>Ga0164294_10000664_pt1 | contig 32660 bp, 32 predicted proteins | sample GEODES005metaG_FD_111479 | JGI IMG/M metagenome (GOLD analysis project Ga0164294, IMG submission 111479) | Oligotrophic lake water microbial communities from Sparkling Lake, Wisconsin, USA - GEODES005 metaG | ecosystem: Environmental > Aquatic > Freshwater > Lake | place: USA: Sparkling Lake... | reverse complement strand
GATGTCGCGGGCCAACACCTGGCTGTACAAGAAAACCGACGGCAAAATCGGCGGCAAGTTCCTCAAAGGCGCCCCGGTAGCGCTGCTGACAACCACTGGTCGCAAGACCGGCGAGCCACGGGTGAGCCCACTGCTGTTCCTGCGTGAAGACAACCGGATCGTGCTCATTGCATCGCAGGGCGGTGCGGCCACCAATCCGATGTGGTATCTGAACCTCAAAGCGAATCCGAAGGTGTCCGTGCAGGTCAAGGACGAGGTTCTGAATCTGACCGCACGTGAGGCGACGGACGAGGAACGCGCGCATTACTGGCCGAAGATGGCGACGATGTATTCCAGCTTCGATGACTATCAGTCCTGGACCGACCGGGTGATCCCGGTCGTGATCTGCGACCCCTAGCGCATCAGGCGCCGAAAACCGGTACCGGCGGACGGCCCTCGGCGAGCAGGCTTCGCACCACGGGGCCGAGTTCACCGGGTTCCCAACGGGCGCCCTTGTCCACCTCGACGCCGTGCTGCCACCCTTCGGCAGCCCGGATGATGCCGCCCTCGACCTCGAACACCCGGCCGGTCACGTCGCGGGATTCGACGCTGCCCAGCCAGACCACCAACGGCGAAATGTTCTCCGGCGCCATGGAATCGAAATCCTGGCCCTGCGTTGACATCATGTCGGCGAAAACGCCCTCGGTCATCCGGGTGCGCGCCGACGGAGCGATCGCGTTGACCGTGACGCCGTAGCGCCCCATCTCCGCGGCGGCCACCAACGTCAACGCGGCGATGCCGGCCTTGGCCGCGCTGTAGTTACCCTGCCCGACGCTGCCCTGCAGGCCGGCACCGGAACTGGTGTTGATGATGCGGGCATCAACCGCCCTACCCTCCTTAGATAGTGCCCGCCAGTACGCGGCGGCATGCCGGGTGGTGGCGAAGTGCCCCTTGAGGTGCACCGCGATGACGGCGTCGAACTCCTCCTCGCTGGTGTTGGCGATCATCCGGTCCCGCACGATGCCGGCGTTATTGACTAGGACGTCGACTCCGCCGAAGGTATCGACGGCGGTCTGGATCAGTCCGGCCGCCTGGTCCCAATCAGCCACATTCGCGCCACTGGTGGCGGCTTCCCCACCGGCAGAGACGATTTCGTCAACAACGCCCTGCGCCGCGCTACCTCCGCCAGCCGGAGACCCGTCCAGTCCGACACCGATATCGTTGACCACCACTCGCGCGCCCTCAGCGGCGAAGGCCAACGCGTGCGCGCGTCCGATTCCGCCACCGGCGCCGGTGACGATGACAACTCGACCGTCGAGGAGTCCCATTGTTGTTCTCTCCTTTGACTACTTGTTGGCGCTCGAAGCGGACAGATACGGTGGAGGCTCGCCCCCGCCGTGCACCGCAAGTGTGGCTCCACTGATGTAGGACGCAGCATCCGATGCCAGAAAAGCCGCAGCCCAACCGATTTCGGCTGGTTCGGCGAGCCTTCCGAGCGGGATGGTTGAGGCGACCGCAGCCTGCGAATCGCTGTCACCGTAGAACAATTCAGCCTGCTCGGTGGCGACCAGGCCGACCACGACGGCATTCACCCGAACTTTCGGTGCCCACTCGACAGCGAGTGTCGTGGTGAGACTGTCCACGCCGGCCTTGGCCGCACCGTAGGCGGCGGTACCCGGCGAGGGCCGGCGCCCACTGATGCTGGAGATGGAGACGATCGAGCCACCACGGTCCTGTTGCTGCATCACGGCATTGGCGGCCTGCGAGACGTGCAGCATGCCGAGCAGGTTGAGTTCGATGATCTTCTGATGGAACCTCGGCGATGCCTCGGCGGCTAACGCGTAGGGCGATCCGCCGGCGTTGTTCACCACGGTGTCGAGGCAGCCATGCCGGGCGACGATCGCATCGATGAGCACGGCGACCGCATCAGCGTCACGGATGTCGCAGGCGTGGAATTCATAGGGCAGGCCCTCGACCGGGCGCCGCGCACAGGTGATGACGGTGGCACCCTGGGCCGCGAATACGGCACTGATACCGGCGCCGACACCGCGCACGCCGCCGGTGACCAGAACGATGCGACCCGCCAGACCGAGGTTCAATAGGGAACTGTTAGGCGCCTCAATCACTGTGCTAGCGTACCAAGCAAGTGCTTGCTTAGGTACTGCTGGTATCCGCCCCATCAGGAAGTGCCCCATGACGATCACCTCCCGCACCGTTGAACCCGGCATTGTCGCGGTCACGGTGGATTACCCGCCGGTCAACGCGATCCCCTCTCGCGGCTGGTTTGAACTGGCCGACACCATCACCGCGGCCGGCCGCGATATGGCCACCCACGTGGTGATACTGCGCGCTGAGGGTCGGGGCTTCAACGCCGGCGTGGACATCAAGGAGATGCAGCAGACCGAGGGCTTCGGTGCGCTGATCGACGCCAACCGGGGCTGCTTCGCGGCGTTCAAGTCCGTCTATGAGTGCGAGGTTCCGGTGGTGGCGGCGGTCAACGGGTTCTGTGTCGGAGGCGGCATCGGACTCGTCGGAAATGCCGACGTGATCGTCGCCTCCGACGACGCGACGTTCGGGCTGCCGGAGGTGGAGCGCGGCGCGCTGGGGGCCGCGACCCATCTGTCGCGGCTGGTACCGCAACACATGATGCGACGGCTGTTTTTCACCGCTGCCACCGTCGACGCCGCCACCCTGCATCACTTCGGTTCGGTCCACGAAGTCGTTCCGCGCGCAGATTTGGATGATGCGGCGCTGCGGGTAGCCCGCGATATCGCCGCGAAGGACACCCGGGTGATCCGGGCCGCCAAGGAGGCGCTGAACCTCATCGACGTCCAGCGAGTCAACTCGAGCTATCGGATGGAACAGGGCTTCACCTTCGAGCTCAACCTTTCCGGCGTGTCTGACGAGCACCGCGACGCCTTCGCCGGCACCAAAAAGGCGCAACAGCAGTGAGCACGCCGAAGGACAAACGCACGACGCTCGACGAGGCGGTTTCACACATCGAGAGCGGAATGACCATCGGTATCGGCGGTTGGGGATCGCGACGCAAACCGATGGCGTTCGTTCGTGCACTACTCCGTACCAACGTCACCGACCTGACCGTGGTCAGCTACGGCGGTCCCGACGTCGGACTGCTGTGCTCGGCAGGCAAGCTGCGCAAGCTGTACTACGGTTTCGTCTCCCTGGACTCGCCGCCGTTCTACGACCCATGGTTCGCGCGTGCCCGCACCACCGGAGCGATCGTCGCCCGCGAGATGGATGAGGGCATGTTGCGCTGCGGCCTGCAGGCGGCAGCACAACGGCTGCCGTTCCTTCCCATTCGGGCCGGCCTAGGCAGTTCGGTGCCCGACTTCTGGGACGGCGAACTGAAGACGGTGCGGTCGCCGTACCCTTCCGGCACTCCGGCGGGTACCGGTCACGAGGAACTCATCGCCATGCCCGCGCTGCGTCTGGATGCGGCGTTCATCCACCTCAATATCGGCGATAGACACGGCAACGCGGCCTACACCGGGATCGATCCCTACTTCGACGACCTGTTCCTGATGGCAGCAGATCGGCGTTACCTTTCGGTAGAGCGAGTGGTGGTAACTGAAGAGCTCATCACATCAGTTCCGCCGCAAGCGCTTCTGGTGAACCGCATGATGGTCGATCAGGTTGTCGAAGCACCCGGTGGCGCCCACTTCACCACTGCTGAGCCTGATTACGGTCGCGATGAGAAGTTCCAGCAGCACTATGCGAAAGCTGCCGCCGGAGAAGACACCTGGGCCCAGTTCGTCGCCGAGTATCTATCGGGCAGCGAAGCTGATTACCAATCTGCGGTTCGTCGATTCACAACGGAGGCATCATGATCCAGGTGAGCCGAGCCGAGGTGTGTGTGATTGCCTGCGCCGAGTTGTTCCGCGACGCCGGCGAAATCATGGTCAGCCCGATGACCACGGTCGTGTCGATCGGTGCCCGGCTTGCCCGGCTGACCTTCTCCCCCGACATCCTCCTGACCGACGGCGAAGCGCGACTGCTCGCCGATACCCCGGCGATCGGCGCCAAGGGCGCGATCGAGGGCTGGATGCCGTTCGGCCGAGTCTTTGAGACCCTCACCTGGGGCCGGCGCCACGTGGTGATGGGCGCCAATCAGATCGACCGATACGGCAACCAGAACCTCTCAGCCTTCGGCCCGCTGCAGCATCCCACCAGGCAGATGTTCGGGGTCCGTGGCGCTCCCGGCAACACCATCAACCATGCCACCAGCTACTGGGTGGGCAACCACTCCACGCGGGTCTTCTGCGATTCTGTCGATATCGTCTCCGGAATCGGTTGGGACAAGATAGACCCGGACAATCCGGCGTTTCGCTTCACTAATGTGCATCGGGTCGTGAGCAACCTGGGAGTGTTTGACTTCGGGGGTCCGGGGCACACGATGAGGGCGGTGTCGCTGCACCCAGGTGTCGATCCGGAGGACGTAGCGGCCAACACGTCGTTCGAGGTGCACAACCTCAACGATGCCCCCGCTACGCGGCTTGCGACAGGCGATGAACTCACACTGATCCGTGAACACATCGACCCGAAAGCACTACGCGACAAGGAAGTGACAGTGCCCAGCGACAACCGAGGAAAAGCATGAGAATCCAAACTGCATTGACCCGAATGGTCGGTATCGAACACCCGGTCGTCCAGACCGGGATGGGATGGGTGGCAGGGGCACGACTGGTGGCGGCGACCGCCAACGCGGGCGGTCTGGGCATCCTGGCCGCGGCAACGATGACCATCGACGAACTTGCCACGGCGATCACCAAGGTCAAAGCTTCGACAGACCGGCCCTTCGGCGTCAACATTCGCGCTGACGCCGCCGATGCGGGCGACCGAGTCGAGTTGATGATCCGCGAGGGCGTGAAGGTCGCCTCGTTCGCGCTGGCACCCAACCAGGAACTCATTGCCCGGCTCAAAGAAGCCGGCGCAGTCGTGATCCCGTCGATCGGTGCCGCCAAACATGCCCGCAAGGTGGCGGCCTGGGGCGCCGACGCGGTGATCGTGCAGGGCGGTGAGGGTGGCGGCCACACCGGTCCGGTCGCCACGACACTGCTGCTGCCCTCGGTGCTCGACGTGCTGGATGGCACCGATGTCGCAGTGGTTGCGGCGGGCGGTTTCTTCGACGGTCGCGGACTGGCCGCCGCGCTGTCCTACGGTGCAGCCGGAGTCGCGATGGGTACCCGGTTCCTGTTAACAGCGGAATCGACCGTTCCGGACACGGTCAAACAGCGCTACCTGGAAGCCGGCTTAGACGGGACGGTGGTTTCCACCAGAGTCGACGGTATGCCGCACCGGGTGCTGCGCACCGGGTTGGTGGAGAAACTCGAAAGTGGTTCACCGCTGAGAGGTTTTGCCGCCGCCGTCCTCAATGCGGCCAAGTTCAAGAAGATGTCGCAGATGACATGGTCGTCGATGATTCGCGATGGGCTGGCCATGCGCCACGGCAAGGACCTGACCTGGTCTCAGGTGATTATGGCGGCGAATACACCGATGCTTCTCAAGGCGGGGCTCGTCGATGGCAACAACAATGCCGGTGTGCTGGCGTCCGGTCAGGTGACCGGAATCATCAATGATCTCCCGTCGTGCCAGACGCTCATTGACAGCATCGTCAGCGAGGCCATCAAGCACCTTCAGGCCGCAACCGCCCTCATCGACTAAGACGGCGACCCCTGGCATTCGCGCGCATCTATCAGGTGATCTCACCGGAGATCATCGACGCGAGCCAGTCGTGGCCGTTGCTGCCGCACGAACGCCGGCAGACTTTCGAACGGGTGAGTATCGGGAATCCGCTACGGATGCCGATCGTGCGGTAGCCGACAGTGCCGTCACCGGACGGGAAGCAGCAGCTGGTGCGAGATGCCTGCGACCTGGGTTTGCCGCGGCGATCCGACGTGCGACAGGTGCAACAGCCGCTGCGGTGGGCACTACCGAGGCGGGTGGCTGCGACGTCAGTGCCTGCCCACCAATATCGGCTGCCGCGGCGCGGATTCCCTGCCCGATTGCATTGACCAGATCGACCGTCAGCGTAATCGGATTGACCAGCGGAATGAGCCGGAATGGCGCGGGCTGCCCGTAGGGCAGTGAGCGGTCGTATCCGGTCTCAATCAGCACCCCCAGCGCTGGCTGGATCAAGTCGATGAGCGGGGTGGTCAGAAATTCGGTGTGGGTGAAGGCTCCGAACTCGCGAAGCGGTTGCAGCAGTGGCAGATTCGGCGTCGGGATCAGCACATAGGTGGTGTCACTGCCCGCGAGATGCTGTTGGTTAGCCGGATCGGCTATCGCCGCCGCAAGTTCGGTGGGCGTCAGCCCATTGGGCAGTTCGTCAGGATTGCGGCCATCTGGTGCCAGGTAGCTGCCGTGGATGTACCAGAAGCCGAGGGTCGCGTTGAGGTCGGCGAGCAGGTTGATCGGGTACAGCGGAAAGTCGGCGACACCGTCGTATTGGAAGGCGACGTCCACCGTCGACATATCAGTGTTGGTCGGGGTCGGCATGCCGAATGTAGCGTCCAGGATCGGTACAGTGCCGAACATGGCCAGCCGCTCGAACAATCCGCCGTTGGGCCGGTTCGGGTTACCGATCAGGACGAAGTTGATATCGGCCTGATCTTCCGGTGACAGCATGCTCAACTGAGATTTCTCAATGCTGGCAACCGTCGCACCCTGCGAATAGCCGAAGATCACCACTGGGCTCTGCGGGCTGGGATTGTTCGTCCCGACCAGGTCACTGGTGAGTTGGGCGACGCCACTGGCCACCGACTCGTCAAGCTTGGCGCCGGACAATCCGCCCCAGCCCTCCCACGGGAACGGCCAGAATTGAGCAAGGTAGGGCACCGGCTCGGGAATGCACACGCTCGCACACGATGCCGTGGTCGGGCTAACGTAGTAATCGACGGCGTTCTCCATATAGCCCGGCACCGTCGCGGGGTTCGGCACTGCCGTCCCGGGCACGATCAGTGCCGTTGCGGTCAGCGTGACTGCGGCGGTGAGGGTCCCGCCGACGGCGGTGAGGACCGCACATAGCGCGGCCGCAAGCGCAATCACCATGGTGTGGGCCAGCGATCTGGCGAGAATTCTCACGAGACGAATCCTGACATGCGGGAGCCGGGATGGGAACCGACGGCGCTAGAGCCGCTCAATGATCGTCACATTCGCGGTGCCGCCACCTTCGCACATGGTCTGCAGCCCGTAGCGACCGCCGGTGCGCTCGAGTTCGTTGAGCATGGTCGCAAAGAGTTTGGCGCCCGTCGCGCCGAGCGGATGGCCAAGTGCGATCGCGCCCCCGTTGGGGTTGACCTTCGCCGGATCGGCCTTGATCTCCTTGATCCAGGCCAGCACCACCGGCGCAAAGGCCTCGTTGATCTCCACGACATCAATATCGTCGATGGACAGGCCGGTCTTCTCCAGGGCATAACGGGTCGCCGGTATCGGCCCGGTCAGCATGATCACCGGGTCGGCACCACGACAGCTGATGTGGTGGATGCGGGCCCGCGGTGTGAGTTTGTGGTCTTTCACGGCCTGTTCGGAAGCGAGCAGGACCGCACTCGAGCCGTCGCAGATCTGGCTGGCCACCGCGGCGGTCATCCGGCCGCCCTCGGTGAGGGTGGGTAGGCCGGCCATCTTCTCCAAGGTGGTCTCACGTGGGGTTTCGTCGACCGCGAATCCGTCGACTACGACGATTTCTTTGTCAAAGTGACCTCCGCGGATCGCGGCAAAGGCCCGTTCGTGGCTGGCCAGCGCGAAACGCTCCATGTCGTCTCGGGAGATGTTCCATCGCTGCGCGATCATCTCCGCGCCCAGGAACTGAGAGACTTCCTGGTCGCCATAGCGCTCCAGCCAGAACTTCGACTCATTGGTCGGTGTGAAGAATCCGAATTCCTTGCCAGCGATCATCGCCGAGGAGATCGGGATCTGGCTCATGTTCTGCATGCCACCGGCCAGGATCAGATCAGCGGTGCCGGCCATGATGGCTTGTGCGCCAAAGGAAATCGCCTGCTGACTGGAGCCGCACTGGCGGTCGACGGTAACTCCGGGCACCTCCTCGGGGTATCCGGCAGCAAGCCAGGTGAGCCGACCGATGTTGCCGGCCTGGCCTCCGATGGTGTCGACACAGCCGACGATGGCGTCATCAACAGCAGCCGGGTCGACGTCATTGCGCTCGAAAATTCCGCGAAATGCGTGCACTCCCAAATCAATCGGGTGGACCCCGGCGAGTGAGCCGTTGCGCTTACCGACCGGGGTGCGCACCGCATCGATGATGTACGCCGTGGAAGCGGGGGCCATTGAAATCTCCTTAGTCAATTGGCAGCGATGTTGCCGGCGACATTGCCGACGACGATGCCACCGAGGACGATGGCGAGATACTGCTGGCCGACCTGCTCTGCGGTCAGCGGCCCGCCGGGCTGATACCAGCGCACCGACACCCAGGTGGTGTCGCGGATGAACCGGTACACCAGGTCGACGTCGATATCGGCCTGAAAGTAGCCCTGTTCGATGCCCTCGGTGATGACGTCGACCCACATCTTGCGCTGGCGCACATTGAGTTCATCGATGTAGCAGAACCTGGGCTGGGAGGAAAGCCGATTGGCTTCGTCCTGATAGATGACGACCTCGGCGTGATGATGCTCGATGGCGTCGAAGGAGGCCATGAAAAGCCCCTTGAGCCGCGCGAGAGGGTTCGGCTCGGAATCGATGATGTGCTGGTAACGCTCGAACAGCCAGTCGAGGAAGCTGCGCAGCACCTCGTCCACCATCTCTTCCTTGGATGAGAAGTGGTGATAGAGGCTGCCGGACAGGATCCCGGCCGCATCGGCGATATCGCGGACGGTGGTGGCACGCAGGCCCCGGTCTGCGAACATGGCCGCGGCCAGTTCAAGCAATTCGTCGCGACGCGTCGCCGGAGGCGGACTCGGGGTACCGGTGGTCATGGGTGCTGGCTCGACACCGAGATCACTTCACCGGTGAGGTAACTGGAGTAGTCGCTGGCCAGAAATGCGATCGTGGCAGCGACCTCCCAGGGCTCGGCGGCGCGGCCGAAGGCCTCACCTTCGGACAGCCTGTCGAGCAGTTCGGTGGAACTGGTCTTTTCCAGAAAGCGGTGTCGGGCGATGCTCGGGGAGACCGCATTGATCCGCACGCCGTACTCGACAGCTTCGATTGCGCTGCATCGGGTCAGTGCCATCACGCCGGCCTTCGCCGCGGCGTAATGCGACTGCGAATGCTGAGCCCGCCAGCCCAGAACGCTGGCGTTGTTCACGATCGCGCCGCCATGTCCCGCGTCGCGGAAATAGCCCAGCGCCGCCCGGGTCGCTCGCATCACGGAGGTGAGCGTGACGTTGAGGACCCGGTCCCATTCCTCATCAGTCATGTCGATTACCGGGGTCTGCCCACCGAGGCCGGCGTTATTGACCAGGACGTCGAGTCGGCCGAATCGCGCTGTGGTCGAGGAGATCAGCGCATCCACCTGTGCGGTGGAGATTACGTCGCACACAACGCTCTCCACCCGACCGAGTCCCAACGCCGCCAACTCATCCCGGGTCTCCGCCAGTCGACGTTCGTGGTGATCGGAGATCATCACGTCGGCGCCCTCGGCCAATGCCCTTCGCGCCGTGGCAGATCCGATCCCGGTGCCTGCCGCCGCAGTCACCACCACCACCTTGCCAGCGAGGAGACCGTGGCCTTCGATTTCCTGGGGTACGTCTGCCAGCGATGGCACTAGCCGCGCGCCTCTCTGGGAAGACCAAGCACCCGCTCGGCGATGACGTTGCGCTGGATCTCGTTGGATCCGCCGTAGATGGTGTCAGCCCGAGAGAAGAGGAAAAGCCGCTGCCATTCGTCGAACTCGTTATCCACCAGCATAAGTCCGGCTTTACCTTTGATGGCAAAAGCAAGTTCGCCAAGGTCACGATGCCAGTTGGACCACAGCAGCTTGGAGACGTTGTCTTGTCCCGGCTGTTCGACGTCCATGGTCGCCAGCGCGAACGACCGCATCGTCTGCAGCCCGGCCCAGGCACGGGTGAGCCGTACCCGGATCGCCGGATCGTCGATGGCCCCGGTCTTCCTGGCCAGGTCCACCAGACCGGAAAGCTCACGGGCATAACGGATCTGCTGACCCAGCGTCGAAACCCCGCGCTCATACATCAGCGTGCCCATCGCCACCCGCCAGCCGTCCCCCGGTTCACCGACCACCAGATCGGCATCAGTGCGAGCGTCGGTGAAGAACACCTCGTTGAACTCTGAGTCACCGGTCAGCTGGACGATCGGCCGGATCTCGATACCCGGTTGGTCAAGCGGGACAAGGAGATAGGCCAATCCGGCGTGCCGCTTGGAGCCTTTTTCCGAGCGAGCCAGGACGAAGCACCACTGCGCCCAGTGCGCCAGCGATGTCCACACCTTCTGGCCGTTGATGATCCAGTGCTGGCCATCGAGTACCGCCGATGTCGACACGTTTGCCAGATCGCTGCCCGCACCCGGTTCGGAGTAGCCCTGGCACCACAGCTCAGTGACGTTACGAATGGCCGGCAGGAAGCGCTGCTGCTGGGCAGCCGTGCCGTAATCGATCAGGGTGGGACCGACCAGTTCCTCACCCAGGTGGTTGACCTTGTCGGGGGCGTCGGCTTTGGCGTACTCCTCGTAGAAGGCAACCCGGTGAGCCACAGACAGGCCGCGCCCACCGTGCTCGACCGGCCACCCCAGACACGTCAGACCGGCGGCGGCCAGGTGACGGTTCCACGCCAGTCGCTCCTCGAACGCCTCATGCTCGCGGCCCGGGCCACCGAGGCCTTTGAGCGCGGCGTACTCACCGACCAGGTTGTCGGCCAGCCATGCCCGGACTTCCGCCCGGAACCCCTCGACCGTGATCACCCTTGTAGGCTAACCTACCAAGCACTTGCTTGTCTGGAGACCCTGAGGAGCAGCAATGACCGCGGACACCGCGCAACTGCTCACCACTCCGGCGGTTCTCGATCGGATGGCGCGAGACGCCGCCGACCACGACGCAGTCGTCACTGCAGACCGCACTTTTACCTTCGCGCAATTACGCGACGAAGTCCGCCGGGCTGCGGCCGCAATCGCCGGACTCGGCGTGGCGCCGGGTGACCGGGTCGCGATCTGGTCCCCGAACACCTGGCACTGGGTCGTTGCCTGTCTGGCGATCCATTACGCAGGCGCGGTGCTGGTGCCACTGAACACCCGCTATACCGCCGAAGAAGCCACCGACATCCTCATCCGCACCGAGGCCCCACTGCTGATCGGGATGGGCCGGTTCCTCGGCCATGACCGGGTGGCCGATCTCGATCGCGACGCGCTGCCGATGCTGCGGCACATCGTGCGGGTGCCTCTCGACGCCGAGGACGGCACCTGGGACGAATTCATGGCCGGACCGCAGGCCCCCTTGTCGGAAGTGGACGCCCGTGCGGCTGCGGTGCGCCCCGACGATGTCTCCGACATCTTGTTCACCTCCGGCACCACCGGGCGCAGCAAGGGTGTGTTGTGCGCCCATCGGCAGTCGCTGTCGGCTCCGGCGGCCTGGGCCGAGTGTGGACGGATCACCAGTGCCGACCGCTATCTGTGCATCAACCCGTTCTTCCACAACTTCGGATACAAGGCCGGGATTCTGGCCTGCCTGCAGACCGGAGCGACACTGATCCCGCAGCTGACCTTCGACCCGGAACAGGCGATGCGGATGGTTCAGGAGCACCGCATCACCGTGCTTCCCGGGCCGCCGACGATCTATCAGACCCTGCTTGATCACCCAGCCCGCAAAGACTTCGATCTCAGTTCACTGCGTTTCGCCGTCACCGGCGCCGCGATTGTGCCGGTTGTCCTGGTCGAGCGAATGCAAAGCGAACTCGACTTCACGATCGTGCTGACGGCCTACGGGCTGACCGAGGCATCCGGTTTCGGGACCATGTGCCGCACCGACGATAACCCTGTCACGGTTGCCACCACATGCGGGCGGCCGATAGCCGGCTTCGAACTGCGCATCGATACCCCCCGCGACGACACCGGAGCAGGCGAGGTGTTGCTGCGCGGTCCCAACGTCATGCTCGGCTACCTCGATGATCCACAGGCGACCGCCGAAACCATCGACGCCCAGGGGTGGCTCCACACCGGCGACATCGGCATTGTTGACGTGGCCGGCAACCTGCGGATCACCGACCGACTCAAGGACATGTACAAATGCGGCGGATTCAACGTGTACCCCGCCGAGGTGGAACAAACGCTGGCCCGCCTTGAAGGGGTCGCCGACGTTGCGGTGATCGGGGTACCCGACGAACGACTTGGCGAGGTCGGACGCGCATTCATCGTCCACCGCCCGGGTTCTGAGATTGATGCGGAGTCCGTGATCGCCTATAGCCGCGAGCATCTGGCGAATTTCAAAGCGCCGCGGTCGGTGATTTTCGTCGATTCCTTACCACGCAATGCCGGTGGAAAGGTTCTCAAGACCGCTCTGCGAAAGATGAGTTGATGGATCTGCACTACGACGACGAGACCTGTGCCTTCCGTGACGAAGTGCGCACGTTCCTGGTCGACAACGCGGCATCGTTTCCGACGAAGTCGTATGACACCGCCGAAGGATTCACGCAGCATCGGCAGTGGGACCGGGTGTTGTTCGACGCCGGGCTGTCGGTGATCACCTGGCCCGCGGAATACGGCGGCCGCGACGCCACGCTGCTGCAGTGGGTGGTATTCGAAGAGGAATACTTCCGCGCCGGCGCCCCCGGCCGCGCCAGCGCCAACGGAACCTCGATGCTCGCCCCGACACTGTTCTCGCACGGCACCGAAGAGCAGTTGGCCCGCATCCTGCCGAAAATGGCCAGCGGCGAGGAGATCTGGGCGCAAGCCTGGTCGGAACCGGAATCGGGCAGCGACCTCGCGTCGCTGCGGTCGACCGCGACGCAGATCGAGGGCGGCTGGCTCCTTAACGGCCAGAAGATCTGGAGCAGCCGGGCCCCATTCGGAGAGCGCGGATTCGGCCTGTTCCGCTCCGACCCCACCGCCCAGCGCCACCAGGGTCTGACCTACCTCATGTTCGACCTGCACGCCGACGGCGTGACCGTTCGCCCGATCCAACAACTCAGCGGCGAGACAGGTTTCGGAGAGATCTTCCTCGACGACGTGTTCGTTCCCGACGAGGACGTCATCGGTGCCGTACACGATGGCTGGCGGGCGGCCATGAGCACCGCCAGTAACGAGCGAGGGATGTCGCTGCGCAGTCCCGCGAGGTTTGTGTCTCCGGCGCAGCGCCTGGTCGAGGCGTGGAAGGCCAATCCGGACCCGGCGTTCGCCGACCGGGTAGCCGACGCGTGGATCAAAGCTCAGGCCTACCGCCTGCACACCTTCGGAACCGTGACCAGGCTGGCCGAAGGCGGCGAACTTGGTGCGGAGTCGTCAGTGACCAAGGTGTTCTGGTCGGACCTGGACGTCGCGATCCACCAGACCGCGTGCGAATTGCGTGGACCCGATGGCGAACTCACCGATGCGTGGACCGATGGCCTGCTTTTCGCCCTCGGCGGCCCGATCTACGCGGGAACCAATGAGATTCAGCGCAATATCATCGCCGAGCGACTTCTCGGCCTACCCAGGGAGAGCGCCGGGGTGAAGAAGTCATGAGGTTCGTACTCGATGAGCAGCAGCGGGATTTCGCCGCCAGTATCGATGCGGCACTGGCTGCAGCGGATGTACCGGGTGCAGTCCGGTCCTGGGCAAACAGCGACACCACACCGGGGCGCAAGGTATGGGAACAGTTGGCTGATCTCGGCGTGACCGCATTGGTCGTTCAAGAAGAATTCGACGGTCTGGGGGCGCACCCGGTGGACCTGGTTGTCGCTTGCGAGCGGCTCGGCCGCTGGTGCGTTCCAGGACCGGTGACCGAATCCATCGCGGTGGCACCGGTTCTCCTAGCCGGTGACGAGCGGTGCACAGCACTTGCTGCCGGGGAGTTGATTGCCACCGTTGCGATGCCGCCGACGGTTCCCCGGGCCGTCGACGCCGACTTTGCCGGTCTGGTGCTGCTGGCCGCCGACGGAACGGTCAGTGATGCGATCGCCGTCGAACGGCACCGGTCGGTGGACCCGAGCCGCCGATTGTTCGACGTGGCAGCCTCTGGACAGTCGCGTCCGGCTGATGTCTCGCGGGCGTATGAGTTCGGCGCATTAGCCACAGCCGCACAGTTGGTCGGTGCCGGCCAGGCGATGCTCGATATGTCGGTGGAATATGCCAAGCAACGCACCCAGTTCGGCCGGGTGATCGGCGGCTACCAGGCCATCAAACACAGACTGGCCGACGTGCACATCGCCCTGGATCTGGCACGACCACTGATGTACGCAGCGGCGCTGTCACTGGCTGAGGATTCCGCCGATGCTGCACGCGACGTGAGCGCCATCAAAGCTGCGGCCTCCGATGCTGCACTTCTCTCGGCGCGCACCGCGTTGCAGACTCACGGTGCCATCGGCTACACCGCCGAACACGACCTGTCGCAGTGGCTGTTGCGAGTGCAGGCCCTGCACTCGGCCTGGGGCGACCCGGCCGGCCACCGACGCCGCGTCCTGGAGGCGCTATGACCTCAATCGAAGAGCGGCAGCTGCTTCGGCAGACCGTGGCAGCACTGGTCGACAAGCACGCCTCGTCCGAGGCCGTCCGCCGGGCCATGGAATCGCAGCAGGGCTACGACGAATCGCTGTGGTCGATGCTCTGTGAGCAGGTCGGCGTGGCAGCGTTGGTGATTCCGGAGGACCTCGGTGGCGCCGGTGGCGAACTAGCCGACGCCGCAGCGGTTCTGGAGGAGCTCGGCCGCGCACTGGTGCCCACGCCGCTGCTCGGTACCACGTTGGCCGAGTTGGCGTTACTGGCCTCCGAGCAACCCGACGTCGATACTCTCGAACAATTGGCGGCCGGTACCTCGATCGGCACAGTTGTTTTTGACCGCGACTACGTGATCAACGGCGACGTCGCCGACATTGTGCTTGCCGTTGAGGATCAACGGATTCAATGCTGGACCGATGTGACAGTCCAAGCCACACCCACCCTCGACCCGACCCGACGGCTGGCCCGCGTAACACCGGGCGCCTCGACGGTGATCGGCGGTGACCCCGGTATCGCCGATACTGCTGCGATCCTGCTGGCCGCTGAGCAGATCGGTGCCGCGGCCCGCTGCTTGGAGCTCACCGTGGAATACACCAAGCAACGTATTCAGTTCGGTCGGTCGATCGGCAGCTTCCAAGCGCTCAAGCATCGGATGGCAGACATGTACGTGGCGGTGCAGTCGGCGCGAGCCGTGATCACCGATGCCGTCGAAGCACCGACTCCGGTCTCCGCCGCGATGGCTAGACTGGCTGCCAGTGAAGCGTTCTGCGCAGTGGCCGGCGAGGCGATCCAGTTGCACGGTGGAATTGCCATCACGTGGGAACACGATATGCAGCTTTATTTCAAACGTGCCTACAGCAGTGCCCAATTGTTCGGCCCGCCCGGCGACCAATTGCAGCGCCTCGAATCCGAGGCGCTGTAGCACTTGTGACGCCCCACATCGCCAGCCGAGCCGGTATCCCGCCGTTTCACGTTATGGATGTGTGGCTGGCTGCTGCCGAACGCCAGCGCACCCACGGCGACCTGGTGAACCTGTCGGCCGGCCAACCCAGCACCGGAGCGCCGGCACCCGTGCGCGCCGCCGCTATCAAGGCGCTCGAATCTGACCGGCTGGGATACACCGTCGCACTGGGTATTCCGGAACTTCGCGAGGCCATCGCTGATTCCTACTCACAGAAGTACGGCCTCGCCGTGACGGCCGACGACGTCGTGCTGACCACCGGTTCCTCCGGAGGCTTCCTGCTGACTTTCCTCGCGTGTTTCGACGTCGGCGATCGGGTCGCCCTCGCGAGCCCGGGCTATCCCTGTTACCGCAACATCCTCTCCGCGCTGGGCTGTGAGGTCGTCGAGATCGAGTGCGGTCCGCAGACGCGGTTCCAGCCGACGGTTGCGATGCTCGCCGAACTCGAACCACCGGTGCAGGGCGTCATAGTCGCGAGTCCGGCCAATCCGACCGGAACGGTGATCCCGCCGACCGAACTGGCCGCCATCGCCCGCTGGTGCGATGCTCAAGGCGTTCGACTCATCAGCGACGAGGTGTATCACGGACTCGTTTACCCGGGTGCGCCGGAGACGTCGTGCGCTTGGGAGACATCGCGCAACGCCGTTGTGGTGAACAGTTTTTCGAAATACTTCGCGATGACGGGCTGGCGGCTGGGCTGGCTTCTGGTGCCCGCCGAGTTGCGCCGCGCGGTGGATTGCCTTACCGGGAACTTCACGATCTGCCCGCCGGTACTGCCGCAGCACGCCGCCGTCGCTGCCTTCACCCCGGAAGCCATTGCCGAAGCTGAGAGTCACCTGCACCACTATGCGGCTAATCGGCAAACTCTACTGGCCGGGCTCCAGCAACTCGGCCTGACCCGGCTGGCACCCGCCGACGGGGCGTTCTACGTCTACGCCGACGTATCGGACTTCACTTCGGATTCACTGCGATTCTGTGAACGACTCCTGGCTGAAACCGGTTTGGCTATCGCACCCGGTGTGGACTTCGACACCGCCAAGGGCGGTTCGTTCGTACGGCTCTCGTTCGCCGGACCTTCCACCGATATCGATGAGGCTCTACGCCGACTGGGTCCCTGGCTCAGTCGCTAGCGCGCCACTTGATTCCCGGCGCCAATCCTGGTGCAGTCAAGGACATGCCTTTCTTTGATCATCAACGCGGCCGGGTCTACTACCGGCACTGGGCTGCCACCGAACCACGCGCCGCGGTGATCTTCCTCCATGGCTTCGGGGAGCACACCGGCCTCTACCACCGGTACGGATTCGCTCTCAATGCTGCCGGCATCGACCTCTGGGCGGTCGACCAGTTCGGCCACGGCCTCTCCCCCGGTGACCGTGGTCAATTCGGCACGATCGAGGACAGCTCCGCGCTGGCGGAGAGGCTCACCACGCTTGCCGAACGCCAGCGGCCAGGGATTCCACTGGTGGCGCAGGGACATTCGTATGGATCGGTCGTGACGCTGTTCCGTCTACTCGAACAACCCGATAGACACCTGGCCGGGGTGATCTCGGGTGCGCCGCTGGTCCCCATTGCCGAACTGCTGGACGCGAATACCGTGCTGGATCTCGACGTTCGCGGTCTGTCTGCCGATCCTTTCTATCTGGATTGTCTGGAGAACGATCCGCTGGGATTCACCGGAGCAGACGGCACCGCGCTGACCCGCGAGCTGGACCGGGGTTGGGACCGCTTCGGAGCCGAGTTGCCGGCGTTGGCCGTGCCGACTCTGGCCGTGCACGGCGAGATCGATCCGATCGCGTCAGTGGGCGCTGTGCGGGCGTATTCCGAACAGATCCCCACCCTTCGGATCACCGAGTTCGCCGGAGCCCGCCACGATGTCCTCAACGACACCATGCACCAAGAAGTGGCCGACGCGATTATCGGCTTCATCGGCGAGCAGACCTAGCTACAACCAGGTGTCGGGGGAGGTTGCGGTCAGGAATGACTCAAGGTCGTCGCGCCATTGCGCCGGTGTGTTCTTGTCCGGTTCGATCCCGGTGTACTCACCCCGGTAGAACAGCAGCGGACGAGGCTTGACCGCCGGCACCTCCGAGAGGGATTGCACAGAGCCGAAGACAACGAAGTGATCGCCGCCATCATGCACGGATGCCACGGTGCAGTCGATATGGGCAAGTGATCCGTCGAGGATCGGGGAGCCGAATTCCGAGAGGTGCCAGTCGACACCGGCGAACTTGTCCGGTTCCCTGGATCCGAACCGGGCACAGGTCTCTCGTTGTTTCTCAGTGAGCACGTTGACGCAGAACACACCACTGGACTCGATGGCCTGCCACGATCGCGACACCTTCGTCGGACAGAACAGCACCAGCGGCGGATCCAGCGACAGCGCCGCGAATGACTGGCAGGCGAACCCGACGGGCGCACCGTCGTGCATCGTCGTAATGATGGTGATGCCGGTGCAGAACTGTCCGAGAACATGTCGGAACGCACGGGGATCGATCGGTTCAGCCGTCATGGCGGCCGCTACTTGACGTGCGAACCGATGGTGAAATCATGCCCCCACAAGCTGACCGCGGTGCTCTCCCGGGCGATCCAGTCCGCATCATCGACTTCGAGCCCCTCGCAACCGAACTCGATATCGAAACCACCCGGGGTCTTCATATAGAACGACAGCATCTTGTCGTTGACGTGACGCCCCAGCGTCGCTGACATCGGCACCTTCCGCCGCAGTGCGCGGTCCAGGCACAGCCCGACATCGTCGCTGCCCTCCACCTCGAGCATCAGGTGTACGACGCCGCTGGGCGTGGGCATCGGTAGAAAGGCAAGGCTGTGATGGCGCGGGTTGCATCCGAAGAACCGCAACCAGGCCGGCGGTCCATCTGCCGGTCGTCCGACCACCTGGGGCGGTAGCCGCATTGAGTCACGCAGAGTGAAGCCCAGAACGTCGCGGTAGAAGTGCAGTGACTCAGTGTCATCCTGTGTGGTGAGCACAACATGGCCCAGGCCCTGTTCCCCGGTGACGAACCTATGCCCGTACGGACTCACCACTCGGCGGTGTTCGAGTGCTGCCCCGTGGAACACCTCCAGTCCATTGCCGGACGGATCGACGAAGTGGATCATCTCGTCGACACGGCGGTCGGCCAGCTCGGCGGCGGTGGCTTCCTTGTAGGGCACGCCTTCGAGGTCAAGCGCATTGCGGATCTCCTGCAGGCCTGCGGCATTCGCGCATTCCCAGCCGGCCCCGGAGAGCCGGTCGTGGGTGCCCGGGAAGATGACCAGCCGAGCGGGGAACTCATCCATCCGCAGATACAGCGCACCGTCGGTCTCGCCCTTGCCCTCGACCATGCCGAGAACTTTCAACCCGTAATCCCGCCAAGCCGCAACATCAGTGGACTCGAAACGCAGATAGCCCAACGACCGAATGGGACTCACGCCGTACCTCCGAGGAAGTCAATGGTCAGCTTGTTGAACTCGTCGAACTTCTCGAGCTGAGCCCAGTGTCCACACTGCCCGAATACGTGCAATCGCACGCGGGGGATCTGCTTGAGCGCGACCAGCGCACCGTCGAGCGGGTTGACTCGATCCTCGCGGCCCCAGATCAGCAGCACTGGTTGGCGCAGCTTGAATACCTCTCGCCACATCATGCCGAGTTCGAAGTCGGGGCCGGCGAAGGACTTTCCCATCGCCACAGCGGCCGCCAGCGACTCCGGTTCGCTGGCGATGGCAAAGCGCTCATCGATCAGTTCCGGCGTGATCAGCTTCTGGTCGTAGACCATGATGCGCAGGAAACGCTCCATGTTCTCCCGGGTCGGATTGGCCGTGAAGCGGCCCAGTAGCTTGACGCCCTCGGTGGGGTCCGGTGCGAACAGGTTGACCGAGAGTCCGCCGGGGCCCATCAACACCAGCCGGCCGGCGCGGTCGGGATTGTCGAGTGCGAAGCGCACCGCGGTGCCGCCGCCGAGTGAGTTACCCACCAACGCGGGGCGCTGAATGCCGAGGTGGTCGAACAGTGCCAGCACGGCATTGGCGCTGTAGCGGTTGTACTGCTCGTGCTCGGTGTGTTTATCGGAGTGTCCGTAGCCGGGCTGGTCGATAGCCAGCACATGAAAGTGCTGTGCCAGAACGCTGATGTTGCGCCCAAAGTTCGACCAACTCGACGCACCCGGACCACCGCCGTGCAGGAGCACGACGGTGTTCTCATTGCCGACACCAGCCTCGTGATAGTGCAGGCGCATGTCGCGATCGCCGGCACGCACCTCGGCGAACTTAGAGGTGGATTCGAAGGTCAGGTCCTGTTGGGACTGGGCCTCGTGGATGAACGACGTCATCTCACCCTTAGACCATCGTGTCGCCGATTGGCAGCCCGAACTCATGGTTGCCGTACATGACGTAGGCGCGCTCGGCATCGTTAGCAGCGTGCACCCGACCCGCGTGGGCGTCCCGCCAGAATCGCTGCAGCGCTTGATCACTGTTGAGTGCGGTCGCGCCGGCGGCCTCGAATAGCCGGTCGATGGAGCTGATGGCCCGACCTGTGGCACGGACCTGGTCGCGGCGGGCGCGAGCCCGCAACTCCATCGGAACCTCTTCACCGGCGCACACGTGTGCGTACTCCTCGGCGAGATTTCCCTTGAGTTGGCGCCAGGCGGCGTCGATATCGCTGGCGGCCTCAGCGATACGGATCTTGCCGAACGGATCGTCCTTGGCCTTCTCACCGGCGAAGGCAGCACGGACCCGCTTGCCCTGATACTCAACATGCGCGGCGTAGGCACCGTAGGCCATACCGACAATCGGCGTCGAGATCGTCGTGGGATGCATTGTGCCCCAGGGCATCCGGTACACGGGAGCGGTGTTATTCGCCAAGCCCCCCGCCGTGTGGTCGTTCATCGCACCGTAGGACAGGAACCGGTGGCGCGGCACGAAAACATCCTTGACCATCAGGGTGTTGCTGCCGGTGCCCTTGAGTCCCACAACGTTCCAGTCGTCGCGGATCTGGTAATCGCCAAGCGGCATGAGGAAGCTGCCGAAGTCGACCGGACGACCATCCTTGATCACCGGACCGCCAACAAAGGTCCACGTGGCGTGGTCACAGCCGGAAGACCACAGCCACGTGCCGTTGACCAGATAGCCGCCGTCGACGACCGTGCCGAGGCCCATGGGGGCGTACGACGAGGACACCCGAACCGTCGGGTCATCGCCCCAGACGTCATCCTGGGCCTGCTGGTCGAACTGGGCCAGATGCCAGTTATGCACTCCCAGGATGGCATTGGACCAACCGGTCGACCCGCAGGCGCTCGCGATTCGGCGCACCGCTTCGAAGAACAGTGTCGGGTCGCACTGCAGACCGCCCCACTGCTCGGGCTGAAGCATCTTGTAGAAGCCGGCCTCATCGAGATCGGCGATCGTCGCGTCGGGAATCCGGCGCAGATCCTCGGTCTCCTGATTCCGCTCACGCAGCCGCGGCAGTAGATCGTCGATAGCGGCCAGGACCGTCTGCGCATCGCGCTGCTGAATGGACGTCACGTCAAGCCTCCCGAAGAGTACGTTTTCTGCATATCAGACTAGAACACGTTACGATTTGTGTCGAGCAGCGCAAGCTTGTGCCAGCTAGTTCATTGTATTGTCATTTCTGTAACGTGTTCTAGTTATCGAGAGGGCTGATCGCTCCGTGGCGACTTCCGACCAGCCGGCCACCGCCGTCGTGCACCTCGACGGACAGACCCACACCGTGGCGTGGCCCCGCCGCGAGAAGCTGCTGGACGTCCTGCTGGAACAGGGTATCGAGGCTCCGTTCTCGTGCCGGGAGGGTCACTGCGGCGCCTGCGCGGTGACGGCCGTGCACGGCGAAGTCGAGATGGAAGTCAATGACGTCCTGGAGCCCGATGACCTCGCCGAGGGATTGATCCTGGCGTGTCAGGCCCGGCCGCTTTCCGACTCGGTCGAGGTCAGCTACGACTGAGTCCCGGTAACCGGGCCTACCGCGGCAGGCCGAGAAGCCGCTCACCGGCCATGGTGAGCAGGATCTGCTCGGTGCCGCCGGCGATCGACAGGCAGCGGGTGTTGAGAAACATCTGGACCGCATCATTAATGTCCACCCCGGCCCCCGGGGACAGCTCCATCCGAAACTCCTCGAGAGACTGCCGGTAGCGCACCCCGATCAGCTTGCGTGCGCTGGCCTCCGCGCTGGTGTCCCGACCGCCCACGGCGAGTTGGGCGATGCGGTGGTCCAGCAGTGAGCCCACCTGGGCGGCCAGCAACAGCTCCCCGAGCCGGTCGGTCATCGCCGGATCAAGCTGCCGCTGCGAGAAGTTGCCCAGCATCTCCTCCATCGGGTTGCCCAGCGCGGTGCCGTGCGCCATGGCCACCCGCTCGTTGGCCAATGTGTTGCGGGCCAGTGGCCAACCCCCGTTGATCTCACCGACCACCATGTCGTCGGGAACGAACAGATCGTCGAAGAACACCTCGTTGAAATTCCGGTGCCCGGTGATTTCCCGCAGTGGACGGATCTCAATGCCCGGCGAGCGCATATCGACCAGGAAGTAGGTGATGCCCTTGTGCTTCGGCGCCTCGGCGTCAGTGCGGGCCAGACACACACCCCAGTCCGCCCGGTGCGCCGCCGAAGTCCACACCTTCTGGCCGTTGAGATTCCAACCGCCCTCAGTGCGAACGGCTTTGGTGCGAAGTGCCGCCAGATCCGAACCGGCACCCGGCTCGCTGAAAAGCTGGCACCAGATCACTTCGCCGCGAAGGGTCGCCGGGACAAAACGGTCGATCTGTTCGGCAGTGCCGTGCTCGAGGATCGTCGGAACCGCCCACCAGCCGATGACGAGGTCCGGCCGGTCGACTCCGGCATTGGCGAGTTCGGTGTCGATGAGCAGTTGCTCGGCTGGTGAGGCCTCACGGCCGTAGGGCTTCGGCCAGTGCGGTGCGAGCAGGCCATTGCCGGCCATGGCGACCTGTCTTTTCTCGACCGGCAGAGCAGCCACCTCGGCGACGGCCGCGGTGATCTCCGGTTGCAGATGCGCGACGGAGTCGAGATCGATGTGGAGTTCACGGCGAACGCCGTCGAGAGTCAACGCCACTATCCGACGAAGGCTGTGCGACTGACCGCCAAGGAACTGAGCGATCCCGTATGCACGGCGCAGATAGAGATGCGCATCGTGCTCCCAGGTGATGCCAATGCCACCCAACACCTGGATGCAGTCCTTGGAGTTGCCCTTTGCGGCATCAATCCCCGCCGCCGACGCAACGGCTGCGGCGATCGACAACTGGTGATCATGGCCATCCGATGTAGCGACTGCGGCGGCCTCTGCCGCGTCATGGGCTGCCACCGAGATCTGCTGGGACCGCAGCAACATCTCTGCGCACATGTGCTTGACGGCCTGGAAGCTGCCGATCGGCTTGCCGAACTGCTCACGAACCTTGGCGTATTCGGCCGCGGTGTCCAGGGTCCACCGGGCCACTCCGGCGGCCTCGGCAGCCAGAACCGTCGCGGCCAGATCGGTGAAGCGCCGCCGCGACACCGTGAGTCGGGTGGCCGGCGTCGAGTCCAGCGTGACCCGGGCCAATGGGCGGGAGAAATCCGTCGCCTCCAACGGTTCGACGGTAACTCCGTCGGCGCCGGCATCGATCAGCACCACGTGCTCACCGACCGGCAGCAGCAACAGTCCAGTTGCCAATGCACCCAACACGTAGTCAGCCGAACCGGATACCCGGCCGGAGTCCTCACGGAGGTCAGCGATCAACGCTGCGCCTGCGGTGATCTGCCCCGATGACAACGCCTGCAGCAGTTCAGGATCGGTGACCACCAAGGAGGCCAGTGCCGTGGTCGCGACCGGGCCAGGGATCAATGCCCGGGCCGCCTCCTCCACCATGGCGCACAGGTCGACCACGGAACCGCCCGCTCCACCGGCCTCCTCGTCAACGGCGACCCCGAACAAGCCCAGTTCGGCGACACCGTCGTACACCGCCTGCCAGGCTTCACTCTGTCCGCCCTCGATATTCCGGATGGCCTCGGGTGCGCCGGTACCGGCCGCCCAACTCCGAACCAACTCGCGGGCAGCGAACTGTTCGTCCGTAATAGTGGCAGTCACCGTCGGCTCCTCAGGTTTGGCGTGAGATGAGCTTAAGTCAGACCTCAGCCCACTAGAACGTGTTCTAATAGTGCCAGCGGCGAACAGTCAAGTCGACACGGGTCGCCTGGCGCGGAGGGAGCCGTCACAGTGTCGTCCCCCGTGTCGTCTCCCGTGCCCTCCCCCGCGTCATCCCCCGCGTCATCCCCCGCGTCATCCCCCGTGACCCCCCCAGCGCAGAAGGTGTCTGGTGACGCCGGTTCGCAGCCCCGCGAGGTGATGCCGGTCTCGGTGCTCGCTGAATCGGAACTGGGCTCGGAGGCCCAACGTGAGCGGCGCAAACGCATCCTCGACGCGACACTGGCGATCGCCTCCAAGGGCGGTTTCGAGGCAGTCCAGATGCGCGCTGTCGCCGACCGTGCTGATGTCGCGGTCGGAACGCTCTACCGCTACTTCCCCTCGAAAGTTCACCTTCTTGTTTCCGCACTGGGCCGGGAGTTCGAACGCATCGACGCCAAGACCGACCGCTCGGCCGTCGCAGGCGGGACGCCGTACCAGCGACTGCACTTCATGGTGAGCAAACTCAACCGCGCGATGCAGCGCAACCCCCTACTAACCGAGGCGATGACACGCGCCTACGTCTTCGCCGATGCCTCAGCCGCCGGCGAGGTCGACCACGTCGAGAAAATCATCGATTCCATGTTCGCCCGCGCCATGAGCGACGGAGAACCAACCGAAGACCAGTACCACATCGCGAGGGTGATCTCCGATGTGTGGCTGTCCAACCTGCTGGCCTGGCTCACCCGGCGGGCATCAGCGAGCGATGTCAGCAAGCGCCTGGACCTCGCGGTCCGACTGCTCATCGGTGACGACATAGCGGTGTAGCGGCGCTACTTGAGATACGGCGCAAGAAGTTTCGACCAGGCCCGGCTCAATTGGTCGAACTCCTCCTGGCAGCCGGTGGCCCTGTCCTTGGGCAGCCTTCCGTCGGCGATCATATCGGCGTGGGCGGCGGGGTCGGAACCGTAGATCCAGCACTTGAGGTTGAACATCCGCGCTTCGTTGACGGAATGCGCGTTCGCGAAGTCGGATAAGCCGACAGCGCCGCGCTGTTCTGCCCACAGCTTGAACATCAGCGCATAGTCCTCGGCGACGATGGACGGGTTGGGGAAGTCCTTCAGGACACCATCGGGTTCGAGGATCACGAACGCGGCAAGTTGGTCAGCGACGTCTTCCTCGCGCCCGGTGAACGGGAGGTCGTAAATGGAAATGAGGGCATGGGCGAGTTCATGAAAGAACACGCCGATCGTGGAGTTGGTGGCCTCCGCGACGGAATTGGGGACGGCGTCATCGCCGAAGATGCGCAGGCTCAGGTCGACCAGTTCATAGCAGATCTTGATCCTGCGGTCAGTGCTGTTCCAGGTGGCATTCACCTGACCACATTGCTCGCCCACAAGTCCAATATCCCCGGGCAGTTTTAGCGACGAGTTGATGTCACCGGCAAGCTCTTCGAGCACGTGCGCGTTCGCCAGCAACTCGCGGCCCCGGATCGCTTCGGGCGTGGTGGCGTCGCCATAGGTGGCGATCATTCGGCCGGGGTACGGATCGACCTGGACGGTGTTCCCGCAGCCGGCAATCAGCAGTGCCGCCGTCAGTGTCTGAGCCAGAAGAGCGCCGCGAACGCCGACCCGAACTTTCACCACGCACTTCCTGACAGTCGGTTCCCAGTGACGGCCGATGTTACGCGTGGACGTTCCATTCGACTGCCGGCACAGCAGAGGGTCAGTATAGTTATTGGAAACGGTTTTCATTTGTACTAGGCTGCGGCAGGTCGGAAGGGGTGCTCGACGCATGAACGCGGCCGCCATCAGCCTGTCGTCACTGGTCCTCGCTGTGGTGATCAGTGCCTGCGGCGCAGAACAGCCCGCCGAACGTCCCGACATGCCGACCGTGGTCGCCTCGACCGATGTCTGGGGCAGCGTCGCCCAAGCCGTCGCCGGCGACCATGCGAAGGTGACGTCGATCATCAACGGCGCCGCGGCTGATCCGCACTCCTTCGAGGCCAGTCCGGCCGACGCGGCCGACGTCATCGACGCTTCCCTGGTTGTCTACAACGGTGGCGGCTACGACCAATGGGTCGACGATATTCTGACCAACCATCCCGACGTGGCGTCGATCGACGCCTATTCACTGCTCGACGCCCCCGCACTTGGTGAACCGAACCAGTCGTCGACCCCGCGGGCGAACGAACATGTCTTCTACGACCTCGCCACCGCCAAGTCCGTGGCCGCTGCGCTCGCCGGCAAACTGGCACAAGCCGATCCTGTTCACGCAGGCGAGTACGCGTCGAATGCCGAGGCCTTCAGCCGGGGTACAGACGCGGTCCAGCAGATCGAGAAGTCAATCCGCACAATGGATCCCGGGCTGGCAGTCGTCGCCACTGAGCCCGTAGCCCACTACATGCTGATCGCCGCGGGTCTGGTCGATAAGACACCACCCGGTTTCAGCAGCGCGATCGAACAGGACAGCGACCCGGCGCCTGTCGACGTGGCCGCCATGCTCGATGTGATCAACTCCCGTCAGGTTGCCGCCGTGCTTGTCAACCAACAGACGGCGACCGCAGTAACCAAACAGATTCAGGCCGCGGCCCAAACCGCCGGAATCCCGATCGTCACAATCACCGAGACCCTTCCCGTCGGCAGCGACTACCTGACCTGGCAGCGCGACACCGCCAGCCGGTTAGCCGCCGCGTTGCGGCAGAACTGAGGTGACGCATGGCCGCTGACGTGGTCTCTCTCACCGATGCCCGGTTGGCCTTCGGTGACCGGGTGCTCTGGGATCAACTGGATCTGACCGTGTCGGCCGGTGAGTTCATCGCGATCCTCGGGCCGAATGGAACGGGAAAAACCTCGCTGCTCAAAGTGCTGCTCGGACAGCTGCCGCTCAGTGCCGGCACCGCGCAGGTCGAGGGACAGCCGATCCAGGCCGGCAGCGACCGGATCGGCTACGTTCCACAGCATCGGGCAGTCGATCGCGGGCTGAGTCTGCGCGGGCGCGACCTGGTCCGGTTGGGCGTCGACGGCCATCGCTGGGGTCTGGCCCCACTGCGCCGAGCCGACCGGGTGGCCCGCCGCGAGGCAGTCGAGCGGGCCTTGGATCAGGTGCGCGCCACCAAACTGGCATCCGTGCCGGTCGGGGTGATGTCCGGTGGTGAGTTGCAACGGGTGCGGATCGCCCAGGCACTGGCCACCGACCCGGCACTACTGCTGTGCGACGAACCGCTGCTCAACCTCGATCCGGCCAACGCCCGCCTGGTCGCTGAGTTGATCGACAGCCGGTGCCAGGCGGGTACTGCGGTGATGTTCGTGACCCACGAGGTCAATCCGGTGTTGCCCTATGTAGACCGAGTGCTCTATCTGGTGAACGGACACTTCCGGATCGGCACGGTTGCCGAGGTGATGACATCGGAAACGCTGTCGGAGCTCTATCAGGCCGACATCCAGGTGGTCCAGGTAGGCGACCGCTACGTGGTGGTCGGCGAGCATTTCGACCATTCCGGCCACACCCACGGGCACACCCATGAATGACAAAGTCACCCACCTGCTACACAACCTGTTCGCCTTCGACATCACCGCCAACCTGCTCGGCCGTGGCTTCGTGCAGCAGGCCCTGATCGCCGCCGCGCTGCTGGCGCTCGTTGCCGGGTTGATCGGACCGTTCATCGTGATGCGGCAGATGTCATTCGCGGTACACGGCTCCAGCGAGCTATCGCTGACCGGTGCGGCATTCGCCCTACTGACCGGACTCAATGTCGGACTGGGCGCGCTCTTCGGAAGCGCTTTGGCGGCAATCCTTTTCGGATTCCTGGGGCAGCGGGCACGGGAACGCGATTCTGCCATCGGGGTGGTGATGGCCTTCGGACTCGGTATGGCAGTGCTGTTCATCCACCTCTATCCGGGGAGGGCCGGAACGAGTTTCGCGCTACTCACCGGTCAGATCGTCGGCGTGGGCTACTCCGGGCTGGCGCTGTTGATCGCGGTGACAGTCGTTGTCGTGGTGACCTTGGCCGCCAGCTATCGGCCACTACTGTTCGCCACAGCCGATCCCGAAGTTGCCGCTGCGCGCGGCGTGCCGGTGCGGGCATTGGGCATCGTATTCGCCGCTTTGGTCGGGATCGTCGCCGCGCAGGGCGTGCAGATAGTAGGTGCGCTGTTGGTCATGTCGCTGCTCATCACGCCGGCCGCCGCCGCGGCTCGGGTCTTCTCCTCGCCGGTCGCGACCATCGCAGCCTCGGTGGTGTTCGCGGAGGTGGCAGCCGTGGGCGGCATCGTGGCTTCGCTGGCACCGGGTGTCCCGGTATCGGTGTTCGTCACCACCATCTCGTTTGCGATCTACCTGGTGTGCTGGGCCATCAGCCGCCGCCACCACGACCCAGCCGCAGCATAGGCTTCACCAGTGCCGTCAGTAGATCTGAACGCCGACCTCGCCGAGGGATTCGGGATCTGGGAACTCGGTGACGATGACGCCATGCTCGACATTGTCACCAGCGCCAACCTCGCGTGCGGATTCCATGCCGGCAACCCGGTAGGGCTGGCGCGCACCTGCCGAGCCGCCGTCGCACGGGGAGTGCGGATCGGGGCGCAGGTCGGCTACTTCGACCTTGCCGGGTTCGGCCGTCGCCGGATCGATGTCGAACCGGCCGAACTCACCGCCGACGTGATCTATCAGATCGGCGCGCTCCAGGCACTGGCCAGAGCCGCCGGTACGACTCTGGGTTACGTCAAACCCCATGGTGCGCTGTACAACACGATTGGCACTGATGCCGATCAGGCCCGCGCCGTCGCCGAGGCGGTGCGCGCCGCCGATCCCAGCCTCGCGGTGCTCGGCCTGGCCGGGTCGGTGTTCTTCACGGAGGCTCAGCGACTGGGTCTGCGGACGGTGGCCGAGGCCTTCGCCGACCGCGCCTATCAGCCCGATGGACAACTCGTACCCCGAAACGGCGCGGGTGCAGTTCTCCGCGACCCGGCGCAGATTGCCGACCGGGTCCTGTCCATGGTCGAGACCGGAAGCGTGACCGCCGTTGATGGTTCGGTGATTGCCATCGAGGTCGAATCGGTATGTGTTCACGGTGATTCGCCGGGAGCGGTGGAGATCGCCGGTGCCGTCCGCAATCGGTTGCTGGCCGAGGGAATCGAGTTGGCGGCGTTCACCTGATGCGCTTTACGTCCGGTCGGTCCGAAATCGCCACGTTCCGGATTCGGTTCGCCATGCCCAACGCAAGTGGTGACTCCAGGACATGAGGTGGGGACGACTGTGAACCCGAATGAATTCGATATCCCGGGGGTGACCGAGGGCCTGGGAACCGATCGCGTGATTCGACCGACCGGCTCGCTGCCACAACCAGCCGGACAGTTGGACCCGTCACCACCGGTTCGGTCCCACGAATTCGAGATTGCGGTGGAACGCCTGTGCCTGGACTCCACGTCGTATCGCAATATCCGTGATCAGGCCGGAGCCGACCCGTCACGGATGGGTGAGCGCATCCTCGAGATCGTCGCGACGCGGGGCAAGATGCACAACCCGGTCACCGATTCCGGCGGCGTCGCACTGGGCACCGTATCCGCCGTCGGTGCGCAGTTCCCCAACCCGCCCCAGGTCGGTGACCGTGTGGTCACCCTGGCCTCGCTGACGCTGACCCCGCTGCGACTCGACTCAATTGTCCGGGTCGCGCCGGACTCGGCACAGGTGGAGGTCACCGGCACGGCCTACGTGTGCGCCAGTGCGCCATGGGGGCTGCTGCCCGACGACATGGACGTCGGGACCGCGATCGAAATCTACGACGTCTACGGCGCAGCGTCGCACACCGCCCGCCTGGCCCCGCAGTCCGGTGTCGTCTACGTGCTGGGTTGCGGTCACGCCGGCAAGCTGGCGATGGCAGCGGCGCGCGACACCATGGACGACGGCTCGTTAGTGGTGGCTATCGACGTCGATGAACTCGCCGTCAGCCGGGTGCGGGACGCAGGACTCTGCGATATCGGTATCGTCGCCGATCTGCAGAACCCGGTGGCCGCTCTGGCTGCGCTGCGGGATGTCGGCGCGCCGCCCGCGGATCTGACCGTGGTGGTGGTCAATGCCGCCCGATGCGAACCGTTCTCGATTCTGGCCACCAGGGAACGCGGGACGGTCCTGTTTTTCTCGATGGCGACGAACTTCAGCACCGCCGCACTTACCGCTGATGGGATGGGACACGATGTCACCATGCTGATCGGCAGCGGATACACACCCGACACCGGAAAGTACGCGCTCGATCTGGTGCGGCGGACACCGACACTGCGCGCCGCAATGGGTATTGACAACCACGGGTGTTAAAAATCAAAGCCGCATAGCGTGACCAGGCAGGACAACAAGGAGATGCTGCAATGAGCTGGAACTCAAAACCCGTCGTCATCACAGCGGCAATCACCGGCGCCGACGTCACCCGGGACGACAACCCCAATGTCCCGTACACGCCGGCCGAGATCGCCGAGTCGAGTCTGCGGTCGGTGGAGGCAGGAGCGGCGATCGTTGCCCTGCACGTGCGCGAGGACGACGGAACGCCCAGTGGCCGGCCGGAACTGTTCATCCAAGTCATTGACCAGATCAGAGCGGGTGCGCCCCGTGCGGTGACCAATGTGTCGACCGGCGGTTCCAACACGATGAGCATCGAGGACCGGATGGGCGGCCTGCAGGCCGTGCCCGACATGTGTGGCGTGGAGACCGGATCGATGAACTTCGGCGACGAAACGTTCATCACTCCGCCGCCGGCCGCCCGGGAGATCATCGCCCGCGCGCACTCCCAGGGAATCGGATTGGAGGTGGAGGCGTTCGATGTCGGACACGTCGTCAGTGCCGTCCGGCTTTACGGCGAGGGAATCCTGCCCGGCCCACTGCGGGTGAATCTGGTCTTCGGTGTGCCGGGCGGCATCGACGCATCACCGGAAGCGCTCGACGCCATGCTTCGCCCGCTACCGCCCGAGGCGTTCTGGACGGTGACGTGTGTCGGGCGCCCGCACGACCGGATTCTGGGACTTGGCCTGCTGCGGGGCGCCGACGGTGTTCGGACCGGACTTGAGGATGTCGCGTACATCTCCAAAGGTGTACATGCGCCGTCGAATGACGCCCTGGTGACCAAGCTTGTCGGACTGTCGAAGACTTTGGGCCGCGAGGTGGCCACCATCGATCAATCCCGGGACCTACTGGGGCTCAACTAGCGCAATGCGTACCGAGGCCGTCAAGGGTTGCACCGACCAGGTGCCCCAGGGTCGGTAGGTGATATCCGCCCTCCTGTACCACCACGGCGGGAAGTCCCAGTGCCCCAAGGATATCGCCGGCTTGGTGATAGCCCTGCAGGGTTACCTGCAGCGGGCTTTCGGGATCGTCGACCGCGGCGTCTACTCCGAGCGCGATCACCAACGCGGTGGCACCGAAGGCAGCGGCAGCGTCAGCGGCGCGCTGGATGGCCGACAGCCATACGGCGTCGCCGGACCCGGGTTCCAGTGGGAGGTTGAGATTCCTACCGAGCCCGCCATCGCGGCCGGTCTCGTCGGCAAAGCCGACGTGGTGCGGGAACCAGCCGGCACCGGGGTCGACGTGCACTGAGGTGGTGAACACGTCAGGTCGCTCATAGAAGATCGCCTGGGTGCCGTTGCCGTGATGGGCGTCGATGTCGATGACAGCGACGTGCGCGAAGTCAGCCGCACGCAATGCCTGTGCGGCGATGGCCGCGTTGTTCAGGTAGCACGATCCGCCGTACGCCGACCTCGTTGCGTGGTGACCCGGAGGTCGCGTCAACGCGTAGGCACTGGGCGCGCCACTGACAACCAGATCCACGGCGGTACGGGTCGCGCAGGTGGCGGCGCGGATCGCTCGCCAGCTTCCCGGTCCGATGAGTGTCATCGTGTCGTAGCAGTACACACCGACCTCGGCATGCAGTGCCGCCGGTATCCGGGGCGGAAGTCCCTGGCGTAGTTCAGCACTGGGGAATAGGTACGGGACCACCCGTCCGGCGCCGAGATCGGGGTAACCGCTGCCAACCCAGCGGTCCCACACCGTTGCGAGGTAATCGAGTAACTCAGGCGAGTGCACCGCCGTCAGCCAGGCATCATCGAACTCGCGCGCAGACATCATCGGGTGCCCGAGTTCGCTCAGGGCGGCCTCGATGATGGTGACGCGGTCGGCAACTTCGGCGGGGGCCGTGGTCATACCGATCCAGATCTCCGCGCCTGGGTCGTGGTCACAGCAGCGTGGGTCAACGACCACCGGAATCCGCCCCGCCACTGGGGCAGCATGGCACGATGCGGCCATGGGCGGAAGAGTGCGGCTGGCGGAGTGGTCGGTGGCCATTGGCACCCTTCCCCGAGGCCGGACCAACTCGGTGCTGGACGTGCCGGGCGTCGGACTCGGGCATGCGACGGTGATCTCCGACGATGTCGACCCCCCGGCCGGGGCCGGCATCGCACGCACCGGCGTCACTGTTCTCGACCCGGGCGCAAGTGTTTGGGCGGCCCCGGTGCCTGCCGGCGTGGCGGTGCTCAATGGCGCTGGTGAACTGACCGGACGGTCTCAGGTCCAGGAATGGGGCCTCATCGAGACTCCGGTGTTCCTGACCTCCACGATGCAGGTGGGCCGGGTGTACGACGCGGCATGCCAGATCCTCATCGCCGAAGAACCGGATATCGGAGTCGATGACTGGGTGATACCAATCGTCGGCGAATGCGATGACTCCTGGCTAAACGATGCCCGTCGCATGCACGTGCAGTACGACCACGTTGCCGCCGCACTGGCTGCCGCACGACACTCCATCGGCGGTGCCGAGGTTGGCCTTGGCGCCATCGGCGCGGGCACGGGAATGTGTTGCTACGGGTGGAAGGGCGGCATCGGGTCGGCGTCGCGGTTGCTACCGGACGGCCATGTCCTCGGGGTGCTGGTGTTGGCCAACTTCGGCTCCTGGGAACGTTTGACGATCGCCGGTGTACCGGTGGGTCGCGCCCTCGGTCCACCGGCGCACCTGG
>Ga0164294_10000663_pt1 | contig 32664 bp, 28 predicted proteins | sample GEODES005metaG_FD_111479 | JGI IMG/M metagenome (GOLD analysis project Ga0164294, IMG submission 111479) | Oligotrophic lake water microbial communities from Sparkling Lake, Wisconsin, USA - GEODES005 metaG | ecosystem: Environmental > Aquatic > Freshwater > Lake | place: USA: Sparkling Lake... | reverse complement strand
GCGGGCGCCGGGGCGGCCTCGACCACGGGCTCGGCGGCGACCGGCGCGGCGGGCTTGGGGGCCGTCTCCTCGGCGGTGGGCGGACGCCGGAGCGTGCGCTTGGGCTCACCGCCCGGAGCGGGCTGACCTGCGGACGCCGGGCGGGCGCTCGCGGGGGCCGAGCCCTGGCTCTGCGAAGAAGACGAAGAAGGGGGCGAGCCCTGGGCGGGGCCTTCCCCGGCGTTGACCTTACGGCGACGGATGACGGAGTCGCCCACGCGGGTCTCTACCGCGCTGCGGTCGCTCCCCAACGGCTCTCCGCCCGGCCTCTTCGACTGGGTGGCAGACTTGTTGAGTCGCTCGATCAGGTCCTTATTGCTGGACATCAGGGTCCTTCAACCGCCCGAATGGGGGCCCCAAGACCCGACGCTCCCCCCGCATCGCACGCGACAACGGTTGTTTTGGGGGGAAGACACGGGGGCAGGGAGCCAACAGGCTCGAAATTAGGGTGGGGGCCCGATTGGCCCCGCACTGGATGACCCGTGGGTCGGGTCGGATCAGCGGCGCTGGCCTAACCCAACCAGCTTAGACACTGCAACACGCGCACCAGCGAGCGTGCAGGTCTTCCGGGGCGCACCGCGACGATGGATCGCGGGCCGCGGCCCAGGAGCTGGCCGAGCTGACCTCGATCCAGGTGGAGGGTCCACCGGGGGGACGAGGTCGGAAGGGGGAGGGGGGCGCTGGCGTCACAGGCCAGCAAAAAGAAGGCAGGCTGCAGAGCGGCGAAGGCGGCCTTTTTGCCATCATCGCACAGTCCGCTGGCCCAGCAGCGCTGGAGCAGCTGCTCGACATCACCGCGGCGGAGCGTCCGCAGGCTGTCGAGCAGCCCCGGGCGCAGGCGGCCAGGCCCTTTGAGGGCGCGGCCGACCGTCTTGGGCGAGAGCCCGTCGATGCAGGCCCGTCGGGCGCACAGCCAGAGGCCGCGCTGCCCGGGGGCCTTTTTTGGGGCGAGCTGTAGCTCCCCTTCGATCAGCGCGAGGCGCACCCGCTCCTCAGCGGGCCCGGGGGCCCGACATACGACGCAGGTGCGCACCATTCGCAGGGCTCAGGCCTCCGCCGGCAGGTCGTCGTCGGAGGGGGTGCTCTGGCGATTCTTGCGGCGGTTTGACTCTTCCATGATGATCGCGTCGAGCACGCGCTCGGCCTCGGCGATGATCTCCTCGGCGTCGGACTCCTCGAGGGAGAGGATCGAGGCGACCTCGTAGGCCTCGGCGTCGAAGAGCTCCTGGGCGCTGCGGAAGCCGTGGCGGATGAGGATGTCGACCATCTCGTCGTCGAGCAGGGTGATCCGGCAGAGCTCGGAGCGGGCCTGATCGACCATGTCGGCGTGACGGGACTCGGAGAAGATGTCGATGCGCCAGCCGGTGAGTTGGGCGGCGAGGCGCACGTTCTGGCCGCGGCGGCCGATGGCCTTGCTGAGCTGGTCGTCGGGGACGATGAGCTCCATCGAGTGGGTGTGCTCGTCGATGTACACCTTGCTCACCTGGGCGGGCGCGATCGCGTGAACGATGAAGCGGGCCGGATCCGGGTGGAAGGGGATGATGTCGATGGCCTCGCCGCGCAGCTCCTGGACCACCGCCTGGACGCGGCTGCCCTTGAGGCCGACGCAGGCGCCGACCGGATCGACGTCGCGATCCTGGCTGGAGACGGCGATCTTGGCACGGTGGCCGGGCTCGCGGGCGCAGGCCTCGATGCGGACGATGCCTTCGTAGATCTCCGGCACTTCGAGCTCGAAGAGCTTCATCAGCAGGCCCGGATGGGTGCGGCTGAGCACCACCTGGGGCGACTTGGAGGCGCGGGTGATGTCGAGGACGTAGGCGTGGATGCGATCGCCCTGGCGGTAGGTCTCGGTGGGGACCTGCTCGCGCTTGGGCAGCACGGCCTCGGCCCGACCGAGGTCGACTACGATGTTGCCCTTTTCGAAGCGGCGCACGATGCCGTTGATGAGCTCGCCTTTGCGGTCCTTGAACTCATTGAAGGTCATCTCGCGCTCGGCATCGCGGATCTTCTGGATGATGACCTGCTTGGCCGTCTGGGCGGCGATGCGGCCCAGGTCTTCGACGAACATCTTGATGCCGAGCGAGTCGCCGACCTCACAGGCCGGGTCCTTCTTGCGCGCTTCGTCGAAGAGGATCTCGGTCTCGTCGTTGTCGATCTCTTCGACGACGGTCTTGAACTCGAAGAGCTCGACCTCGCCGAGGTCATCGTTGAACTGGGCCTCGATGTCGCGGTCGGCGCCGTACTTCTTGCGGGCCGCCGCCTCCATGGCCTGCTCCAGGACCTGGATGAGCGCTTCCCGCGGAATGTTCTTCTCGCGGTGAACGGTGTCGATCAGACGGGCGAGATCGCTGATCATGGCTCGACTCCTTCTGCGTTGGAGCGCGCAGCTCCCAGCCGCATGAACTCTTCTGGCGTGAGATCAAGGTGAGCGCGCTCGATCTGGTCCAGGGGGACCCGCTCCAGCGCGTCGGGCTTTTCGACGAGCACGGCGCCGTCTTCAATCCCGCGTAGGATGCCCGACCAGCGGCGCTTGCCCAGCTCATTGGGGCCGCGCAGCTTGACCCGGAATCCGGCGAAGCGGTTGAAGTCGGCAGGCCGCTCCAAGGGCCGCTCCTGACCTGGGCTCGAGACCTCGAGCTGGTAGGGCACGGGGACCGGGTCCTCGGCGTCCAACTCGGGGTTGAGCGTTCGCGTGATCTTCGCGCAGTCGCGGATGCTGGCCCCGCCCTCACGATCCACCGAGATGCGGAGGACGGCGTTGGACCGGCTGGCCGAGACCTCCACCGCGATGACCTCGCAGCCGACGTCACGGGCGATGGGTTCGACCATCGCGCGGATGCGGTTGCGGAGGGCGATTCGGGCGGCGAAGTCCATGGCGGGGGCCTCAGGGCAGGGCGATCGACAGGCGAAAAAAAAGGAGGGCCGGGGGGCCGCTCCTTGCGTGAGTCAGGATCGTTGGGGGCCTGATAAACCTGTGCCTCTGGCCTGTCAAGGCGCCTCGGCCAGCTCCAGGCGGTCGCCACAGGGGTTCTTTGCGTTGGCGGCGGCCAGCTCGGCGGCGGTCGCGGGGGTGGGCGAGCCCATCACCTCGGCCTCGATGTAGGTGGCGATGACGAGGCGCACGGCGGCACCCTCGGCGTTGCAGGCGCGATCGGCCCAGTAGTCGAGGAGCGCGACGCGGCGGGCCTCGGGGGTCGACAGGGGCGGCGAGCGCGGATCGAGGGGCCGGCCTTCTTTCCAGATGGCATCGAGCTCGTCGGGGACCTCCTCGCTGATGCGGTCGCCCATGGCGCGATCGGAGATGGCGTCTTGCCAGGCCAGGGCCTGGGGGTGCAGGGCCATGGCCACGTCGGACTCCACGCCGTGAAAGCGGCGCGGCGAGACAAACCAGCCGCCCAGACGCACACACATCGGCGTCAGCGGCGGCAGGCACCAGAGGTAGCGCAGCTTGGACTTGCCGCCGCGGGGCGGCTCAAAGCGGGCGGGCGAGCGGCGGGTGGTGACAAAGCCGCTGTCGTGCACCACCACCGAGGGCTTCCACAGCACCTCGGGGCGGTAGATCGTCTGGTCGCCCTTGCGCTTTCCGCGCTTGTAGCCCATGTCGCGCAGGCGGCGGTCGAGGGCGCCGCGCTTCTTCGCCACCTCCATGTCATCGATGGCGATGATGGTGGCGTCGACGTCGTCGTCCTCTTCTATTTTTTCTTTTGCGGCGGCGGGGGCGGCCTCCTCGTCGGCCCGGGCGGCGGAGCCGACGAAGAGGGCGAGGAGCAGCGCGCTAACGCCCAGAGAACTGCACGTCGGAGAAGAGCAGCGAGGGCGAGAAGAGGGTGCCATAGGTCCAGACATCATCGGCGGCTTCGCTCCACGCCTCGAAGAGCCTAAGCAGGTTCCCTGAGACGTTCATCTCCGACAGAGAGGCGACCTTGGCGCCGCCCTCGAACAGGGCACCTTGGATGCCGAAGGAGAAATCCCCGGTGGCGGCGTTGGTGTTCCCGCCCAGGAAGCTGTCAACCCGAATGACCCGCGGCAGGCTTTGGACGATGGCCTCGGGGCTACGGACGCCAGCGGGGATCAGCAGGTTGGAGGTGGAGCCGGTGGTGACCGGGCGGCCCAGGCGCCGGGCGTTGTAGGTGTTGATCAGCCAGCTTTGCAGGCGGCCGTCCTCGATGATCGCCCGGCGAACCGCCGGCAGGCCGTCGCCGTCGTAGCGGCGGCTGGCGAGGCCGCGGGGGCGCAGCGGGTCGTCGTAGAGCGAGAATCCCTCGGCGGCGATGCGCTCACCGAGCTTTTCGAGGAGGAAGCTGCGCCGCTCGTAGATGGCGGTGCCGTCGAGCCCGCCGGTGAGGGCGCCGAGCACGCGGCTGACCACGCGGTTGCTGAGCAGCAGGGGGTAGGTGCCGCTGTCGACCGGGCCGCTGCCCAGGCGCTCGCGGGCCCGCTGGGCGAGGTCTGCGGCGAGCTCGGGTGGGCCAAGCAGGTCGCTGGCGTGGGTGGCCTGGTAGCCCGAGTAGGCCTCGGGCAGGCGGCCGTCGGTGTCCTCGATGGAGAGGGTGGCGCCGTGGCCAAAGCGGGTGGTCTCGCTGCTGGCCGAGAAGCCGTGCGAGGTGTGGCGCACGCTCTCGTAGCGGCCGCGCCAGAGCCAGGACTGGACCGAGCGCACCCGCAGGTCGGCGGCGGCGGCGCGCACCACCGCTTCGAGGTCGAGCAGGCGGGCGCGGCCATCTTCGGCGGCGGGGGGGTTGGGATCGACGAGATCGAGCTCCACCTCGGCCTCGCCCATGTCGGCGCGATCAGGCAGGCGGCGGTTGGGGTCGGCCTCCAAAAAGCGGGTGGCGTCGACTGCGCGGGCCAGGAAGGCCTGCAGCGCGTCGGGGCGCATGTCGCTGGTCTGGTGGCTGGAGTAGCGCCCATCGACGTACAGCGAGACGCTGGCCGAGAGGGAGCGGGATTCCTGGGCCTTTTCGATCTCGCCGTCGCGCAGCGAGAGATCGGTGGAGACCCCGCGGCTCACCGAGGCCAGCGCCTCGTCGGCGCCGAGGCCGCGGGCGAGGGCGATGATGCGGGAGGCGGCGTCGTGCAGCTCGTTCAATTCACACCTCCAACCGTGAGCTTGCCAACCCGGACGGTGGGCATGCCCTGGCTGACCGGCACGCCCTGGCCGTCTTTTCCGCAGGTCCAGCCGCCCTCGTCGACCACGAGGTCGTTGCCGATCATGTCCATCACCTCCAAGGCCTTGGGGCCGTTGCCGATGATGTTGGCGTCTTTGATGGGGCGGGTGAGCTTGCCTCCTTCGATCAGGTAGCCGTGGCGCATGTAGAAGGAGAAGTCGCCGCCGCCGATGTGCACCTGCCCGTTGGCGAAGCTCACGCAGTAGATGCCGCGCTCGACCGAGCGGATGATCTCCTCGGGATCGTGGGGGCCGGCCATCATCAGGGTGGAGCGCATCCGCGGCAGGGGGGCGTGGCGGAAGTCTTCGCGCCGGCCGGAGCCGGTGGGCTTGACCTTGTAGTGCCGGGCGCTGATCTCATCGTGCAGGTAGCTGCGCAGCACGCCGCCTTCGACGAGGGTGGTGGACTCGGTGGTGTTGCCCTCGTCGTCGATGTTGAGCGAGCCGCGGGCGTTCATCAAGGTGGCGTCGTCGACGATGGTGACCTCGGCGGGCGCGATGCGGCTGCCCATCCGGTCGGCGTAGATGCTGGTGCGCTTGCGGTTGAAGTCGGCCTCCATGCCGTGGCCGATGGCCTCGTGCAGCAGGATGGCCGAGGGGCCGGCGGCGAGCACCACGGGCATCTCGCCGGCGGGGGCCTTGCCGGCGCCCAGCAGGAAGACGGTGCGGGCGACGGCCTCGCGCACGAGCCGCTCCTGGCGCTCGTCGGTGAAGTGCTCCAGGCCGGCGCGGGCGGCCACATTGTAGTTGGCCGACTCGCGCACGTCGCCTTCTTCGGCCATCACCCGCACCATGCCGAGGGTGCTGGGGCGCCAGTCCTCGAAGAGCCGGCCGTCGGGGCGGACGATCATCACGGTGCTGGCGGCGTCGGAGAGCCAGGCCTCGACGCGCTTGACGCGGGGGTCCTGGGCCAGGGCGGCCTGCTCCCAGGCGCGCACGAGGCGCACCCGGGCGCCCATGTCGACCTCCGACCAGGGGGTGCGCACGGGGTAGTAGTTGGGGTGGCTGCCGGCCTTGGCCACGGCCACCTCGCGGGTGGGGCGCCCGCCGCGGGCGATCTCGGCGGCGGTGCGGGCGGCGGCGAGCAGGGCGCCCTCGGTCAGCTCTTCGGAGTAGGCGTAGCCGACCTGATCGCCCACCACGACGCGCACGCCCATGCCGAGGTCGACGTGGGTGTTGGCTTGGTTGACGGCGTGATCAGAGAGGTGGACGGAGGTGCTGGCGCTGTGCTGGAAGTAGAGGTCGGCGTCGTCGCCGCCCTTGGAGAGGGCCATCCCCAGCACCTTGCGGGTGAGCTCGGGCGTGACGCCCATCGCCTCAAACCAGGCGCCAGGGGGACCTTGGGGGCGCGGGATCGACATCGGGACTCCAGAGGGTGGGGGAGGGAGTCGCTTTGGCTATGACCCGATCGGCGACCGTCAACCCCAGCGGCGCAGGATGTCCCTCGCGGCGGGGGCGGCTTGCCGGGCCGCCTGGGCGAGGCGAGACTGGGCGGTGGCGCGGTGCAGGTTGTGGGCGCCGACGGCGGGGAAGCGCACCCGGTCTTCGCGAAAGTAGCTGTTGCGCACCGCGTCGGCGCAGAAGCGGCTGGCCAGCTCGAGGCAGATGCGTTCTACGCCGGGGACGAGGCTCTGGCGCTCGTCTTCGCCGAGTTGGGGCGCGGTGGACAGGAAGCCCCGCAGGCTGGCCTCGAAGATGTCGAGGTCGAAGGTGACGGCCTCGGGGGCGTCTTCGCCGGCCGGGTTGCACCAGGAGCGCCAGGCGTCGCCCAACTCGCACGACAGCGCCATCGGGCCGATGGTGTCGAGGTCGAGCAGGCAGATGGCCTCGTCTCGATCGAGGGCGAAGCGCAGGTTGCTGAGCTTGAGGTCGCCATGGCAGGTGCGCTCGGGCAGCGCGACGGTGCCCTCCCAGGTGGCCCAGCGGCGGAGCAGATCTTCGCCGAGCGCCCGCGCTGGCACCTCCAGGGGGTGGCCGTCGGCGCCTTCAAGGGCGGCCTGCAGGTCGGCCATGCGCTGGGGCGTGTTGTGGATGTCGCGCCGGGGCGCGTTGCCGGGGTGCGGCCATCCATCGAGGGCCTGGTGAAAGCGGCCCACCAGGGCGCCGGCGCTGAAGACGGCCTGGGGGCTGGGCGCCTTGTGCAGGGTGCGGCCGGGCACGAAGCTCAACATGCGCCAGGCGCCGACCTCGTCGAGGTGGCAGCTCTCGCCGGCTCGGGTGGGCAGGAGGCGAGGGGTCAGCAGGCCCTGCTCGGCGAGGCGCGCGGTCACCGCCGCGATGTCATCGTTGACCCGCGGCGAGAAGATGGGGTTCAACCACTGCAACACGCCCTGGGGAGGGTCGCCCACCAGGTAGGTGCGGTTGATCAAGCCGGCGTCGGGGCAGTCGCGCACCGCGCCGGCGACCTCCCAGGCGAGGACCGCCTCGTCAGGGAGGAGCATGGGCTAGCCCTCGGACTTCTTGTTGCCCGTGACGGTCAACACGACGCCGATGATGAAGGCGACGCCGGAGAGGCAGCAGCAGGGCCCCGTCACGAAGCTGCCGAACTGGGCGATGACCGTCAACACCTCAGCCAGATCGGGCACGGCGGCGGCCACCGCGGCGATGCCGAACTGGATGAACATCGACAGCGAGAAGAAAAGGACCATCGAGATACAACCACAACCGGCCAGGATCTTACCTTTCCCGCCGCCACCACCGTCCGCCATGATTCGCTCCTGCTAGGGCTGGCGCGCGTAATCGAAGGGCCAGGGCTGGGCAAGGCCGATCGGCCCGGCCTTGCGACGGAATGGCAGCTTTCAGGTCGGATGCCGCCGACGGCCTCAGCCGTTCTGGAACAACATCTCGCGGTAGCGCGGCAGGCTCCAGCGTTGATCGGCGACCAGCACCTCCACGGCGTCGGCGGCGGCGCGCAGGTTGGCGAGGGCCGGCACCAGCTTGCTGCCGGCGGCGTTGGCCTTGTCCTGGCCCTCCAGCGCCGAGAGGCTGGACTCGACGGCGTCGACCTGGGCGCGGGCCTTGCGGAGGCTGACGATGGCGGCCTGCAGGCCCTGGAGGTGGGCGAGATCGCTCTCGTCGAGCTCCACGCCGGCGGCGCGGGCCTGGGCCACCGACTCGCTCACCGCCGTGCGCTCGGACAGGGCGTCGGGCAGCACGAACTGATCGACCAGCTCCCGGATCACGGTGGCCTCGATCGCCACGGTGGTGAGGTAGCGCTCGACGCGGATGTGGTAGCGGCTGTGCAGCTCGTCGGCGGTGAGCACGCCGTGGCGGGTGAAGAGCGCGGTGGCGGCCTCGGTGTGCAGGGCGGCGACGGCCTCGGGCGTGTTGCGCAGGTGGGGCAGACCGCGGCGCTCGGCCTCGACCACCCACTCGGCGCTGTAGCCATTGCCTTCAAAGATGACCGGCTTGCTGATGGCCAGGACCTCGCGCACGGCGGCCCAGACGGCGGGAAGGCCCTTGCCGTGGGCGTCGATGCGCCGGCACAGCTCGTCCATGCCGTCGGCGACGGCGGTGTTGAGGGCGGCGAGCGGGAAGGAGATGCTCATGCCCGAGCCGACCGCGCGGAACTCGAACTTGTTGCCGGTGAAGGCGAAGGGGCTGGTGCGGTTGCGGTCGGTGTTGTCGCGGCTCACGCGCGGCAGGCTGGCCACGCCCAGCTCGATGACGGCGGCGTTGGGGTCTTCGATGAGGGCGGCGCCGCCGGTGATGTGCTCGACGATGGCCGAGAGCTGGTTGCCGAGGAAGACGCTCAGGATGGCCGGCGGGGCTTCGTTGGCGCCCAGGCGGAAGTCATTGCCATGGCTGCCGATGGTGGCGCGGAGTACGGCGGCGTGCCGGTAGACGCCGAGCACGGTGGCGGCGAGGTAGGCCAGAAAGCTGAGGTTCTTCTGGGGGTTGTCGCCGGGCTCGAGCAGGTTGCGACCGAGGTTGTCTTGCATCGACCAGTTGAGGTGCTTGCCCGAGCCGTTCACGCCGGCGAAGGGCTTTTCGTGCAGCAGGCAGACGAAGCCGTGGCGGTTGGCCACCCGCTTCAAGATCTCCATCACGAGCTGGTTGTGGTCGGCCGCGACGTTGGCCTCGGTGTAGAGCACGGCCAGCTCGAACTGGCAGGGGGCGACCTCGTTGTGGCGGGTCTTGGCGGCCACACCCAGCTTGTACAGCTCGGCCTCGACCTCCTGCATGAAGGCCAGCACCCGGCTCGGGATCGAGCCGAAGTAGTGGTCTTCGAGGGTCTGGCCCTTGGGGGCCGGGGCGCCGAGCTGGCTGCGGCCGGTGATGGCGAGGTCGGGGCGCAGGGCGATCCAGGCCTTGTCGACCAGGAAATACTCCTGCTCGGGGCCGGCGGTGGCCGTGACGGCGGTGACCTCGCTGTCGCCGAGGCGCTGGGCGAGGGCGACGGCGGTGCGCTGAATCGCGCGCATCGAGCGCAGGAGGGGGGCCTTCTTGTCGAGGGCGTCGCCGTGGTAGCTGATGAAGACGCTGGGGATACACAGCGTGGCGCCGTTGGTGCGCTCCATGATGAAGATCGGGCTGGTCGGATCCCAGGCGGTGTAGCCGCGGGCCTCGAAGGTGCTGCGCATGCCGCCGCTGGGGAAGCTGCTGGCGTCGGGCTCGGACTGGATGAGCATGGCCCCGGTGAACTTCGCGATGGGGTGCACACCGTCGAAAGCGAGGAAGGCGTCGTGCTTCTCGGCGGTGGCGCCCGTCATGGGCTGGAACCAGTGGCAGTAGTGGCTCACCCCCCGGGCGGTGGCCCAGGCGACCACGGCGCGGGCGATCTCGTCGGCGAGGCCCTTGTCGAGGCCCTCTCCGCTGGCGAGGGTGGCCTCAAACCGGGCGACGACCTTGCTGCTGGTGTGCTGGCGCAGGTCGGCGATCCGAAAGGTGTTGCAGCCGAAGCTCTGCAGGACCCCAGCAGAGGAGAAGACGCGGGTGGGGCGGCCCGTCGCGAGGGCGCGGGCGGCGTGGCGGGCAGAGTCGGCGGACATGGTGGGGCTCCAAAAAAGGCGGGCCCGTCTACTCCATTGTGGGGCGCATGCAAGGGCCCGACTCAGCCCGGAGGCGCCGCAAAGCGATCCAGGGCAGGTCTCGGCCCGGCCAGGCGAACCGCGCGGCCGGTGGCGGCGAGGTGCACCAGCAGGCGCCAGGCCAGGGCGTCGGGCAGGCCGGCGGCGAGGTCGGCTGCGGTGGCGGGCTCGGCGGGCAGGCGGCGCTCCAAGGCGAGGAGGGCCTGGAGGGCGAGGGTGGCGGCCTTCTTGCCGGCCTCGACCCCGGGCTGATCGTAGGCGTTGACGTTGATGAGCTCGGCGTACAGGCCCACCGCGCGCTCGAAGAGGGCGACCAGGGCGCCCAGGGTGCGCGCGTGAACGGCGGGGACCTGGATGCGCAGGCTGGGGCGCCCGTTGCTCTGCAGGGCCGCCTCGGTGCCGAGGAGGAAGCCCAGCAGGTAGTCTCCAGCGCTGAGCCCGCCGCCGACAGGCAGGTCGGCGCCGTGATCGACCACGTCGATGAAGTGGACCAGCGTGTCGGCCCGCCCGTCGCGCACCTGCTGCAGGAAGGCGTGTTGATCGGTGCTGCCTTTGTTTCCGTAGACGGTGAGCCCCTGGAGCACCGTCTGCCCCTGACGGTCGCGCTCCTTGCCGAGGGACTCCATGATCAGCTGCTGAAGGTAGCGGCCAAACAGGGAGAGGCGGTCGCTGTAGGGTTCGATCACCAGCGCCTTGTCGCCGCGCCCCTCTCCGGAGACCAGCCAGGTGGCGGCCAGGGCGGCGGCGGGGTTGCTCTCCCAGGGGCCGCGGGTGGCGGCGTCCATGGCGGCGGCGCCGGCGAGGAGGCCGCGCCAGTCCCATCCACAGAGGGCCATCGGCGCGAGGCCGACCATGCCGGTCACGCTGGTCCGTCCACCCACCCAGTCCCAGAGGGGCAGCGCGCCGCGCCAGGGGGGCCCGCCCTGACCCTGGCTGAGCCGATGCAGAGCCGAGCCGGGGACCGTGATGGCGACGGCGTGATCTTCAAAGCGGCAGCCGGCCTCGGCGTAGCGAGCCACCGCGGCGAGCATGCCGTTGCGGGTCTCGGGGGTGCTGCCGCTCTTGCTGGCGACGAGGCAGAGCGTGCGGGTGGGCTCGATGGAGCCCAGGATGGCGCGCAGGCCCTCGGGATCGGTGTTGTCGAGGCAGAGCAGGCGGGCGGGGTCGCCAGCCTGCGCGAGGGCGGCGGCCACCATCTGCGGGCCCAGCGCCGAGCCGCCGATGCCGATGAGCAGCACCGTGTCGTGATCGCCGCGGTCGAGGGCCTCCATTTGGGCCCAACTGTCCACGACGGCGGCGCCGGCCTCGGGCGGGGCGAGGGCCGGGCTGCGCAGCCAGTAGTGGCCCACCTGCCGGCCTTCGTCGGGGTTGGCGATGGCGCCGGCTTCGAGGGCGGCCATCGCCGCCAGCGCCGCCTTCATCGCGGGGGAGTCGGCGACCGCCGGAGACTGGCTGAGGTCGAGGAGGAGCCCGGTGATGGGCTCGATCAGGACGCGATCGTCAAACATGGGGGCTCCTCAACGGGCCAGTGGAATTCCGACCTTGTCGGCGATGCGGCGGGCGAGGCCTTCAAAGTCCTTGCGCGCGTCGAGCACGCGCGACATCTGGGTGCCGATGGCGCCGTCGGCGGGCTTGAGCGCGAAGACGGGCTTGCGGGCGTCCTGGGCGAGGGCCATCAGGGTCAGGTAATTGCGCGTCGTGGCCAGCAGGTGGGGGTCGCGGTCAGCGGGGATGGTGTCTGGCCACGACTCTCGGAGGATGTGCTTGTGGTATTCGGCCGGGATGCGGTGGGTCCACCGCGGGTAGGCCTTGACGGGCCGGCTGTCGCGAACAGCGTGGGGCAGGGTGACGTAGCCAAGCACCTTCATTTCGCCCAATGGGATCGGCCGGATGGGGGTGTCTTCGGCCTTCCGTTGGCGCTCGCCCCAGGACCTTCGCCAATCCCGCAAGGTGCGACCGAGGTTGGCGAGACCGCGTAGGGAGAACAGATCGGCGGCCATGGGCACCACCACGCCGTCAGCCGACAGCAGGACGGCGCGGTTGAGGGGGCCAAGGCTGGGGCCGACGTCGAGGAGGACCACATCGGCTCCAACCTCCGCGGCTGCACGGAGGAGAATCCGGTGAATTGCGGTCTGAACGCGCACCGCGTCGTTCAGTTCAGCCGGCTCGTCTTCCAGACAGCGGGCCCAACTGTCTGCCAGACGATCATCGAATTCGTGCAGGGCCAGATCACCCGGAATCAGGCTGATCTCGTTCACCTCGATGATGGGCGCGTCGGCGATGTCGCCTTCCCGGTTGATGAGCGGCTGCACGGCGCGGAGGATCGAGGTGGGTGATTCAGCGGCGTAGAGGCCTTCCAGCCTGTCTTCATCCACCATCAGGGTGGTCAGGTTGGCCTGGGGATCGAGGTCGGCCACCAAGACCCGACAGCCGAGATCGCGAAACATGTAGGCGAGGTGGTAGACAAGGGTGGTCTTGCCCACGCCACCCTTGTTGTTGAAGAAGACGAGGGTCTTCACCAGGCGCTCCGCAGCGTGACGATGAACCAGGTGTCCGTCGCGTCGATCTCCAAGGGCGGGTTCCCGTTTCGGAGAAGCGCGGCGTCGGCCCGCTGCAGTCCGCGGCCGTACTTGTTGGCGTAGCCGAGGTTGCGGGCGATCTCGGCGATCTGCGGATTGCGGTAGGCGGTGTTGGTGCGCAGATCGGGCAGACGGAGGCCGTAGGGGGCGCCGGGGTTCTTGATCTCGATGCGGTCGTCGAAGCGGGTGATCAGGACGGGCGCGTTGGACTCCCAGTCCCGGTGCACGAGCGCGTTGATGAACAGCTCCTTGAGTGCGCTCGCGGGCCACTTCTCGACGGCGCGCTCCCTTCCGCCGGGCGCTTCCTCCATCGGTCGGCTCAGGGTCAGCCCGCTGATGAGATCGGTGAGGCCGCGCATCATCGTGGGGAGATCGCCGCCGATGCGTTTGTCCGCTTGAACCTCGTCTTCGATGCTCGTACCTGGGTAGGCGACGAACTGGACATAGGCCCCCGGGAGGAAGGCGCGGGGCTCGCGACCGAGCAGGAGGAGCCCGGCGTGGGTAGGGGCCTGGTGGGCGCGATCCCACAGGCCAAGCGCCGCGAGCTGATGCTCGATGCTCCGGTGGTTCTCTTCGACCACCTCGGCGGGGACCGCGCTGGGGCGGTAGAGTTCGGTGAAGGTGCGCAGATCGAGATCGTCGAGGGTCGCCTGCAGGCAGGGGCGGGCATCGAAGGTGCGCGCAAAGCGGGCCCGCCGCTCGGTGAGCTTGCGCTCATCCGCTTCATTCGCCCGATCCCGCCGCGGGGCGACCCGCACCCAGATCTGCTGCTTGTAGCGAACCGGCGGAAACTGGCTCGGCTGAACACAGACCACCGCCATCTCTCCGCCGTTCAAGACCATCCGTTGGGCGGTCATGTGAATGGAGGGCGTCAGCTTTCCATCGGTGCGGATGGCGCCGAGCGCTTCCAAGAGCTTCTCTGTGATCGGCTGGCCATCGGCGGAGCCGTCGGGCCGGGCGCCGATGAACAGATACCCAGGCTGGCCGGTGTCCGCGAGGTCGTTGGCGAAGGCGCAGATCGCTTCGCCAAACTTGTCGGTGTCGGTGCGGCTGATGGTCTTCTCAACGCGCAGGCTCTCGGGCTGCCGCAGGAGGACCTCCAATTCGGCAGGGGAGGCCATGGCTCAGCCCGCCAGCTCCGCGATCCCATTGGTGATCACGGCGTCGCCGTTGCCATCCGTCACCGTGAAGCGGCACCCGCCGGCCTCGGGGTGGATGTGGGCGGTGAGGGTGGCGCCGTTGAGCACCGGCTTGCTGAAGCGCACGGCGAGGCGCTTGAGCTTGCGGGCGTCGCTGAAGGCCAGGGCCTTGAGCACGGCGTTGCCCGACAGGGCCATCGTACACAGTCCGTGAAGGATGACATCGGGCAGGCCGGCGGCCTTGGCGGTGTCGGGATCGGTGTGGATGGGGTTGTCGTCGAGGGAGACGGTGGCGTAGCGGTAGGACTGGTCGGCGCTGACCTGGATCGGGACCTGGATCGGCGCGGGGCCCAGGTCGGGGGCGGCGGGCTCGGCCGTCTTCTGGGTGGAGACCGGCATCTTCATCTGTCCACGAATGAAGAAGCTGCTCTTCGCCTCCACGGCCAGCACGCCGTTGACATAGGCCAGCAGCGAGCCCCGCACCACGAGGCCCTTGCTCTTCTGCTCGACCTCGTCGAGGCGGGCCCGCAGGTTGGCCACATCCCAGGGGCGCAGGGGCTGGTGGATCGTGACGTCATGCTCGCCGTGAACGAGCCGCAGCACGTCGAGATCGAGCTCGGGGTCGGTGATGATGGCGAACATCATGTCACGCAGCAAGCGGACGTGGAACATCGGCGGCGTGATGGCGTCGGGGCCGTAGTAGGTCACGCTGGGGTCGTTGGTGGCGGCGGCGTAGGCCTCGGCCTGGGCCGGGTCGATCAGCGCGAAGCCGCCGTTGTGGGTGCGCCCGAGCGGCGGGCTCCAGGCGGCGGCGGGGGCCGGGGCCGCCGGCGTGGCCGGGGCGGCCGCGGGAGCATCGGCGCTGGCGGGCTTTTCGAACTTGAAGAACATGGCGAACTTCATCGCCACGTTGAGGTCGTCGGCGCTGATCTTGCCCTTCATGAAGGCCTTCTGCGGATCAACGGCCTGGGTGAGGATGCCGATGATCGTCTCGCGGTCGGTCTTGAAGGTGCAGGTGGGGCTGCCCACGAGACCATCTTCGGCCCGGGCCTTGCCGCCGCCGCAGATAATGGTCTTGTCGGGGCCGCCGGTGATCTTGAAGTGGATGGTGGCGGCCCAATCCTTGGCCTTGTCGGCGAGGTAGGCCTGGGGCACGAAGCTGAAGCACTCGTCGACCGGATCGGGGCCCTTGGCAGGGGCGGCGCTCTGGGCCTCGGCGGCCTTGAAGCTCTCGGCCACCTTCTTGAAGTCAAAGCACTGCGACATCTGGATGAGGTCGGTGAAGTTGTCGGCGGTGGCCTTGCCGCTCATGAAGGCCTTCTGCGGATCGAGCTCGCCCTTGAACATCGAGACCAGCACGTCCTTCGGGGCCTTGACCGTGCAGGTTGCAGTCCCGCTCAGGCCAGGGCTCGTGGTGACCACCCCGCCCTGGATCACCACGGTCTGATCGGTGCCGCCGGCGACCAGCCAGTGCAAGGTCGCGCTCCAGCCCTTGGCCTTGTCGGCCTTGAAGCCCGCGGGAAAGTGCGCAAACACAGCGGTGACCAGATCCACCTTGGCGGCGGCCGGCGCTGCAGCGGGTGCGGCCGGGGCCTCGAAGGCGAAGATGGCGTCGAGCTTCTGGGCGATCTCCTCGGCGGTCCACAAGGCGGCGCCCGGCTTCTCAACGCCGTCGCTCATCTTGACCTCGTAGCCGTGGATGCGCTGACCCTGGATGCCGAAGACGCGGCCGGTGACCTCCTTGGACAGATCCGAGGCGAGGTACACCACCACGGGCGAGATCTGCTCGGGCGTCCACTCGGCCTCGACCATCGCGATGTCTTCGGTCATGCGGGTCTTGGCGATGGGGGCGATGCAGTTGACGGTGATGCCCGCCTTCTTCAGCTCCATCGAGAGCACCCGGGTAAAGCCGTAGATGCCCGCCTTGGCCGCCGCGTAGTTGGACTGGCCGAAGTTGCCGATGAGACCCGAGTAGCTGGTGGTGTTGATGATGGCGCCGCCCTGGCTCATCAAGGCCGGCAGGGCCGCCTGACAGACGTGGAAGGTGCCGTTGAGGTGCACCTCTTGCACGATGCGCCACTGGTCTTCGGTCATCTTGCGAAAGGTGGTGTCGCGCAGGATGCCGGCGTTGTTGACCACCGCGTCGAGGCGACCAAAGGTGTCAACGGCCAGCTTGACCATCGCCGCGGCCCCCGCTGCCGTGGCCACCGAGTCGAAGCTGGCCACCGCCTTGCCGCCCAGGGCCTCGATCTCCGCCACCACCTGCGCCGCCGCCCGGCTGTCGGTGCCGCTGCCGTCGCGGGCGCCGCCCAGATCGTTGACCACGATGGCGGCGCCAGCCTGCGCGCAGGCCAGCGCGTGGGCGCGGCCGATGCCATTGCCGGCGCCCGTGATGAGCACCACCTTCCCCTGGAGCAGGCCCTGCGACATCTCGACTCCTCTGGCGAGCCGGCCACCGGGGCCCTTCCGGGGCGAGGTGGGGCGCGCGACGGCCCAAAGCTACCCATTCCCTCCCGGCCCGGCCACATGCCCCGCCCCAACGAAGAACGGACGGTGGGGGCACCGTCCGCCTGGGCCATCGGGGCGCGCGGCTCAGCCGATGATCTGCCGCAAGCGCATCTCCAGCGCGATGACGCCAAGCTGCCAGCGGCTCGGCGAGACCCGGCGCTGCCAGCGCGCCTCCACGAGGAGCTGCGCGTTGGTGTTTTGATCGACCGGCAGGTCGGCCACCAGCTTCTGGCGGGGGCTGGCGTTGAAGTCGAGCTCCAGCACCATGCCGTCGGTGCCCGCGCCCAAGACCTGGGCCTGGATGGTGTCGATGCCCTGGCGGCGCCGCGAGGGGCCCCGGCGGAGGAGCACCGGCCAGTTCAGCGCCTGCTCGGCGCTGCCAAAGGTCTGGCCGAAGGCGATGATATGCGGCTGGCCGTCGATCTTGGGGGGCACCTGCTCGCGCACCTGGAAGAGCTCCAGCATGCGGGTGAGCCCTTCTTCGCCCCAGCGGGCCACCCAGGCGTCGCGGGCCGAGAGGTAGCGCTGCAAGCCGTCGACGTAGAGGGTCAGCGCGGCCGGGATCCCCGCCTCGCCCACCGGCACCCGCAGGGGCGGGAAGGCGTCGGTGGGTGGCACCGAGACCGGCTGCTGGCTCGGGCGCTCGGCGAGGTCGAGGGGCTCCACCAGCGAGGTGGGATCACCGCCATCGGCCTTGCGCCGGACCCGCTGCACGCCCCGCAGGCGGCGGGAGACCGCGTGGGGCAGGGCGTAGAAGGAGACCAGATCATCGGCCCCCGCCTGGATCCACTCCAGCCGCTCGCCCTGGGAAGGCTCGTGGTGCGAGGCGGCGATGATCGGCGGATGCTGTGGCCCACGGGGCAGGTCGCGCAGGGTCTCGGTGCCCGCTGATGCAGACACGGCGATGATCTGCGCGTCGGGCGACCACCCGCTGCGAAGGTGACCGAGCGCGCCGAGGCTCTCCATCAGCGCCGGAGACGGTGCCTCACCGAGCCACGCGATGATGGCGGGAGCGGTTGAACGGAGCGGTACGGCCATGGTGCGTCCTGGTTTCCTGCCCACTCTTTGGAGCTCGGGCGTCTCCGCATCATAGCGCGAACCAGTGGCGCTTTGTAGGGGACAGGTTTTTACGGTTCGACAAGTGCCTTGCTGGCACGCCGCAATCGCTGGCTGATGATGCGGGCGAACTGTGTCATCAGGCGCAAGGCGATGGCCGGATGCTGTTCGCAGAGGTGATCGTACCCGGCGCGGGTGAGCACGATCAGCTGGACCTCGGTGACGGCGATCGCCGTGCCCGATCGCGTCCATTCATCCACCAGGGTCATCTCGCCCAGGGTCTGGCCGGGGCGCACGGTCGCCATCAGCTGGGGCTTGCCGGTGGAGTCGGCCCGCAGGACGTTGATCTCGCCGGCTTGCACGAGGGCCATGTAGTCGCCGGCCGTCGACTCGCGAAAGATGACCCCCTTGGAGGCCACCACCGCCCGCCGCATCAGCCCGGCGAGGATCTGCACCTCGTGCCAGGGGAAGCGCGCCCCCCAGGGCAGGGTGTCGATCAGCGCGGCGCGCTCGGCGATGGTGGAGGAGACCTGCCGCATGTCGGTGCCCTGGGTGGGCGGAAAGAGCATGGATGGCTCGGGGATCATCGGGCCTCCTGCGGGTGGGGGGCGGCGCGCCGGGGCCAGGCGCGGATAGGGGCACCGTTCCTCGACGCTGGCCTCGTGGCGGGCGGCCTAATCTTCAGGCCGAACCTGCGCGAGGGCGGAGACGGGATCTGCGGAGGAGCCGTGCGCGTCTGCATCGTCACCCGCGGCGACCTGCTGCCGGCCCATCATGGCGCGGCGGTGAAGATCGTCCGCACCGCCGAGCACCTCGCCCGGCAGTCCGGGCAGCCCTGCTTCCTCGTCACCGATGATCGCGACCACGCCTGGCGCACCGACGGCGACGGCCTCGTGGCGGTGCCCTACCCGCCGCGGGTGCGCGCCGCCGAGGAGTGGCCGCCGATCCCGGCGATGGGCCGCGGCGCTGAGCGGCTGCTGGCCCGCCTGGGCTACCCCACCGAGGAGCTCTTCCTCTACCGGGCCTTGCTCGATCCAGCCTTCTGGGGGCGGGCCCTGTGGGTTGGGCTGGCCCATGACATCGACGTCTTTCAGGCGGAGTTCCCGGGCTACGGCCTCGCTGCGGCCTTGGCGGCGCGGGCGCTCTCGCTGCGGCGGGGCAAGAAGGTCCAAAGCGCCGTGGTGCAGCACAACGTCGAGTGGGACCGCCTCGCCGAGTTCGGCCATGATGTGCGCTTCATCCGGCCGATCGAGCAAGCGGTGCTGCGACTCGTCGACCATGTCATCGCCGTCAGCCGCGACGATCAGCAGCGGATGGCCCAGGCCGGCCTGCCCGCTCACCACCAAAGCGTGATCCCCCACGGCGTGGACCTGCTGCCCTTCCGCCTGGGCCAGCCGATGGGCGTGCGGGACCGCTACGGCCTTGATCCAGCCGCCCCGCTGCTGATCTTTCACGGCACCCTGCACTACTGGCCCAATACCGAGGCCGTGCGCTTCATCGCCGAGCAGCTCTTGCCGCGCCTGGTCCCCCGCTGGCCGGCCCTGCGGGTGCTCATCTGCGGCATGAGCCCACCCCTCTACTATGCGCATCCGGCCATCGTCTTCACCGGGCCGGTCGACGATCTCGCCGCCCACATCGCCGCCGCCGATCTCGCGCTCTGCCCGGTGATGGCCGGGGGCGGCACCCGCATGAAGCTCCTGGAGTACATGGCGGCCGGCAAGGCCATCGTCTCCACCGCCAAGGGGGCCGAGGGCATCCCCTACACCGGCGGGGTCAACATCGAGATCGCCGACGGCGCCGATGCCTTCGCCGCGTCGGTCTCCAGCCTCCTGGCGGATCCGGCCCGCCGGTCGGCCCTGGGCGAGGGGGCGGCCCGCTTCGCCCAGGCCTACGACTGGAGCCGGGTCGCCCGGGCCTACCTGCACCTCTATGGCGGGGCCCCCCGCGGCCAGGACTGGAGCCCCCAACTGCCCTCCCTGGCCCCCCTGGTGCCGATGGTCGACGGCCACCTGCCGCCCCGCCGGCCCAGCAAGCCGCTGACGCTGCTGCTCCTGGTCAACCGGGGCTGCAACCTGCGCTGCTCCTTCTGCGACCTGTGGGAAGACCACGTCCACATGCCGATGGATCGCGCCCTGGCCCTCCTCGATGAGGCTGTGGCCATCGGCGTAAAGACCCTGGTGCTCACCGGCGGCGAGCCCTTCTTGCACCCGGGGCTCTTCACCCTGGTGCGGGCGGCCAAGGATCGAGGGCTGGGCGTCAACATCACCACCAACGGCACCCGCATCGAGGCCCGCTGGGACGAGCTGGTGTCGAGCGGGGTGGACTCGCTCTCCTTCAGCCTCGATGGCCTCGCCGAGACCCACGATCGCCTGCGCGGCCAGCCGGGGGCCTGGCGCCGCACGCTGCGCGGCCTCGACGCCGTGCGCGCCTGGGGCGGGGCCGCCACCTCGGTGTACTTCACGGCCAACCGCGAGAACATCGGCGAGCTGGTGGCGGTGGCCGATCTGGCCCGCGATCGCGGCGCCGCCTTCGACTTCTGGCCCGTCAACGACGCGCCCGACCTCGCGTTCCGGGGCCCCGACGACGACGCGGCCTGGTTGGGTGCGGTGGCCACCCTGGCGGCGCGAGATCGTGGGGTCGCGGAGAAGAGCGCCTACTACGCCGAAGCTCTGCCCTACCACCGCGGCGAGCGGAGCCGCTTTCGCTGTCTGGGCTTTGTCGATCAGCTTGGGGTGAAGTACACGGGCGACCTCATCCCCTGCTGCGTATGGGGGGGTGAGGGCCTCACCGTGGGCAATGTCTTTGAGACGCCCCTGCGGCAGCTCTGGTGGAGCCCCAAGGTCCAACAATTCCGCGAGCGCCTGTACCACCAAGGATGTGCGGCGGGCTGCTTCAACCACTCGCTCTACGAGCTCGAACAGTCGCTCGGTGAGAGCTTTCGCGTCGGATAGGTGTGATGGGCTGGAAGAAGGGTCGTTGCAAGGGAAAAGACGTCTGGATCGAAGTAGACGAAGCGGGCAAGCCGCTGGAGGGCAGCGGTCGGGTGACCGTGCGCTACAGCGACAAGGAGGGCGCCAAGCTCTACCGCGCGGGCGTGGGCAACCTCGAAGTCGACGCGGGCCCCGTTGAGGAGCTGCCGGCCGGCGTCTCCGCCGACGCCGCCACCGCCGCCAAGGGGGGCGGCTTCGGCAAGGCCGGCACCCGCACCGAAGGGCAGGCCGACGCCGCCCGAAACGCCGCCGCCGAACTGCTCGCCAGCTTCAGCGCTGAGGCCGCCGTGTGCTTCACCGACGGCGCCTGCCAGGGCAACCCCGGCCCCGCCGGCTCGGGGGCGGTGGTCAAGCTGCCCGACGGCCGCACCCTGGAGCGCTTCGCCGCCCTGGGCAAGGGCACCAACAACGTCGGAGAGGTGCATGCCGTCGGGCTCGCCCTCGATCTGCTCGATGAGGTCGGCTACCCCGTCGATGGCGCCGTCGAGGTGCTCACCGACAGCCAGTACGCCCACGGGGTGCTGGCGCTGGGCTGGAAGGCCAAGGCCAACCTCGCCCTGGTCTCCAGCGTGAAGACCAAGGTTTCAAGCCGCAAAGCTCGGCTACACTGGGTGGCCGGCCATGTGGGCATCGCCGGCAATGAGCGCGCCGATCAGCTCGCCAACCAGGGCGTGGAGGAGAGCAAGAAGCGCGCACGCTAGGAGGCGTGGATGAAGGCGAAGCTCGGCTGGCTGCTTGGAGCTCTGGCGCTCCCCTTCGCGATGGAGGGGGGCGCCGGCTGGGCCGACGGCTTCGCCTTCCCCCATGTCAACTTCTACGTGGCCCACCCCGAGCGCGGCCTCGCCCTGGCCCCCGGCGCCACCGAGCGGATCTCCTTTTCGGGAAACCCGATCACCACGGTGCGCACCAACAGCCAGGGCCTGCGCGGCGGGGAGTGGGCGCCGGCGCAGGCCAATGAGGTGCTGATCTTCGGCGACTCCCAGGTCTTTGGCCTCGGCCTCGACGAAGACCAGACCCTCGCCGCGGTGCTGGGGCGAGAGCTCGGGCGCCCGATTTACAACGCCGGGGTGCCCACCTATGGGCCCGCCGAGTACCTCGATCTCCTCGATGAGCTGCTCACCGCGCGGCCCGGCGCCGATGTGGTGATCGTCTGGAACGCCAGCAACGACTTCTTCGAGGCCGGCATCCCCAATCGGGACCGCCACGCCCTGTGGGATGGCTGGGCCGTGCGCAAGGAGCACGCGCCAGCCAAGGTCACCGACTTTCCCGGCCGCTCCTGGTTGATGAGCCGCTCCCACGCGGTCTACGCGCTGCGCCAGGCCCTGCACGTCGAGGAGGTCGATCCCGGCGTGCCGTCTGAGGGTCGGGCCTTGGACCTGCTGCCCATGGCCCTGGCCGCCGCCGAAGCCGACGCCCAGGCCGATCAGCCGCGGGCCAACCAGGAGCGCAGCCTTCAAAAGGCCCTGGCGGCCGAGCTGGCCGCCAACCGAGACGACGACGCCCTGCTCAACCTGGGCTATTTCGCGCGCAGCCTGCTGCGGGAGGAGCTGGAGGCGGACGAGGATCTGTACCTGATGGCGGCGATTGTCGGCAACAACCCCGGCGACATCGTCTACGACGGCTTCGCCGAGAGCGCCCGCCGCATCCAGATCACTGCCGAGCAGCTCAACCGGGGCGCCGCCCTGCGCGAAAAGCTGCCCCGGATGCTGCGGGCCTGGCTGGCCAAACACCCCGATGATCCCGCCAGCGGCGCGCTGCGCGAGACCCTCCTACGCGCCGAGGGGCGCAGCCTGCCGATCACGCCAGGGGCGGTCGCGGTGGTAGCGCCGCTGCCGCCCCGCTCGCCCCTGCACGAGGCGATGGCCACCGCCAAGGCCCGGGTGGAGGCCGCGGGCGGCACGCTCACCATCCTGATGCTGCCCCTCGATGTGCAGGTCTCCGCCGAGGAGTGGGCCAAGTATGGCGAGGCCCAGGTGGACATGACCGAGAGCCTCAAGCTCAACGCCGAGGTGCTGCGCGACGCCGCTGCCATGGGGCTTCGCGTCGTCGATCCGCTGCCGGCCTTGCGCGCCGCCGAGCCGGGCGCCTTTCTGCATGGCGATCTGCACCTGTCGCCCAAGGGGGCTGCGGCGGTGGGCGCCGCGACCGCCGCGGTGTTGAAGGGCCCGCCGCCGCCGGCCTGGCCGGGAGAGGGCCTGCCGCCGGGCCGCAGCCGGCTGCCGCTGGCCGCCGAGTGGTCGGCGGTGCGGGAGATCGTGGTGCCGGGCTCCACCGCCGCGGGCTGCGAGACCCGGCAGGTGCGCGAGTGGCTGCAGCTCCGCTGTCGTGACGCGCCGGTGGGCTTTCTCGACCTGTCTGGGCCTCTGGAGACCCTCACCGGCCGGTCGGCGGGCGAGGCCACCCTGGTGGCGCCCCTGCTGCCGGGCTCGCCCCTGGGCGCAACCCTGCACACGGCCAACGGCGTTTTCCGCCTGGAGGCCACCGAGGCCGGCGGATCGATGCGCCGGGTTGAAGGGCCGGTGGCCAGCCGAGAGCCCTTCACTCCACCCTTCGCGCTGGCCCTGCCCGACGCCTTTGTAGGCGAGGGGGTGCGCGGCTGCGAGCCGGGGCGCCTCGACGCGGCCGGCTGGCTCGACTGCGTCAGCGGCCAGCGGGCGGTGCTCCCGCAGTGCGGCCTGGGCGAGGTCAACGCCGGGGCCACCGGCCACTGCTTCGCCTTGTGCAGCGAGGCGCTGCCGTGCGCGGCGGGCCGCTGCACACCCTGGCAGGGATCGGCGGTCTGCCTGTGAAGGGGCTCGGGCGCTACCTCCTCATCGCGCTGCTGGTCGGCGTCGCGCTTGGGGCGTGCCTTGCGCTCACGGCCGGCCGCAACAGCGGCGGCTACAGCCCCTTTTGATGCGCGGGCTGACTCATTAGGAGGGGGCAGTCTGGGAGCCTGGATGTCAAACGCCCCGAAGAGCCCCGAAGAGCTCGAAGAAGAAGAGCGCCAGAAGCGCTTTGAGAAGATCTCTGGCATGACGCTGGCCGTCTTCGCCGCCGCGCTGGCCATCGCCGATCTCGGCGGTGGCAAGTACGGTGACGACGAGATCATCGGCACAAATGAGAAGGCCAGCGCCTATGCCTGGTACCAGTCGAAGAGCCTCAAGCAGACCGTCTTAGAGCAGCAGCACAGCCTGCTCGACACCCTGCTGTCGGCCAAGGCCATCTCCGTCGAGGCCACCCCCGGCGTGCAGGCTCAACTGGCGCACCTCACCGAGGAGATCCACCGCTACAAGGCAGAGCGGGCCGAGATCCTCAAGGGTTCGGCCGCGGTCGGGCCGGCGGGTCAGGTGCTGGAGGTAGACGGCCAGAAGGGGCAGATCCCCGGCGCCGAGACCTGGGACGCCCGGCTGGCGGTGCTCGGTGCGGCGGGCGATCAGTTTGATCTGGCCACCCTCTGTCTCCAGCTCAGCCTCGTGCTCGGCGCCATCGGCCTGGTCGTGCAGGCCGAGGCATTCCGATGGACCTTCTACCGGGTCACCGTGGTGCTGGGCCTGCTGGGCAGCGGCTTTACGGCCTACGCCTTCTCCATCGCCCTGTCGGCGCCATGATCCTGCTGCTGCTCGCCTGCGCCGGGGCGGCCGAAGAGCGGGTCGCTGGATCTTGCGAGGCCAGCGCCCTGCTCTGGGACGGTCAGGGCTTTGTGGTGGCCGACAACGAGCAGGACGATCGGCTCCTGCGCTTTGGCCCCGACTGGGCGGCGCGGGCGCCGGAGGTGCTGCCGGAGCCCATCGAAGACATCGAGGCCCTGGCCCAGGCGCCGGGTGGGGGTCTGGTGGTGGTGGGCAGTCACTCGGTGAACAAAAAGGGGGCGCCCCAGCCCGAGCGTCGGCGGATCGGCCGCTACGCCGATGGCGCCTGGGTCTTCGTCGAGCCCGACCTCGGCGGCTTCGGCCCCGCCCTGAACATCGAGGGGGCAGCGCTTTGGCAGGGGGCCGTCTGGTTGGGCCTGCGGGGGCCCCTCTCCGACGACAAGGCGCAGCTCCTGCGCTTGTCCGAGGATCTGTCCCGGGTGACGGAGACCCGCCTCGTCGATCTTGGGGGGTTGGGCATTCGCGCGCTCAGTCCCCAAGGCGACAACCTGCTGGTGATCGCCGGCCCGGTGGAGGATGGCGGGCAGGCCCATTCGCTGTGGCGCATGCCGCCGGTGGGCCCACCGCGTCGGCTGGAGCCGACCTTGCCGGCCAGCGCCGAGGGCCTCGCGATCGGCGGAGATGGGCGCCTGTACATCGTCATCGACGGCGACGGCAAAGGCGAGCCCTGTGCCGTGCCCTCGCGCCGCCAGGTGCTCCCCGCGCCTTGAGGGGGTCAGAGCTGGATGGACAGTTGCCAGGTCTTGGACCGCGCGCGGGCGAGGAGCGCTGAGACCGAGGTCAGCAACTGCTCCTCGGTGCGCGCGTTGTAAAGCAGGACCTTGTGCCGCTCGCCCAGCGCTTCGGCGGCCTCCATCTCTCCCTCGGTGATCGCAAAGAAGTAGCCGGAGAAGCCGGGCTGCACCCTGGCGCTGTTGGCGGTCTTGATCTCGATGAAGACCATGCGCGAGATGTGTTCGCGTATGGATGCTTCGTCGCTCCAGTCGATCTCGGCGTCCAACTCGATGGCATCGAAGGATGTTGACTTGAACCCAAAGCCTGCCTCCTTCAGCGCGGTGAGAAGGAGCTTCATCGCGCGCCCCTTCGGGCGAGGATGATAGCGGGCGGGCGCGGATGCCAACACCGTTCGTTCACCGGCGGCCCCGCCCTGGTTGGCCAGGCGCTCGGCCTGCTGGGTGCGCTGCTGTAGGAGTTGAAGGAGTGGGAGGGGGCCCTGTGTTGCCACGAACTACACGCCTTCGAGCAGCGCGGACGCGGAGAGCTTGAGGGCGTCGGCGATGCGAAGCAGGTTCAGGACTGTGATGTTGCACTCCCCTCGCTCCACGGCGCCCACATAGGTTCGGTGCAGGCCGGCGGCCTCCGCTAGCAATTCCTGCGACCAGCCGAGGCGCTGCCGATGCAGTCGAATCTGTGCGCCCAGGACGATGGCCCGGGCTTGTAGTTGAGCATTCATGGGCGAGGGGTAGCGTCGGACCGGAACTTGGGCTGCAGACGATGAGTAGCAACTGCGGCGCACCTCCCGCCGCAGAGGGGAGGGCGGGCGGTTCGATGGGGTGGGGCGTGGTAGGCTGGGCAGGCCACGAGGAGCCCGCGTCGATGGAGCCCGCCGCCCCCCATGTCCCCCAACTCCCCGCGCAGGCCCGCCTGCTGATCACGGGAGGATCGGGCTTTATCGGCAGCAATTTTGTGCGGCGGGCGCTCTCGCAGCACCCCGGCTGGCAGGTGGTCAACCTCGACCTGCTCACCTACGCCGCGAGCCCCCAGAGCCTCGCCGACATCGAGGGCGAGCCTCGCTACACCTTCGTGCGCGGCGACATCGCCGACGCCGCCGTGGTCGAGGCCGCCTTCGCAGGGGGCATCGACGCGGTGGTCAACTTCGCCGCCGAGAGCCACGTCGACCGCTCGATCCTCGAGCCGGGGGTCTTCGTGCGCACCAATGTGCTGGGCACGCAGGTGCTCCTCGATGCCGCCCGCCGCCACGGGGTGCGGCGGTTCTTGCAGATCAGCACCGACGAGGTCTACGGATCGCTCGGCCCCACCGGCCTCTTCACCGAGGAGACCCCGCTCGACCCCTCCAGCCCCTACTCTTCCTCGAAGGCCGGGGGCGATCTGCTGGTGATGGCCTATGGCCGCACCTATGGCCTGCCGGTCAACATCACCCGCTGCTCCAACAACTATGGGCCCTACCAGTTTCCCGAGAAGCTGATCCCCTTGATGATCAGCCGGGCCCTGGCCGATCAGCCGCTCCCCGTGTACGGCGACGGCGGCAACATCCGCGATTGGATTCATGTCCACGATCACAACGACGCGGTCCTCGCCGTGCTGGAGCGGGCCCCAGTCGGCCGGGTCTACAACATCGGCGGAAATGCAGAGCGCACCAACCTCAACCTCGTGCGCGCGCTGCTCGGTCTGCTGAAGAAGCCGGAGTCGTTGATCTCCTTTGTAACGGATCGGCCCGGCCACGACCGCCGCTACGCCATCGACGCCAGCCGGATCTCCGCGGAGTTGGGCTGGGTGCCGCGCCGCAGCTTTGAGGAGGGTCTGGCCGAGACCCTCGACTGGTATGTCTCCCACCCCGACTGGTGGCGCCCGCTGCTCGGTCGTTCTGCCCTCACGGTGCGCTGAACATGTCGAATCCCCGCCCCACGCCGCCGCCCCCGCTGGTCTCTATCGTCATCCCCACCTACAACCGGGGCGACTTGACGGTCAAGTGTATCCAGTCGATCTACAAGAACACCCGCGGCTTCGCCTTCGAGACGATTATCGTCGACAACGCGTCGGCCGACGGCACCCGCGAGTTCCTGCAGAAGGTCGGGCATATCGTCCGAACGATCCTCAATCCCACCAACCTGGGGTTTGCGCGGGCCTGCAACCAGGGGGCCGCCGCCGCGCGCGGTCGCTATGTGCTCTTCTTGAACAATGACACCGAGGTTCACCCGGGGTGGCTCGGCCCGCTCGTGGAGATCGCGCAGGCCGATTCCAAGGTCGGGATGGTGGGGCCCAAGTTGCTCTACCCCGACGGCACCCTGCAGCACATTGGCCTGGGCTTTCGCTACGGCGATCCATCGCCCATTCATCCCTTTCATCTGTCTCAGGGCGCCTCGGCCAACACCCATGGCCTCGAAGAGCGCGACCACGAGGGGCTCACCGCCGCCTGTGTGCTCATTCCGCGGGCGCTCTTCGCAGAGGTGGGCGGCTTCGACGAGGGCTTCATCAACGGCTACGAAGACCTTGATCTCTGTTTTCGGCTGCGCGAGCGCGGGCTTCGTCTCGTCTACACGCCGCGCAGCGTGGTGACCCACCACGAGAGCAAGTCTCCGGGCCGCTTCCTGGCGGCGCAGCACAACATCGAGCGACTGCACCAGCGCTGGCTGGGCCGCTTCTCGGCCTACACAGAGCCGACACACACCGCCCCCTTGCGCGTCGACCGTCCCGCGCGGGCGCCGGTCACCCTGCTGATGGTGGTGCAGCAGGATCTGAACGGTGTGGTGCCGGCGATGGAGCACCTCGTGCGGGCGGCCGCCCCCCAGGATGAGGTGGTGGTGGTGGTGCGGCCGGGCACCGACTCCACCGCGCTGGCCGTCTCGACGGTCCTTCGGCGCCATCCGGGCAGGATCCGGCTTTGCTTGCCCGAGGTGGACCCCGGCTTCGGCGGCGCCGTGGCGCTGGGCCTCGCGCAGACGCTGGCTCCGCGCGTCCTGGTCTGTACCTCCAGCGCCCGGGTGGATGAGCCCTTCCTGGAGTCCCTGCTGGCGGCCGCGCCGGAGGAGGGATTCTGGGCGCCGGTGGAAGCCTGGATGTCCCCGGACCCGCAGCCGAGTCGGTTCTTGGAGGTCTCGATTTCGGGCGCCTTGCTGGGGCCGCGCAGCGGCTTTGCGTCGGCGCTTGGGCGGCGGCCTCTCCTCGATCTGCTCGATCTCAGCGCGGAGATCGCGGCCCAGGGCCTTCCGCTGCGCGCCCTGCCCAAGGTCGAGTTGGAGCCTGTCATCGACCGGCAGCTCAGCGGCCCCTCGGCCCGCTCCGTTCACGCTTCGATGGCCCACCTCGGCGCCGAGCGGGTTCGGCAGGCGCGGGGACTGTCGATCGTCCCGGCTTCCGTTGGCGGGCCGATCCCCCTGGTGCAGGGCAAGGTCAGCATGATCCTGCTGGCGCTCGACAACCTCGCGCTGACCGAAGAGTGCCTGCTCTCCGTGTATGCGCACACCCACCATCCCTTCGAGCTGGTGCTGGTCGACAACGCCTCCATCGAGGACATCGCCGGCCTCGCGCAGCGCCTGCAGGCCGCTCACGGAAATGTGGTCTATATCCGCAACGAAGAGAACCAGGGCTTTGCCTATGGCGTCAACCAGGGCCTCGCGGCGGCGACCGGCGAACATCTGCTGCTGCTGAACAATGATGTGGTGGTGACCGATGGCTGGCTGGCGATGCTCCTGGCGGCCTATGATGCCAGTCCCCACATCGCGTTGGTCGGGCCGCGCACCAACAAGTGCGCCGGCGAGCAGATCGTGCCGGCGGTGGGCTACACCGACACCGCTGGACTGCCCGCCTGGGCCAGCCAGTGGCGGCGCGATCGGATGGGCGGCATTCAGTCCCACACCCGGCTGATCGGTCTGTGCATCCTCTTCAAGCGCGCCCTGCTCGACCGGATCGGCGGACTGGACACCATCTTCGGGCTCGGCAATTTCGAGGACGATGACTTCTCGCTGCGCGCGGCGCGGGCGGGCTATCTCGCCGTGATCGCCCATGGCTGCTACCTGCACCACCATGGGAGCGCCACCTTTCGCAGCCTGGGCATCGACTTTGGCGCCCTGATGGCCGCCAACTGGGAGCTCTTCGCCCACAAGTGGAGCGAAGAGGTTCACAACCTCGGCCGCTACGACGCGGGTGCCCTGGTGGCGCGCCGCCCCTTTGATCCCCGCTGGGATGTCGTCCCGGTCGAGTTCTCCGCGGTCTACCATCCGGCTGCGCCCCCGCTTCCGCTGGGCAGTCCGGCCCCCTTTCTGTTTGTCCCCGACTTCGGCGCCGCCGACTGGGCGCCCCTGCTGGCCCGGCTCCTCGATGTGGCGGGCGGTATCCCCGTGGTGGTGCGCCTCGAGCCCCCGATCCCGGCGCTCTCCGCCGAGCGCGGCGCTGCGATTCGTCAGGCGGCGGGCGGCCGGCCGGTGATCCTGCACGAGGCGGCCCTGCCCCCCGCCGAGCGGGGCGGGCTCTACACCGCGGCGCGGGCCCTGGTGAGCTGCCCCGGCCCCCGGGAGCGCTTTGTGGCGCGGGAAGCCCGGGCCTGCGGCCTTGACGTGATACCAGCGGCCGAGGTCCAACCCGGCCTCGCCATCCGAGGAGCCGCCGCCCGATGAGCACCGCCCTTCGCCCCGACGAGCTCGATCCCGCCTGCCTCTCCTTGCTCTCCACCCAGTCCTATTCGCCGGGCCGGCCGATCGACGGCGTTCGGCTCATCGAGCTGCGCGAGCTGGTCGATGACGGCGGCACCTTCATCGAGGTGGCCCGCCTCGACGCCCAGGGGCGCTTGGAGGCCCTCCCTGAGGTGGGCGTGCGGCAGGTGAACTTCAGCACGATGATGCCCGGCACCATCAAGGCCTGGCACCTGCACTTCAATCAAGAAGACGTGTGGTACATCCCCGCCCAGAGCCGGGTGTTGGTGGGCCTGCGGGATCTGCGCGCCGCCAGCCCCACCTGCGGCGCCACGATGCGCTTTGTGATGGGGGCGGGGCGCTCGCGTCTGCTGCTGATCCCACGCGGGGTCGCCCATGGGGCTGCCAACCCCTGGACCGAGGTGGCGCCGATGTTCTATTTCGTCAACCAACAGTTCTCCCTCAGCGAGCCCGATGAGCGGCGTCTGCCCTGGGATGCGTTTGGCGCCGACTTCTGGGAGATGGTGCGCGGATGAGGGCGCTGGTCACCGGCGCGGGCGGCATGTTGGGGCGGGCCCTGGTGGCGGCCCTGCGTCGTGATGGACAGTCGGTGGTGGGGCTCGACCGGGCTACCTTGGACATCACCGATCGCGCGGCGGTGAGCGCCACGGTGCGAGAGATCGCCCCTACCGTGATCTTCAACTGCGCGGCCTACACCAAGGTCGACCAGGCCGAGTCCGAGCCCGACGCCGCCTTCGCCGTGAACGCCGCCGGGCCGCTGCGTCTCGCCGAGGCCGCGGCCGAGCGGGGGGCGCTGCTGGTCCATCTGTCCACGGATTATGTCTTTGACGGCTACCACCCCGAGCCCAATCCCGAGTGGCTGGCGGTCGCCCCCCTGTCGGTCTACGGACGGAGCAAGGCCCTGGGAGAGCGGTGGCTGGCGGCGCGGTGCCCCCATCACCTGATCGTGCGCACCCAGTGGCTCTTTGGTGTGGGCGGGCCCAATTTTATCGACACCATCCTGCGTCTCGCCGCCGAGCGCTCGGTGTTGTCGGTGGTGAGCGACCAGCATGGCTGCCCCACCTATGTGCCCGATCTGGCCGATGGGCTGCTGCGCCTGGTCGAGGCCGGCGCGGGCGGCATTGTTCATCTGACCAACCAGGGGCGCACCACCTGGCATGGGCTGGCCTCCTATGTCCTGCGGCGGACAGGAAGCCCCGCGACCGTGCGCGCCGTGTCCACCGCAGACTTTCCGCGCCCCGCCGCGCGGCCCCCGAACGGCGTTCTGGCGCCGATGGGCCTGCGGGCCCTGGGGCTCCCCCTCCTGCGGCCCTGGGAAGAGGCGGTCGACGCCTATCTCCTGGCCCGCGCTCCCTCCTCCACCGAGGTCTGTTCATGAAGGCGCTCATCCTCGCCGGCGGCACCGGCTCCCGGCTCCGCCCGCTCACCTACACCTCGGCCAAGCAGCTCATCCCCATCGCCAACAAGCCCATCGTCTTCTTTGGGATTGAGGCCATCCGCGACGCCGGTATCACCGACATCGGCGTGATCGTCGGCGACACGGCCAAGGAGATCGAGGCGGCCTTGGGTGATGGCGGCCGCTTTGGCGTGAAGATCACGCTGATTCCCCAGTCGGCGCCCCTTGGCCTCGCCCACGCCGTGCTGACCGCAGCGGATTTTCTGGGTGACTCGCCCTTCTTGATGTTCCTCGGCGACAACCTGATCGCCGACGGCGTGACGCCGATGGTGCGGGCCTTCGAGCAGAATCGCCCCCAAGCGCTGGTGCTGGTCACCCGGGTGCCCGATCCCCAGCGCTTTGGCGTGGTGGAGTTGCGCGACGGCCGGGTGGTGCGCCTCGTCGAGAAGCCCAAGGTCCCGCCCAGCGATCTGGCGCTCGTGGGCATCTATCTGTTCGACTCCACCATCCTCACGGCGGCCCGGTCGATCCGGCCGAGCCCGCGCGGCGAGCTGGAGATCACCGACGCCATTCAGTGGCTGGTCGACAACGGTTACCGGGTCGACTCCCAACTGGTCACGGGCTGGTGGAAGGACACGGGCAAGCCCGAGGATGTGCTCGACGCCAACCGCCTCGTGCTCGACACGCTGGTGGGTCGCGTGGACGGTGAGGTCTCTGAAGACAGCGAGCTGTCGGGCCGGGTGGTGATCGAGGCCGGCGCGCGGGTCGAGCGCAGCACCATTCGCGGGCCCGCCGTGATCGGCGCGGGCGCCCTCATCCAGGACGCCTACATCGGGCCCTACACCAGCATCGGCGCGGGAGTGCAGGTGATCTCCGCCGAGGTGGAGAACTCCATCCTGCTCGATGGCTGCGTGGTGCGCGACCTCACCCGCCGGATGGACGCCAGCCTGCTGGGCAAGAATGTCTCCGTTCAGCGGGCCTCGGCCCGACCGGCGGCGATGACCCTGGTGCTGGGCGACAACAGCATCGCCCGGGTCCTCGACTGAACAGAAGGGCGCGGCTCAGCCCTCGCAGGCGATGACCGGCTGCCCCACTCAGGTCTCGCCCAGCGGCGCCCCGGCGACCCGATCCAGAAGCCAGTCGATCTGCACCTGAAAGGTGGCGCGGACAGCGGCGCTGTGTTCGAGGCCGGCGCAGGTGAAGGCCTCGACGGGGGCGCCCTCCTCGCACAGCCGGTCTGCGGCGGGGCCCTGAACCTCGGTGAGCGCGATCGTGTCGGATTCAGCAAAGATGAGCAGTCGGGGCACGGTGGGGTTGGCCGGCCAGGCGGTGTAGCCCACGCTGCTCTCGGCCAGCAGGCATCCCCAGACCCCCCAGCCAGCGGGATCGGGGCTGGCGGCCTGGGCCAGCCAGTCCTCGGTGTAGATCTGCTCCACCGTGGTGATGTCGGGGGGCACCACCCCATCGGGGCACTCGGTCGCCATGGTCTGCTCCAAGCGACTTACGATCTCGGGCTGCAGGACCTCGCCGAGGTCGAGCTCGAGCCCATGCCAGGTGTTGGCCGAGGCCAGCGCGAAGCCCGCGCCGATGGAGGCCACGCTGAGCTCCTGGCTGGCGACGTGCGCCCAGCCGACGAGATCGAGGGGAGGCACCGAGAGGACCGCGCCAGCGAAGGGCCGCTCGGGCAGGTAGAGCGGACCGGCCCGCAGCGCCCACTCGCCGGCGGCGCCGCCTTGGG
>Ga0164294_10000662_pt1 | contig 32672 bp, 32 predicted proteins | sample GEODES005metaG_FD_111479 | JGI IMG/M metagenome (GOLD analysis project Ga0164294, IMG submission 111479) | Oligotrophic lake water microbial communities from Sparkling Lake, Wisconsin, USA - GEODES005 metaG | ecosystem: Environmental > Aquatic > Freshwater > Lake | place: USA: Sparkling Lake... | reverse complement strand
GCGTTCACTTCGCGCACCACCTCGTCATATTTTCGATCGGGGTTGGTGCCCCAGATATACTCCGCCTCGATCGTGGCGACGCCGTCGCCGCTTTTGGATTTGAGTTCGCGCATGTTGTCGAGGCCCGCGAGCGCGTCCTCGATCGGTTTGGTCACCTGCTGCTCGATCGTTTGCGGGGTCGCGCCCGGCAGAACGACGACGATGTTGAACCCCGGGCTGCTGAGCGCCGGGTCCTCGGTGCGCGGCAGGCTGGCGGCCGTGATCAGACCTATCGCCACCAGCAGGACCAGCGAAAGCGCCATGAACTGCCAGCGCAACACGGCAAACCGGATGAGTGCGGTCATCGCACGACCTCGACCCGCTGGCCGTCATGCACGAACCCAGCACCCTTGGTGATGACCATTGTGCCGGCGGCCAGACCTCCAATGCGCGCGTCGCGGTCGGAAAAACCGAAGAACCGCACTTGGTGCCGGCGAGCCACGCCGCGCGCATCGATCACATAGACCGACGCGATGTTTCCTTGTGCTTCGAGCAAGGCTTCGGCGGGAATGGTTCCCTCATCGGCCTGGCGCGCGGCGCTTGAGCCTGACGGTTCGGCGGCAAACCGAACCGATACGGGCGATCCGCTGGCCAGCCGCTGGCGCGTGGCCCCAAGCGCAATGTCCACCGGCACCAGACCGCTGCGCGGATCGGCTGCCCCGCCCAGCCGCCGAATGCTCCCGGCGATTGCGGAATCCTCGCCGTCTGAGCCATTGGCCGATACACTGGCCGCTTGCCCCCGGTGCAACCTTGCCGCCAGCGCAGCGGGAACTTGCGCCGTCGCAAGCAAGGGCGAGCCTGCATCCGCTACCGTGACCAGCGTCTGGCCGGTTCCGGCAAATTCCCCCACCTCGCCGCGTTTGGCGATCACCAGCCCGCCAAATGGCGTGACCAGCCGGGTGGAGCGCATGTCATATCCTGCCGCGTCGGAGGCAGCCGACGCGGCGCGGGCCAGATCGGCGCTGTCGCGCGCCTGCGCCTCTGCGCCCGCGCCTTCGCTGGCGAGCGCGGCATAGCGCTGCGCGGCGCGTGCGGTGCGGTCGCGGTCGGCATCGGCGCGCGCGGCTGCGGCGCGGAAGGGATTGGCCTCGATCATGGCCACCAGCGCGCCGCGTGGCAGCCGATCGCCGATATGGACGGGAAAGGCGGCGATCCTGCCCGGCACGCGGAAGACCAATTGCGCCTCGCGGTCATAGCGGATGGTCGCGGCAAAGGTTGATTCTGTGGCGGAAGCGCCGCCATCGCCAGTCAGCATGGCGACCCGCTCGGCCTGCACCGGAATTGGCGCGGCGGCGGCGTCCGGCGCGGCGGCATTCGATGCGGGGAGCAGCGTGCTTACGGCAAGTGCTGCGCCGCCCAAAGCGAGCGCGGAGGCAACAACGAGACGACGTCGGCAGACCATGGAATCAAGCCTATCAATGATAGCCAATCAATGATAGGTTGACCGTAATCCGTCAAGAGCCCAAGAACCGTAATCCGTCAAGAGCCCAAGAACCGAAAATGATCGCGCCAACCTCGGCCACGCCCCCGCCGAACGCCGCCAGTCCGCGGGAAACAGTGCTCCAGCACGCTCAAAACGCTCGCCCAAGCAATCGCCGCGACCAGATTCTGGACGCGGCGCTGCAGTTGTTTGCGCAAAACGGCATGGCCAATGTCACCACCCGCCAGATTGCCGGGGCCGTGGGCATATCGCAGCCATCGCTTTACGCGCACTTTCGCAGCGCGGACGAGATCGCCATTGAACTCAGCGTGCGCGCGTTCGATGCGCTGGCGGCGCAGCTGAACCAGACCGTCGATGGGCCGCAGCCGCCCGCCAAAAGGCTGCGGCGGATGGCGCGCGCCTATATTCATTTCGGCATCGAGAACCCGGATATGTACCGGGTGGCGTTCATGCTCGACGAGGTGCGGCCTTGCGCAGGCATGGCGACCGGCGCGGATTTGGAGCCGGTCGATCCGGCGATGGCCGCCGGCATGCGCTGCTTCGATGTCATGCAGCGGGTGGTGTTCGAACTGATGGGCGGGCCATCGCCGTCCGCCGAGATGACTGCCCAGATGATCTGGGCGCACGTGCATGGGCTGACCTCGCTGCTGATCGCCCGGCCCGAGTTCCCGTGGGTGGACCGCGACGCATTGATCGAGGCGCACATCCGCTGGGTTCCCGACGCCGGGGTCTTCACCCAGCCTTAGGCCAGATCTTCACCAGCTGCCGATGTTCTCCATGCTTACCCATGGCTCGGCGGGCGACAAGTGGCCGTTCTGAAGCAGTTCGACGGAGATGCCGTCGGGTGATTTGACGAAGGCCATGTGCCCATCGCGCGGCGGGCGGTGCATCGTGTGGCCGGCGGCCATCAGTTTTGCGCAGGTCTCGTAAATATTCTCGACCTGGTAAGCGAGGTGGCCGAAGTTGCGCCCACCGGTGTAGACTTCGCCCGAACCGTCTTCAGGCGGCCAGTTATATGTCAGTTCGACCTCGGCAACGCCCTCGCCGCCTGGCGCTGCCAGAAAGATCAGCGTGAAACGGCCCTTCTCGCTGTCAAACCGGCGAACTTCCTTTACGCCGATCAGATCGAAAAAGGCGATGGTCGCCTCAGGGTCGGTCACGCGAATCATCGAATGCAGAAATTGTGTCATTTACCGGCTCCTTATACGTTCAAACTCGGTTCATCGATGAAAATGCACATTTCATCGCGGGATCAACACCCTTCTGAAAGAACCAGCCATGCCCATCGACGATACGGATTTTGCGGACGAAACCCAAGCGCTTAGCGGCCAAAGCGGAGAGCAACAGCTCCCGTTCCACCGCACCCATCGCGGCCAGATCACCATGATCAGCGCCGCCATCCTCGCGCTCGGGGTCACGGTCGGCGGCTATTTGCTCGGCGATGGCCTGCGCCGCTCGCGCGAGGCAGACCGCGCGGTGACCGTGCGCGGCGTCGCCGAAAAGGAGGTGACCGCCGATCTCGCCACCTGGACGATCGCCTATTCGGCCACCGCGCCCGATCTGGCCAGCGCGCAGTCCAGCGTCGACCGCAACAGTCAGGATATCCGGGATTTCTTTGGCGGCCTCGGTTTCGCGCCCGATGCGCTCCAACCCACCGGGGTGAACGTGAGCATAAGCACCGATAACGGCCTCACCCGCTTCACCGTGCGCCAGCGGATGGCGCTGCGCACCACCGATATCAGGCGCGCGCAAGACGCGGTGCGCCGCCAGTTCGATCTGGTGCGGCGCGGGGTTCTGCTCGAAGAGGGTTCGGGGATGGCCTATACCTATACCAAGCTCAACGCGATCAAGCCGCCGATGATCGCCGAGGCGACCCGCGATGCGCGCCGCTCCGCCGAACAGTTCGCCAAGGACAGCGGCACCGGCGTCGGCGGGATCAAGAGCGCCACACAGGGCTATTTCGAAGTGACTGCGCGCGATGGCGACTCGGGCGGCGGCTGGGGTGTTTCAGACACGCCATTCAAAAAGGTGCGGGTGGTCACGACGATCGAGTTTTACTTGCGCTGAGCAGGCCGAAAACGGGGCCGGAAAGGGCCAGGCAGGGGCTTTCGGGGCGATCGCGCTCCGATGGGCGGGCACACGCCTCTTTTCATCCCTTCGGGTTTGACGTGCGGCGGCGCATAATCTGAGTTCATTGGGCTGTTCTGATCGTCAAGGGCCGGCTTGATTGTGCCTCCCCCGGGCCTTTGCCTGTCGGGGCAGGCAGGAATATTTAACGATCCTTGGCACAAATCAGTATCGTCGGCGTTTGGGTCGGCGTCGGGGAGCAAGTGTTTTGCCTGACTTGCATTCGCCCGACGCCTATCCATATGAGAGATCTCAGGTAAAACAATTTGATGCTTAAAAAACTTCGTGCTCTTTTTGATCCACAACCGGAGGTCGAGCTTAACGCATCGATCCCTGCCGGGCAGCGGGTTTATGCGATTGGTGATATCCATGGGCGACGCGATCTGCTGTGCCGCATGATTGCGCAGATCGATTTCGACGACCGCGCCCGCCCTCCTGCCGATACGACGATCATTCTGCTCGGCGATCTGGTCGACCGCGGACCCGATAGCCGGGGTGTCATTGCGACCGCCCGGGAATGGGCGAAGCGCCGCAAGGTCCGCATGCTGGCCGGCAATCATGAGGAAATGTTCCTCGGCAGCTTTGAGCGCGACGACGTCATGCGCGCGTTCCTGCGCCACGGTGGGCGGGAAACCCTGCTCAGCTATCCTATCGACGAGGCGACCTATGGCCGCGTGACGATCGAGGAACTGCGCGCCATCATGCGCGAAGTCGTGCCTGAAGAGGATATCGCGTTCATGCGCGCGATGGAAGATCGCATCCAGATCGGGGATTATCTGTTCGTCCATGCCGGGATTCGTCCTGGTGTTCCGGTCGAAGAACAGGCGGTGTCCGATCTGCGCTGGATCCGTACCGAGTTCATCGACGATGTTTCGCAGCGCGATTTCGTCGTCGTCCACGGGCACACCATCACCGACAAGCCGGAACTGTCGGCCACGCGCATCGGGATCGATACCGGTGCGTTCGCATCGGGCAAGCTGTCTGCGATCGGGCTGGAAGGAACGGCGCGCTGGCTGATTTCCGCCGTGGGCGAGCCTGACCGATCCGTGTTCTAACGCGCTATCCGCGCTATCGGTAAACGCAGGTGTCGTATCCGGTGCGCACCGTACTCACTTGCGCCGCGATCGCATTGCCATGGCGGCGCACTTTCCCGGTCGCCCCGGTAACGGCGCGCACTTTAGGCTGGGGGAAGGCCGCGGCGATGCGCGCGGCCTCCACCCGTGACAATTGGATCGCGCTCTTGTTGTAATAGCGCTGCGCCGCCGCCTCCGCGCCATAAGTACCGATGCCGGTTTCGGCCACGTTGAGATAGACCTCCATGATCCGCCGCTTGCCCCAGATCGCCTCGATCAGCACGGTGAACCAGGCCTCCAGCCCTTTGCGCAGATAACCGCCGTTTTGCCATAGAAACACGTTCTTGGCGGTTTGCTGGCTGATCGTCGATCCGCCGCGGATCCGCCCGCCGCGCTGGTTGCGTTCGAAAGCTTTCAGGATCGCCTCCTGATCAAACCCGTTGTGCTCGCAAAACTTGCCATCCTCGCCCGCGATCGCGGCATCGACCATGTTGCGGTCGATCCGTGACAGCGGCGTCCATTGCTTGGTAAAGCCATTGGGATCCATGATCATCGTGGCGGTGACGGGCACCGGCACGAACTTGTAGATCACGACCAGCGCGGTGCTCAGAAACAGGAAGGCGGCGACCGCCTGCGTGATGGCCCAGGCAATCCGGCTCAGGATCCCCGGGCGTCGCTCGGGTCCGGGGCGCTTGTTCTTCAGTTCGTCGTACAGGGAGGCCATCGTGGCCGATTATGGCCCGCTGCGCCTTTGCATGCAATCCATCACCGGTGAAGGCAAAGCGATGCGCATCCCGCTCCTCCTTGTCCTGCTTTGCCTGAGCCCCACCGCTGCGGCGGCACAAGAGGACCTGTGCGTCAATCGGCCCGGTCTCGATACGCCGCCTTGCACGCTCGCGCCGGGCCGCGCGACTGCCGAGGTGGGCGCGCTGGGTTGGGATCACACTGGGCACGGCGATGCACCGCAGGATGACCTGACGATCGCCGACACCTTGCTGCGCATCGGGCTTGGTCGCTCGACCGAGTTGCAGCTTGGCTTTGGCGGCTGGAACCACCAGCGCATGCGGAGCGTCGCAGGCAGCATGGTCACCACTGCGCGGGGGCTGGGCGATACCAGCATCGGCCTGCGTCACGGCTTTGGCGGCGCAGCCGATGCCAAGGTGGCCGCGCAGCTGACCATCACCCTGCCCACCGGTGCGCGGTCTGTGAGCGCAGGCGATTGGGGCGCGGCGCTGCTGGTGCCGATGGCGTTCCCGCTGCCGGCAGGCTTTGCTTTGGCGCTCACGCCCGAGATCGACGCGGCGGTCAACGGTTCGGGCCATGGCCGCCATCTCGCATGGGGCAGCGCCGCCGGGATCAGCCATGCGCTGGGTCCTGCGCTCTCGCTCACCGGCGAAATCGCCGCTTACCGCGATCAGGACCCTGCGGGGGCTTCCACCGATGCCCGCCTCGCCGCCTCGCTCGCCTGGCGCGCAGGCCCGGCGTGGCAGATCGATCTGGAAGTGGACAAGGGCATCAGCGCTGGCGCCCCCGATCATGCGCTCAAGATCGGCTTCGCGCGAGCATTTTGAAAGGAGTTCAGCCCTCGGTACTGGCGCGCCCCGGCGCAGGCCGGGGCCTCAGGCCATCAAAGCGCCAGTCCTGACTGAGGCCCCGGCCTTCGCCGGGGCGCACAGTCCGTCAGGCTGGCAACAAGCGCCGGTCGCCGGCGATGGCCCGAATTGCCTTCTGCAGCTTTTCAAACGCGCGCACCTCGATCTGGCGCACCCGCTCACGGCTCACGTTGTAAACCTGCGACAGCTCTTCCAGCGTCTTCGGCTCTTCCACCAGACGGCGGTCGGTCAGGATGTGGCGCTCGCGCTCGTTCAGGCTGTCCATCGCCTCGACCAGCAGCTCGTGGCGAATGTGAGTCTCTTCGGCGTCGGCGACGAGTTCGTCCTGCAACGGCTTGTCATCGACCAGCCAATCCTGCCACGAACCTTCGCCATCCTCGCGCACCGACACATTCAGGCTGGCATCGCCGCCCATCATCATGCGCCGGTTCATGTTGACCACTTCCTGCTCGGGCACGCCGAGGTCGGTGGCGATCTTGTGCACGTCGTCGGGATGAAGGTCCGAATCCTCGAATGCCTCAAGGTTCTTCTTCATGCGCCGCAGATTGAAGAAGAGCTTCTTCTGCGCCGCCGTCGTGCCCATTTTCACCAGGCTCCACGAACGCAGGATATATTCCTGGATCGAAGCCTTGATCCACCACATGGCATAGGTCGCAAGGCGAAAGCCGCGGTCTGGCTCGAATTTCTTGACGCCCTGCATCAGGCCGATGTTGCCTTCGGAAATCAGCTCGGACACCGGCAAGCCATAGCCGCGATAGCCCATCGCGATCTTGGCCACGAGCCGCAGATGGCTGGTCACCAACTGCGCCGCAGCCTCGCTGTCGGCATGCTCCTGATAGCGCTTGGCCAGCATGTATTCCTGCTCGGGCGCCAGAATCGGAAACTTGCGGATTTCCGAAAGATAGCGGTTGAGACCGGCTTCGCCGCCCAGCGCGGGAACAAGAATTCTGGATTTTTGCTCACTCACCTGCACGAGTCCCTTCATCGTATCGGCCTTCTTTGCGTCGGCCTCTTCGTATTACCCATCATACGCGGCATCGCCATATGCACGCCAGATATGAAAACTATTCGGTTTCAAAGCGCAACCCGTTACCAGCACCTGCGCTTTTTTTGTGATCTGTTTGCGTTAACGCGCCAAGTTGGATTTAGGGGCCAAATTGATCGCCCGCCCGCCTAATTCACCAATGAGCTGCTGTATATCCGAGGGAGGATCGGCCTGACAATGGACCCGTTCGCCCGAGATCGGGTGAACAAACCCCAATTCGGCCGCGTGCAGCGCTTGCCGGCGAAAATCGAGCCGGGCCAGAATCGGGCGAAGGCGAGGCGGCGCGCGTCCATAAACAGGGTCCCCCAATAACGCGTGACCAATTGACGCAAGGTGAACGCGCACCTGGTGGGTTCTCCCCGTTTCCAGCCTGCATTCGATCACCGCCGCGCCGTCCAGCGCTTGAAGCGTGCGGTAATGCGTCACGGCATGCTTGCCCCGCCCGTCCTCGACCAGCGCCATTTTCTTGCGGTCATGCTGTGCCCGCGCAATCGCCCCGCGCACGGTGCCCGCAGGTGGCATCGGCACGCCGCCCGTCACCGCGATATAGGCGCGCTCGATCGAGTGATCGGCAAACTGTTTCGCCAGACCTTCATGCGCCGCGTCGCTCTTGGCGACCACCAGCAGCCCCGAGGTGTCCTTGTCGATGCGGTGGACAATCCCCGGGCGCGCCACGCCGCCAATTCCCGATAGCTGCCCCCGGCAATGATTGAGCAGCGCATTGACCAGCGTGCCATCGAGATTGCCCGCCGCCGGATGGACGACAAGGCCGGCCGGCTTGTTTACCACGATCAGGTGCGCATCCTCATAGGCCACCACCAGCGCGATGTCCTGCGCCTCGGCTTCCAAGGGTGCGGCCTCGGGTATCCGGATGGCAAAGGCGGTGCCCTTAGCCGGTTTGAACGACGCCTGCGCAGCCACTTTGCCGCCGAGCTCGACCCGGCCTTCGTCCATCAACCCCTTGATTCGCTCGCGCGAGAGGCCCGAAACATCCGCCAACGCCCGGTCAAGCCGCAGCCCGCCCGTGGGAATGGTGCCCTCGATAATGTGTTCTTCTGCCCCCATGTGTCAGATATGGAGATGGTGGCCAGTTGGGCAAGGGCTGAAGCTCGCTCATCGCGGTTCTCAGGCCAGCTTCCCGTCGGTGGATAAGCGGGGAACGTGCGCGCGCAGGAAGTCTAGCATGGCCCGCACTTTGGTCGGCAGGAAGGCACGGCTGGGATAGATTGCCCAAACGCCCGTATCAAAATCGGTCGCGGTCACGCAATGCTCGGGAAAGCAATCGACCAGTCGGCCCACGGCAAGATCGCGCGCGATCAGCCAGTCCGCCAACAGCGCTGGCCCCATACCTGCACTTGCCGCCTCGCGCAGAGCCGCAGCATTCGAGATCAACAGCCTGCCATTGACAGCCACCGTGGTTTCATCCCCTTTTCGGCCCACAAACAGCCAGCGGTCGCGAAAGCCTAGCAATGTTAGCCGCAGAACGTCCGTGTCGGCGAGATCCTGGGGCCGTTGCAGGGGGTGTGCCGCCAACCAGCAAGGGCTAGCCACAACCCGATAGCGCGTGTCTGCCAGCCGCGCCGCGATCAGATTGCCTTCCACCGCTGGGGCAAGGCGCACCGCCAGATCGATCCCGTCTCGCACCAAGTCGACTGGCGTATCGCTCATCAAGAGTTCGAGCGTGAGTCCGGGATAGCGCTTCTGGAATTCTGCGAGGATCGGGAGGATGCAGGTCAGCCCGTAGGCTACCGAAACGGAAAGTCGCAACGTTCCAACTGGTCCGCGACCCATCGCCCTGGCTTCGGCACCTGCTTCGTCCAGCTGTGCCACCAGCGGTTCGACCCTCGTGAGATAGAGCGCTCCCGCCTCGGTCAGCGAAAGTTTGCGCGTCGTGCGCTGGAACAAGCGTTCCCCCAATTCGGCTTCAAGCGTTCCGACCGCGCGCGAGATCGAGGATGGTTCCGTCTGGCGGGCGCGGGCAACGCTCGAGAAGCTCCCCTGATGCGCAACCTCGGCGAAAATCTTCAGACTATCTACGTCCATCATCCAACCTTTGCGTATTTCGCAAAAGTCTATCGCCAAAGCGCCTCTTTATCAAATCAGCTGCGAGCAGTGCCGCAAGGACGCCAGATGATGGTCAACCCGGCAGCCTGCGTTTCCGTTCAATTCTTCGCGAGGAAATCAACCATGAAACCAATCGATCTCACTGGCCAGTTCGCCATTGTCACCGGTGCCAATCGCGGAATCGGTGCAGCCATTGCCGTTCGGCTGGCGCAGGCTGGCGCCTATGTGGTGGCCAGCTCGCGCAAGCTCGGTGACGCCAAGCCCGTGGTGGACGCCATCCGCGCCTCGGACGGTTCTGCCGAAAGCATCGCCTGCGACGTCACCGACTTTCGCTCTGTGGATCAGGCTATCGCAGACATCGTTTCGCGTCATGGCCGGCTCGACATTGTGGTTGCCAATGCAGGCACGATCGAACCCATCGCCCGTCTTGCCGACAGCGATCCAACGGCTTTACGTCGAGGCGCGCTAAGGCGTCTGTGGGGTAGGGAAAGGCCCAAGGCCTCACTGAAAGGGATTTACCTCGCTCTTTCATTGACTAACCTGCTCACATGCCGGGCCTTACTCTTACTTCAGTCGCCCACACCGCCATGCTCGCCGCTGCTACCCGCGCCGCGCCGCGTGAAGCCTGTGGCCTCCTCCTCGGCCACGGCACCCACATCCACACCGCTCAGCCCGCCGCCAATGTCCACCCCGATCCGGCGTGCCATTTCGAGATCGATCCCGCTGCGCTGATCGCCGCGCACAAGGCTGCGCGGGCGGGCGGCCCTCAGGTGCTCGGCTATTATCATTCGCACCCCAATGGCCTCGCCCGGCCTTCGGCAACCGACCGCGCGAGCGCGCCTGGCGACGGGCGGGTGTGGTCGATTGTGGCGGCGGGCAGAATCTCCTTCTGGCGCGATGGGCCGTCAGGGTTCGAACCGCTTTCCTACACGCTCGATGACGGGTAAGGCTCAACTTCGATGATGACACGCGCGCCTTTGAAGTTCCGCTCGGCAATACGTATAAAGTCCAACAATGGGACGCGTGAAGGGGACGCGAGTTTCTCTCTCTGGACTGTGTCAACTATGTCAACTTCGCCCCACAAATCGCCCCAAACAGGGACTCTAACTAGACCATGACCACCGCTTCGCTCGATCTTGCCAGCCTGCTCTGCTCGCGCTTGTGCCATGATCTGCTCAGCCCTGTCGGCGCGCTGTCCAACGGGCTGGAACTGCTCGCCGACGAAAAAGACCCGGCAATGCGCCAGAAATGCTTCGAACTGCTCGAGCAGAGCGCCAAGATATCGACCGACAAGCTGCGCTTCTTCCGGTTGGCGTTCGGCGCGGCGGGCGGGTTTGGCGAAATGGTGCCGATCGACGAGCCCAAAGGATTGATCGATGCGCTGGTCGGCAACAATGGCCGGATTACCGCGAACTGGGCGCTGGGCGGCGATGCCCTGCCCAAGCCCGCGGTCAAGGTGCTGCTCAATCTGGCGCTGATCGGGATCGAGGCGCTGGTGCGCGGCGGCACGCTCGATATCGCAGCAGAGGCGAAGAATGGGATCAGCGAGATCGTGGTGCGTGCCAGCGGGGCGCGGGTGGTCTTCGATCCCATGATCGGCCAGGCGCTGAACGGGACCTTGCCCGCTGCCGAGCTTTCCAGCCGCACCGCCCCTGCGGTCATGATCCAGCAGCTCGCCGCCGGGGTGGGCGGCGGTTTGCAGGTTCACCATGGGGCCGATGCGCTGGTCATGGGCGCGGTGCTCCCCACTGCCTGAGGGGAGCCGGCCATGATCGACTGGCTGGTGAACCGGGAGGTTCCCTCGCCCAACTGGAACGAGCGGCTGTCGCCGATCTCGATGGTCGTGCTCCATTACACCGGCATGCGGACTGCGGCCGAAGCGCTCGAGCGGATGTGCGATCCGGCATCCGAAGTGTCGGCGCACTACATGATCGACGAGGACGGCACGGTCATCCGACTGGTAAGCGAGGACAAGCGCGCCTGGCACGCCGGGCGATCCTCGTGGCGCGGGGTGACTGATATCAATTCGGCGAGCGTAGGCATCGAGTTGGTCAATCCCGGCCACGAATGGGGGTACCACCCCTTTCCCGATGCGCAGATGGACGCGCTGCTGCCGTTGCTCGCCGACGTGATCGACCGGCACGATATTCCGCGCGCCAATGTCGTTGGCCATTCGGATATCGCGCCGGCGCGCAAGCAGGATCCGGGCGAGTTGTTCGATTGGGACCGGCTGGCGCAATTGCGGCTGGCCCTGGCCAAGCCGAAACTCGCCATCCGGCTGATGTGGGACAACGACAGCGCCTTCTATCTGGCACTCGAACGCTTCGGCTATGACATCACCGATCGTGCGGCGGCGGTCCGCGCCTTTGAGCGGCGCTGGCGGCCGCACCGGATCACCGGTGAGCCCGATGGGCAGATCGGCGCGCTTTTGTTCGAGCTGCTGTTGGAACGCGACATGGGCCATGCTAGGTAGGCCGCGCCAGGGGGCCGGGCAGCCGCGTCGTCGTAAGACGCCGAGGAAAGTCCGGGCTCCACGAAACAAGGGTGGCGGGTAACGCCCGCCGGGGGCAACCTCAGGGAAAGTGCCACAGAGAGCAGACCGCTAAACCCCGGTGAAAGCCGGGACAGCAAGGGTGAAAGGGTGCGGCAAGAGCGCACCGCGCGACTGGCAACAGAAGCGGCATGGCAAACCCCACCCGGAGCAAGACCGAATAGGGGCTGCGCGCTCGCAAGAGCAGGCTGGTTTTGGGCCAGCAGCCCGGGTTGGTTGCTTGAGCGCGCCCGGCAACGGGCCGCCTAGAGGAATGGCTGCCAGCGCGGATACGGTCCACTTGTGGGATACCGTCCGCGCTACAGAACCCGGCTTACAGGCCCCCTGGCATTTTTTGAGGCCGCCACCGCGCCCCGGCTTGCGGCGGGGCGCGGTTGCTGCCGCCGCTCAAAGCGTTTTCCACCCAACGACATAGCGGCTACAGGGCGTGCATGTCCGGCACCCATTATCACCATCACGATCACCACCACGACGCACCCGCCACCTTCGGGCTGGCATTTGCCATCGGCATCGCGCTGAATGGGGGCTTCGTGATCCTCGAGGGTGCCTATGGCATTCTCTATGGCTCGATGGCGCTGGTGGCCGATGCCGGGCACAACCTGTCCGACGTGCTCGGCCTCGTCATCGCCTATGCCGCCAGCGTCCTTGCCGCGCGCGTGCCGACAGCGCGGTTTACCTATGGTTTCAAGGCGAGCTCGATCCTGGCCGCGCTGATCAACGCCAGTCTGCTGCTCGTCGCGCTGGGCGCGATTCTGGTCGAGACCTTGCGCCGGCTGTTCGATCCTGCGCCGGTCATGGGCGGACCGATCATGGCGATCGCGGCGATCGGCATTGTGATCAACACCATCACAGCGCTGATGTTCATGCGCGGCCGCCACCACGACATCAACATTCGCGGGGCCTATCTGCACATGGCTGCCGATGCGGCGGTCTCGGCGGGCGTGGTGGTCGCCGGTTTCCTGATCACGCTGACCGGATGGCGCTGGATCGATCCGGTCACCAGCCTGCTGATCGTCGGGGTGATTGCGTATGGCACCTGGGATCTGCTCAGCAGCGCGCTCAAGATGGGGCTGCATGGCGTTCCCGCCGCAGTCGATGAGCGCGCGGTGCAGGAATATCTCTGCGCGCGTCCAGGGGTTCGCGCGGTGCATGATCTGCACATCTGGCCGATGAGCACGACCGAAACCGCGCTCACCGCGCACTTGGTGATCCCCGCGGGGCACCCGGGCGATGCCTTTATCCACGCTCTGGCGCACGAACTTGAGCATGATTTCGGCGTCCATCACACTACTTTCCAGATCGAGACCGAAGGCCATGATTGTCATGGCTGCGAGGCGGTGACCAAGGCCGCCTGATCTGGCGAGCCAGATTGGACAGCGCGCCAATCCGTGCGATGATCGCGCCAAATACCAAGGGAGTCTTGACCATGCATATTGACCGCAGAACAGCGCTCGCCGCTGCCGTAACCCTCACCGCCGCCACTGCGCTCCCAGCACCGGGCCGCGCACAGTCCGCGCCTTTCGCGCCGGCACCGATGCCGTTCGATGCGTCGGCGGTGCCCGGCCTCTCGGCAAAGATGTTGGGTAGCCACCACGACAACAATTATGTCGGCGCGGTGAAGCGGCTGGCTGCGATCAAGGCCGATTTCGCCAAGCTCGATCCTGCCACTGCCCCCGGTTTCCTGATCAACGGGCTGAAGCGCGAGGAACTGATCGCGTGGAATTCGATGATCCTCCACGAAATCTACTTCTCCAGCCTCGGCCAGCCGGTCGCCCCCGGCAAGGCGCTGGCGCAGGCAATCGAGCGCGATTTCGGCAGCCAGGCCAAATGGGCCGCGGAATTTACCGCGATGGGCCGCGCGCTCGGCGGCGGCTCCGGCTGGGTGCTGTTGCAATGGTCGCCGCACGATGGCCGCCTGACCAACCAGTGGGCTAGCGACCACACGCAAACCCTGGCCGGCGGCGTGCCGATCCTCGCCATGGACATGTACGAACACGCTTACCAGATCGACTTCGGCGCGAAGGCGGCGGCTTATGTCGATGCCTACATGGCCGCGACCAATTGGACGGCGGCGGATGCACGGTTTGCGAAGGTGGCGGCCTAATCCCTGCTTCAATTCTCCCCGATTTCAGCGAATCGGGGAGAATTTAGAAACTCAGGCCGCTTGTTCCTTGCTCTCGTGAACTTGCACCGGTTCCTTACGGCCATCGACCACATCCTTGTCGACCACGACCTCTGAAACGCCTTCGAGCGTGGGAAGGTCGAACATCGTGTCGAGCAGCAGGCCCTCGACGATCGAGCGCAACCCGCGTGCGCCTGTCTTGCGTTCGATCGCGCGCTTGGCGATGGCTTCGAGCGCATCGTCGGTGAAGGTGAGGGCGACATCTTCCAGTTCGAACAGCCGCTGGTATTGCTTGATCAGCGCGTTCTTGGGTTCTTTCAGGATCTTCACAAGCGCTTCGATATCGAGATCGTTGAGCGTCGCGATCACCGGCAAACGACCGACGAATTCGGGGATGAGGCCGAACTTGAGCAGATCTTCCGGCTCTGCCTTCTGGAGCAGCTCGCCCACTTTGCGCTTGTCCGGATCGGCGACATGCGCGCCGAATCCGATCGAGCGCTTCTGCAGGCGGTCCGAAATGATCTTGTCCAGCCCGGCAAAAGCGCCGCCGCAGATGAACAGGATATTGGTCGTGTCCACTTGCAGGAATTCCTGCTGCGGATGTTTGCGCCCGCCTTGCGGCGGAACCGAGGCGGTGGTCCCTTCCATCAGCTTGAGCAGCGCCTGCTGCACGCCTTCGCCCGAAACGTCACGCGTGATCGAGGGGTTCTCGGCCTTGCGGCTGATCTTGTCGATTTCGTCGATGTAGACAATGCCGTGCTGCGCCTTCTCGACATTGTAGTCGGACGATTGCAGCAGCTTGAGGATGATGTTCTCCACATCCTCGCCGACATAGCCGGCCTCGGTCAGCGTGGTGGCGTCGGCCATCGTGAAGGGAACATCGAACGTGCGCGCCAAAGTCTGCGCCAGCAACGTCTTGCCCGAACCGGTGGGGCCGACGAGCAGGATGTTCGACTTCGAAAGCTCGACCTCGCCACCTTTGCCGCTGTGCTTCAAGCGCTTGTAGTGGTTGTGCACTGCGACCGAGAGTACACGCTTGGCGCGGTCCTGCCCGATCACATAATCGTTGAGCGTAGCGAAGATGTCCCGCGGCGTAGGCACCCCGCCGTCTTTCTTGCCAGCCATGCCCGCCTTGGTCTCTTCGCGGATGATGTCGTTGCACAGCTCCACGCATTCATCGCAGATGAACACGGTCGGCCCGGCAATGAGCTTGCGCACCTCGTGCTGCGATTTGCCGCAGAAGCTGCAATAGAGTGTGCTTTTGGTATCAGATCCGGAAAGCTTGGTCATTCTTCAATCCTTGGCGCCGCTTTGTGAGCGGCGGTGCCCGTTTATCCTACTACCGCAAGGGCATTAATCAACCGGCCACGATAACGGCAAAAAAATCCTTAGATTGCTGCGTCTTTGCCCGGGTCAAGCCGCTGCAATCACGAAAGAATCGCGAAGGGCTCAGGGCGTTGGTGCGCCGCCCGATCCTTCTTCACCCCCGGTCTGGTCCGAAGGCGGACGCGATTCGAAGACGCGGTCGACGATCCCGAACGCTTTGGCCTCATCGGCTTCAAGGAAGGTATCACGGTCCATCGCCTTCTCGATCTCGTCGAGCGGCTTGCCCGTGAACTTTGCATAGAGATCGTTCATTCGCCTGCGGATGCGCAGGATTTCGCGCGCCTGGATCTCGATGTCGGAAGCCATGCCGCGTGCGCCCCCCGAGGGCTGGTGCACCATGATCCGCGCATTGGGCAGCGCGATGCGCATGCCCGGCTCGCCCGCTGCCAGCAGGAAGCTGCCCATCGAGGCGGCCTGGCCGATGCAGACGGTCGAGACCTTCGGGCGGATATATTGCATGGTATCGTAGATCGCCATGCCTGCGGTGATCACCCCGCCCGGTGAGTTGATATACATCGAGATGTCCTTCGCCGGATTTTCCGACTCGAGGAACAGCAACTGCGCCACGATCAGCGAGGCCATGTTGTCCTCTACCTCGCCGGTGACGAACACGATTCGCTCGCGCAGGAGGCGCGAGAAGATGTCGAAGCTGCGCTCGCCGCGACTGGTTTGCTCGACCACCACCGGCACCAGCGCTCCGGTCACCGGGTCAAACGTGCGCGATCCATAAACAGATGTGCTTGAAGCGCCGAACTGATCCTGCATACATTCCTCTTAATCGTGACGAGCCTATGTTGCGTGCCACAGCCCGATGTTCAAGGGCGTTAAACCATTGTGGGGGGGATTGCGTGGCCAGTTTTTCGCTGCGGCCAGCGAGATGGCGCAATTGCGTCTGGCTGAGGCCGGTTTCTTGGGGATAATCGAAGGGAACGCCCAAAGGTGCTGGCAAACGCGATCCCTCGTCTGGCCCGATCCCGGCCCTTCCTGATAGCCATGCCCGATATACGTATGGCGCGTGGCTTGCCGGCCTGACCTTACGGGGACTTGCCTTGGCGCGCGCAACACAGCAGCATCCGGGCAGGAATTTTTCTGGGGGACAATCACATGCGCATTTTGCTCGGCACTCTGCTGGCCGCCACTACGCTTGCGGGACCTGCCTGCGCGCAGGAACGCGTTGCCACTTATCTGGGGCGAATCGCGGCCATCGATGATGCAGGTCCGATGCTGAATGCCGTGATCGTGACCAACCCGGATGCCGGGAAAGCCGAAAAGGCGGCGCGCGCGGTGGGCGGACCGCTGGCGGGCAAGGTCATCCTGGTGAAGGACAATATCGAAACCAAGGATGCCATGGCGACCACCGCGGGCAGCCTCGCGCTGAAAGACAACGTGACCGGGCGCGACGCCCCGTTCATCGCCGGCTTGCGCGCCGCCGGCGTGGTGATCCTGGGCAAGACCAATCTCTCCGAATGGGCCAATATCCGCTCGAACGCCTCATCGAGCGGATGGAGCGGCGTGGGCGGCCAAACGAAGAACCCGCACGCGCTCGACCGCTCGCCTTGCGGATCATCGTCGGGCAGCGGCGCGGCGGTGGCCGCCGGTCTGGCTTGGGCCGCCATCGGCAGCGAGACCGACGGTTCGATCACCTGCCCCGCCTCGGTCAATGGCATCGTCGGGTTCAAACCCACGGTCGGTCTTGTCAGCCGCACCCACGTCGTGCCGATCAGCCACAGTCAGGACACCGTCGGCCCGATGACGACCAGCGTGCGCGATGCCGCGACGATGCTGACGGCAATGGCGGGCAGCGATGCGGCCGATCCCGCCACCGCCGAAGCCGATGCCCACAAGCGCGATTTTACCGCCGAACTCGCCGCCGCCAGCCTCAACGGCGTGCGCATCGGCGTGCTGCGCAAGCAGGCGGGGACGCATCCCAAGCTCACCGCGCTGTTCGATAGCGCGCTGGCTGACCTCAAGCGGGCGGGCGCCGAACTGGTCGAGATTTCGGTCGATCTGCCCCCCGAAATGGGCCGCGATGAGTATACCGTGCTGCTCTATGAGCTGCGCACCGATCTCGGCACCTATCTGCGCTCGCTCCCCGGCAAGCCGCCGATCCGCAGCCTCGCCGATGCCATCGCCTTCAACAAGGCGAACCCGGCCGAACTGCGCTGGTTCGGGCAGGATACTTTCGAAGAGGCCGAAGCGATGACCGACGAGGCGGTCTACAAGAAGGCGCGCGAAAACTCGCTGCGGCTGGCGGGCAGGGAGGGGATCGACAAACTGCTGGCCGAGCACCGCGTCTCATTCCTCGTCGCGCCAACCGCCGGACCTGCCTGGCCGATCGATCTGGTGACGGGCGATCACGGCATTGATGCGGGCGCGGGCAATCTGGCCGCGATTGCCGGATATCCGCACCTCACGGTGCCGATGGGCGCCGTCGAAGGCCTGCCCATCGGGCTTTCGATCATGGGCGCCAAATGGGACGATGCTCGGGTGCTGAACGCGGGAGCGGCGTATGAGCGCGCGCGCACTGCAGTGCTGGCCAAGCCCAGCCTCAAGCGCTGGGGCGAATAGGTTCTCTAGCGCTGTTGCTGCTGACGCAGCGCTTCGAGCGCCTCAAGCTGGCTTTGCATCGCAGCTTTCCGCAAATCGGAGGCATAGATTTGCGCATATTGCTCGCGCATCTTTTGCCGCCGCGATGACCAACGCGCGAGCCGCCGGCCCGAATCGCGCAGCAGAAAGGCGATCACATCGACAAGGCCTTGCCGCCGCGCCGGAACCAGGGACCGGGATCGCGGCAGGGGGAGCGCTGCTGCGACAGGAGGAGGAGCGGTCACGAGGGGCTCTGGCGCGGACGGCAAGAGGAAGGCGGGAGCGCTTTCTGGAGCGGGTTCTGTGGCGAGCTCGTCCGGGGGCGGTGTCTTTGGCAATGTTTGCGGAATTGTCGCTTGAAGGATTGTCTGGGACGTTGTGGGGAACGTCGGCGCGGACAGGGCAGTTTCGGCCCTGTTTTCCGGCGCAACGTTGGCGTCAGCGCGGCCTGCCGCGGCCTCGATCTCGCAGTCGGCGGGATCGTGCAGGTCTGCGGGTGGGCTAAAGCGAGCAGCGGGCTGCGGCGTGGCCGGCAGCGTCGCGATCGAGGCTGGTCCGGGGGACGTCGTTCCCGTCTCGGTGAATAACGTTTTTGGAGACGCCGCCTTGCGCGCCTGTTCCGCCGCCATGCGCATCGCCGCTTTGCGGGCCTTTTTGCCCTTTGGACGGCGCGCCGTTTGCGGCGCAGCGGCGGGCATGGATGTCGCGGGCAGAGTAGGCACGGACACACCGGTGGAGGCGCTATGCGTGAGCTGCGGGTCGGGCAGGATGAGCTCTCGCGGAAAGGCCGGCGGCGTGCCGGCGGTGCGCAGCATGAAGTCGGTCTCCTGCCGCGCCGCCCGCACCGCTGGCGGTGGCTTATGATGCTTGGAGGCCGGCTGACGCGAAGCGGTGCGATTGCGAGTGGTGTGCATGGGAGTTCCCTCTGGAGTTCCTTGCTGCACCGATTCTCTCACAGCGCGATTCGCTCGTGCAATCCGTCAGGATGCTAAGCGCCGCTACTGAGAGCCCATCAAAAAGGCGCGCACCTCGCGGTGCGCGCCTTCGGGATTGGAAATCTCAGTTCAAGCCGCGAACGGCCAGCAGGATCAGGCTTCTTCGGCCTTTTTCTTGGCGGCGGGCTTCTTCTTGGGTGCCGGGCTTTCCGTCGCTTCTTCCGCAGCTGGGGCGGTTTCGGCTTCGACGTCGGCCTTCTTCTTGGCCGCAGCCTTCTTCGCAGGTTTTGCCGGAGCGTCCTCGTCAGGCGCAGCCGCTTCGGTCACCGCTGTTTCAGCCACCGTTTCCGGCTCGGCATCGGCCTTTGCCTTCTTGGCCGCATTCTTCTTCGATTCGGGCGCGGATTTCACCTCGGCGGGAACGCCGTTTTCGTCCGCTTCGATGGCCGCCTGCAATTCCTCGCGAGTCACGTCGCGGGTAGTCACTTCGGCCTTGTCGAACAGAAAATCGACGACTTTGTCTTCATAAAGCGGCGCGCGCAGCTGGGCCGCAGCGAGCGGGTCCGAGCGGATATACTCGGCAAAGCGCTGGCGATCTTCTTCGCGGTATTGCTGCGCGGCCTGGCGCATCAGCATGTCCATTTCCTGCGCGCTGACCGCAACACCGTTGGCCTGGCCGATTTCCGAGAGCAGCAGGCCAAGGCGCACCCGGCGCTCGGCGATCTTGCGGTAATCGTCCTTCTCGGCTTCGATTTCCTTGAGCGCTTCTTCGGCGTTTTCCTCGCCTTCTGCCTCGCGCTTCAGCTGTTCCCAGATCTGGGCGAACTCAGCTTCGACCATCGACGGCGGCACTGCGAAATCGTGCCCGGCGGCGAGCTTGTCGAGCAGCGAGCGCTTCATCGCGGTGCGCGTGAGGCCCGCATTTTCCTGCTCCAGTTGTCCGCGCAGCAGACCGCGCAACTGCTCGATGCTGGTCAGCCCGAGCGATTTGGCAAATTCGTCGTTCGCTTCGAACGCGCTTGCATGCTTGACCGCCTTGACCTTGATGTCGAAGGTCGCAACCGCGCCTTTCAGCGCCTCGGCCGGATAGTCTTCGGGGAAAGTGACCGTGATCACCGGCTCGTCGCCGACCTTCACGCCGACGAGTTGCTCCTCGAAGCCGGGGATGAACCGCCCCGCGCCCAGTTCGAGCGCCTGATCTTCGGCCGCGCCGCCATCGAAGGGCACGCCGTCAACCTTGCCGAGGAAATCGATCATCAGCTGGTCGCCATCGGCCGCGATCGTGCCCTCAGGCGCGTCGGCAAAGCTCTTCTGGCCCTGCCCGATGCGCTCGACAGCTTCTTCGACTTGCTCATCGCTAACCGGAACCACCAGCTTTTCGAGCGTGAGCCCGTCGAGCGAGGGCAGGGTCACATCGGGAAGCACCTCAAGGCTGACGATCAGCTGGGCATCCTTGCCCTGTTCATAGCCATCGCCGAGCGCCACATCGGGCTGCATCGCAGGGCGCAGTTGCTGGGCGGAGACCAGCTGGTCCATGGCGTCTTTGATCGACGTTTGCAGCGCTTCCTGATGGATCGCGGGGCCGTGCATCGTGCGCACCAGATTGGCCGGCACTTTGCCGGGGCGGAATCCGGGCATGCGCATTTGCGGGGCCATTCGTTTGACCTCGCCATCGATCCGCGCGGCAATGTCTGCCGCCGCAATGGTCACTGTGTAGGCGCGCTTCAGGCCCTCGTTGCTTGTTTCAACGATCTGCATCTTCAGGATCCAACTTTCTTGTCATTACCGCGCCCAGCTGGCCATGTCGGCAGCGTGCGCCCAAACTTTTTGTCATAGACGCCGGGTCAGGACGGAATCTGGTGCGGGCGAAGGGACTCGAACCCCCACATCTTGCGATACTGGAACCTAAATCCAGCGCGTCTACCAATTCCGCCACGCCCGCATCCGGCGAAAAACGAGCGCCGCCCGTATCCCAGCGCCACCAAAAGGGCAAGCCTTGCTGGCGCGCTCAAATCACGGGGCGGAACCATTACGGAGCCAATGCGGTTTGAGCTTAGGACCAGCCGCAAAGGACATGATCATGGCAACGACCCCAGACGCCCCGCAGCCCGATTGGACCCAACCGCAATCGCCGCCCGAGATACCCGGAGAACCCGAACCGATCCGCGAACCCGGCGATTGGCCGGACGAGATCAACCCGGGCGCACCCGATGAAATCGCACCGCCCGAGTCCGCCGCGCTTTCCGCGCCGGATTAACGCAGGAACTGCGTCAGAAACGCCAGCCAGGTTCTGGCTTGAGCCGTGCCTCCGGCGTTGACGGGTTCGGAGATGCCGGCGCATTCAAGACAATAGGCCTGCGCGCCTGCGCCGCCCATCAGGCGGGTGACATCGCTGGCGAGCCGGTCTGCCAGCGCCATCTGCTGCGCCGCGACCAGCGCGGCCACATCACGCGCCGCTCCGCCCGATCCCTCCGCGCCCGAGTCGTCGCCGTCGCCAGCAAAGGATTGCAGCAGCGATTGGAACGAATTGGCGCTCTCGCCCAGAAACACCGGATGCGATTGCTCGGCCTTGGCGGTCGTTGCGGCCCAGGCTATCGCCTCGTCCAGCCCGCCGAACGCGTCGACCAGCCCGTTCTGGCGCGCGGTGCCGCCATCCCAGATGCGGCCTTGGCCGATCTTGTCGATGTCGCCTGCGCTCTTGTGGCGCGAGGCGGCGACATATCCGACAAAGCGGCGGTAGCCTGCCTCGATCTGCTGTTGCAGGACCGCCTCGACCTGCGGCGAAAGCCCGCCGATGATATCAGGCTGCCCCGACAAAGGGGTTGTGCGCACGCCGTCGGTACCGACGCCGATCTTGGTCAACGCGTCTTCGAACGAGGGAATGATCGCGAAGATGCCGATGGAGCCGGTAATGGTCGCGGGTTCGGCAAAGATCCGGTCCGCCGGGGTGGCGACCCAATATCCGCCGCTCGCGGCAAGGCTGCCCATCGACACTGCCACCGGGATGCCCTTGCCGCCATTACCCGATGCTTTCATCCGCGCAATCGCGGCGCGGATGCGTTCGGACGCGGTGACCGATCCGCCCGGCGAATCGACCCGCACCACCAGCGCGGCGTACTCGCCGCTCGCCGACGCCTTATCGATCAGGTCGGCGATGCGGTCGCCGCCGGCCGTGCCCGGCCCGGCATTGCCATCGACGATATTGCCCGCGATGGTCACCACGGCAATGGCCTTGCCGTCTTTCGGAGCAGGGCGATCCGCAAGGTAGGCCGTCAGCCCGGTCGCCTTGAAGGCAGACGCGCCGGCCGACGTGTCGGATCCAAACATCTCGGCAACCCGCTTGCCGAACGCCGCCTTGTCGCCAATCTGATCGACGATTCCAGACGCTTTCGCGGCTTTTGCTGCGTCGCCTCCGACACCCGCGATCCATTGCACCGGATCGCTGATTGCCGGGCCGAAGTCCGCCTTGGGCCGCGCCTTCTTGACTTCGGTCTGCCAATCTTCCCACACCGCCGCATAGACCGCGCCCAGCGCTTCTTTGGCCTCGGGCGACGAGTCACTCCGCAAGAACGGCTCGACTGCGCTCTTGTAGGTGCCCACCTTGAACACGTGCGCCTTGATCTGCAGCCGATCCAGCAGCGCCTTGTAATAGAGCCCGGTGCCGCCCGGGCCGGTGATCGCGACCCCGCCGATCGGATCGATCCACGCTTCGCTGGCGTGCGCGGCTAGCTGCACTGCGTCGTCGGTGTAGAGCATCGCGCGGATCATGACCGGCTTCCTGGCGGCGCGCACTTTGTCCATTGCCGCGCCGATCCGACTGAGTGCAACCTGCCGTCCGCCGCCAAACCGCTCGAGATCGAGCACCACCGCCTTGATCCGCGAATCGACGGCCGCCGCCTCGATCGCGCGCACCAGTTCGCGCTCCTGATATTCCTTCTGCGGCGCGCGGCCCGAAAACAGCAGCGAGGTCGGATCGAGCCGTGCCTTCTCCTCGACCACCGGGCCATCGAGCGGCAAATAGAGCGCGCCGCCCTGCACGACACCGGGCGAGGGCCTGAGCGTCAGTACCGTATAAAGCCCGCCAAAGAACAGCAGGAGGAGCAGGAGGACGAGACCGTCCTTGATGGCGACGAGGATCTTCCAGACCATGCGGGCAAATTTCATCGGGGATATCTAGGAGCGCATCGCCCCCGATACCAGCCGAAACGCTTGAGCCTCCGGGGCCAGAGGGATAGTAGCCTAGGCTTGATGACCGGATTGTCCCAAAGCCCTGCGCCAACCACCTCCGGGCGCTACTCGGCCGGCGGGCTTGCCTTTCCCCACCGCGATCTCACTGGCATCGGCCAGCTTGCCCGTCACGAGATCCTGTTCCTGCTCGATGAGGCGGAACAATGGGTGACGCTGAACCGCCAGCCGCAAAAGCGCGCCGACCTGCTCTCGGGCCTGACGATCATCAACGCCTTCTTCGAAAACTCCACCCGCACGCTGCTTTCGTTCGAAATCGCGGGAAAGCGGCTGGGCGCAGATGTGGTCAACATGCACGCTGCCACCTCCAGCGTGAAAAAGGGTGAGACGCTGATCGACACGGCGATGACGCTCAATGCCATGCGCGCCGATGCCATTGTGATCCGCCATGCCAGCTCCGGCGCGGTGCGGCTCATTGCCGAGAAGGTCGATTGCCCGGTGCTCAATGCAGGCGACGGCCAGCACGAGCACCCGACCCAGGCCCTGCTCGATGCGCTGACGATCCGCCACGCGCTGGGCTTGCCGCCGCAAAGCGATCTCAACGGTGTGCGCGTCACGATCTGCGGCGATCTGCTGCACAGCCGGGTCGCGCGCTCGAACATTCTGGCGCTCACCGCACTGGGCGCGGATGTGCGCGTTTGCGCGCCGCCCGCGCTGATGCCGGCCGGGATCGAAGCGATGGGCGTGACCCCATTTACCGATTTCAATGCGGCGCTCAAAGGCGCGCAAGTGATCATGATGCTGCGCTTGCAGCAAGAGCGGATGGAGGGGCAATTCATCCCGTCTCCGCGCGAATATCGCCACCTCTATGGCCTCACGCTTGAGCGGCTGGCGCGCGCCGAGCCCGATGCGTTGATCATGCATCCCGGCCCGATGAACCGCGGCGTCGAGATCGACAGCCAGGTTGCCGATCATGTCTCGCGCAGCCTGATCACCCGCCAGGTCGAAAGTGGCGTCGCCATCCGCATGGCCTGCCTCGATGTGCTGACCCGGCGCGCGCGGGCCGTGCCCGGCTGGAGCGAATTGCCCGAGACCACAACGGGGACCGCGCCATGATCGCGCGCCCGGTGACCATCATCGGCGGACGGCTGGCGCTGCCGCATGGGGAGCCACTGGTCGGCGCGATCCGCTGCGAGAACGGCCTGATCGCCGCGCTGGGCGATATCGCGCCGCAGGATGGCGACGAAGTGATCGATGCGCACGGCGCACTGGTCGCGCCCGGGCTGGTCGATTTCGGCGTGTTTGCGATCGACAAGCCAGCGTTTCATTTCGGTGGGATCACGCGCGCCGCGCTGATGCCCGATCAGGCCCCGCCCCTCGATCATCCGGCGCGGGTGCGTTTCGCCGCGCAATCGGGCAAGCCCGACATGTGGGTTCATCCGCTGGCCGCCGCGACGCGCGGGCTCGAAGGACGCGAACTGGCCGAACTTGCGCTGATGCGCGATGCCGGTGCCCGCGCGGCGTCCACCGGGCGCGCGTGGCTGGGCGATTCGGGCGTGATGCTGCGGCTGATGCAATATTGCGCCATGCTCGGGCTGGTTGTCGTCACCCATGCCGAGGATGCCGGGATTACCGGCAAGGCCGTGGCCACGGCAGGCGAGATGGCCACCCGGCTCGGTTTGCCCTCAGCGCCTGCCGAGGCCGAAGCCTTGGCGGTGGCGCGCGATCTTGCGCTGGCCGAGATGACCGGCGTGCGGCTCCATTTCCGGCAGGTGACGACGGCGGGCGCGCTCGATCTGGTGCGCCGCGCGAAAGCGCGCGGGATCCAGGTTACTGCCGGGGTGACGCCGGCGCACTTCATGCTGTCCGATCTGGAGCTCGCTGATTTCCGCACGTTCTGCCGCCTCTCGCCCCCCTTGCGCAGCGATGCCGATCGGCAAGCCGTGGTGGCGGCGATTGCCGATGGCACGGTCGACGTGATCGCTTCAGGCCACGATCCACGCGGGCCCGAAGACAAGCGCCTGCCGTTTGCCGATGCCGAACCGGGCATGGCCGGGGCGGAGACGCTGCTGCCACTCACGCTCACGCTGGTGCGTGATGGTCATATCGACATGGCGCGCGCCTTTGCGCTGCTGGCGCGCAATCCGGCGATGCTGCTGGGCGTCAACGCCGGACGGCTGGTGGTAGGGGCAGAAGCGGATATCGCGCTGGTCGAACCCACCCGCCCATGGATCGTCGATCGCGCGCGCATGGCGGCAACGGCGGGCAACACCCCTTTCGACCGGCGGCCGGTAGAGGGGCGCGTCACCGGCCTGTTCAAAGGCGGCAACCGGGTCGCCTGATTGGGTGCGCCAAGAGTGCGCTAACCGCGCGCTCATGGCACCTTAAAGCTGTCTTAGCGGCGGGCCATCCGGGTTTCAGCCGGGCGGCCCTTGGGTGCAGGAAGGCGCATGGTCGCCATGACCAGACAGACATCGCCTTGCGCTTTGACTGCCTGGCAAACCGTTTTGGCAGGAGTAAAGCCGTCAAAGCCTGCCGCCTGAACCCGCCAGAAGCGATGACCGCGCACCGTCGCCTCGATAATCTGGCTGTGGTAGGTGTTCAGCGCCGGGTTGCGCGTGGCGAAATGCTGCCAGGCACGCTTGGCCCCCGCTTCGTTCGAAAACGAGCCGAGCTGGGCGACATGCGTGCCGCGCTCGGCAGAAACCGCAGCCGGAACTGTAACCGCTGCGGTCTTCACCGTCTCAGAATTCCCGCGCGCAACAGGCTGCGAGGCTGTTGGCGCTGAAGGCACGGGCTGAACGACCGCCATTGAATAAGCCTGCGGCGCTGGCGCCGCTTGCGCTTCCAGTGCAGCTGCCGGGGCGGATGCCGGAACCTCGATGGCGGCAATCTGCGCCGGCACCGGCATCGACGAAGCATCGGCAACGGTTGGCTGCGCCTGCGCAGGAACCGGCGCTGCGGGCAGTTCCGCAATCGCAGCCTTGGCAAGATCGGTGGCTTCGGCCTTCGCCCCGGCTTCTGCAGCGAGCTGCGCTGCTGCCGGGAAGTTGGCGAGCGCCAGCGCGGCGGGCTGGCCCTCATCGGCGCGCAGCGGCACGCCGAGCAGGCTGGCCACGCGTTTGCGGCCATCTTCCGGCTTGTTCATCGCGGCCCATTGCTGCAGCCGTGCATCAAGTTCGCCTGCGGGGACATCTTGCGACGCCATTACTCGGGATTCGCGCCAGCCACCGTCGAGCGCATAGGCGTAAGCCAGATTCTGGCGCATTTTGGCTGAATTCTCGCCCGCGCGCAGCGCATCGGCGAGCAATGTTGCGGCCTGGCCAGGTTGCCCGGCCAGCGCGAGCGCCAGACCATAGTCCGATGCAGGCAGCGCATCGCGGTAGGCATTGAGGGTATCGATGGCCTCGGCGTTCTTGCCCTGCGCTATCTTGGCGAGCGAGAGGCTCAGGGCCGACTTTCCGCCATCTTCGCCCAGATCGAGCGCATCGGTATAGGCTTGGGCGGCGGATTCGAAGCGCCCGCTGCGCAAGTACGCATTGCCCAGCAGCATGCGATAGCCAGCATTGCGGGGATCGGCCATGACTGCCTGTTCGGCGAGCGCGACCGCTTTGTCGCTGTGGCCGGCCTTTAAGGCAGCCTCGGCGCTGGCAACCATCCGTTCGGGATGCGGCCCACCGGCCGTGCAGCCAGCCAACAGCCCCCCAGCCAGCACGGTCGCCAGCGCGGTTGCCAGCGCGAAGCGAGCGTGGCCTGCGCCAGTGGGTTCGCAAGAATTGAGCGGAGCTTGGCGGAGCAGCGCAATGCTATTGGCAGACTTCATCATGGTTCGGTTTCCCAATATCGAGAGTTTCATGATTGGCGCGCACGTTGCGCAAGGTCATCAAGACCGGGCATGGTTTCAAGGAACAGATCGAGGGCTTCGCTGACAAGTTGCTGGGCGCTGCGGTTTTCAACGGCGCAGGCGAGCCGCAAACGCAAATGGCGGTGCGCCTCAAGCCGCAGTGTAAATGCGGCCTTGCGCCCGTCCTTCAGCCCGCTTCCGCCGCGCCGTGGCAGCATTGGTGCGCATTCGGATTGGAGTTGGGCAGGCGCGCGCATGGCATCCGCGAGCGTTTCGATCTGGCGCAGGACCTCCGGCTGGGACGAAGCGGCCGCGACATCCTCGCCGGCAATGTCGTTCCAGCCCAAATCGTTGTTGCCTGCGGGATCGCTTGGAGCAGCTTCTACGCCTTGCGGATAGGCGGCGAAAGGAGCGCAGTCTTGTTCTGTGGTCGGGTAAGGTTGCAACTGGGGGCGCATTGCCGGGCGCGCGGCGCCTTTGCGGGCCAGCAAGCTGGGGCTGAGCGATGCAAAGGATTTGGTCTCGTTCATGGCTTTGCTTCCTTCCGCTTACGAGCCGATGACACGGCGGCCGAAGCCGCCTGTCGGGCGCGGTGAACCGGAAGCAGCGGCGGCGGCAGACGATGGCGGCACAGCAAACACGGTGCGGCGGAAATTCTTCTCGAGGCGCTCGGAGATATACGTCCACAAGGCGGCAACTTCGGCAGCGGAGCGGCCTTGAGGATCGACTTCCATAACCGTCCGGCCATCGATCATCGAGGCGGCAAAATCGACGCGGTGATGCAGGGTAACCGGGGCCACGGTGCCATGCTGCGATAGCGCGACAGCCGCTTCCGAAGTGATCTTGGCCTTTGCCGTGGCGGCGTTGACGACGAAAATCAGCGGCTTTTCAGCGCGCTCGCATAAGTCCACGGTGGCACCGACCGCACGCAGGTCATGGGGGCTGGGGCGGGTGGGAACAACGACCAGTTCGGCGACCGCGATGACCGACTGGATGGCGAGCGTGATCGCGGGCGGTGTATCGATAACGGCCAGCTTGAAGCCCTGCTGACGCAAAACCCCAAGATCGCTGGCAAGACGCGCCACCGTTGTCTGCGCAAACGCCGGAAAATCAGCCTGTCGCTCGTTCCACCAATCAGACAGTGAACCTTGCGGATCGATATCGATCAAAACCACCGGGCCAGCGCCGGCGCGTTGCGCCTGTACGGCAAGGTGACCAGACAAAGTTGTTTTGCCAGAGCCCCCTTTCTGTGATGCCAAAGCCAGTACCCGCACGCTAACCCCCTGCAAAACCCCATCGGTCTCGCCAAAAGAAATCGCAGAACTCCGTCAACTTTTGGTTAATGTCGCGCGCGGCAATGTACAGAAACCCAGTTTAGTGCGGCCCACTATGGCTAAATCTTTGCTAACGCGTCATTTACCTTGGCGACCCTATAGGAAGCTGCGGTGCCGAGGCGCACAGACGCTTGCTTCGTGCCAAAGCGCGCGGCATCGTTCATCATATCCCCGCGGGCGGGGAGACAGTTGGAGGGTCGATCCGTTATGCGCGCAGTTGTGATCAGGATGCTGGGAGTGGCTGCCATTGGCATCGCAGGATGTTCTTTGGCCCCGGCAGCCTCAGCTGCTCCGGCGACGCCAGCACCTTTCGCGCTTCAGGTGAAGGCCGGGGTCGATGCCTGGTCGGGAGGCGACTATCCGACCGCGGTCAAGGCCTGGGCTGGACCGGCTGCCAAAGGTGATGCCGATGCGCTGTTCAACATGGGGCAGGCCTATAAGCTCGGGCGCGGCGTGCCGAAGGATCTGGTCAAGGCGGAGGAGTATTACAGCAAAGCGGCGCGACTTGGTCACATTCGTGCGGCCGATAATTACGGTATCCTGTTGTTCCAGACCGGTCGGCAAAGGGAAGCCTTGCCGTGGCTCGAAGCAGGCGCCGATCGGGGCGAACCGCGCGCCATGTATGTGCTGGGCGTCGCAGCCTACAACGGGGATTTTGCGGCCAAGGACTGGGTGCGCGCCTATGCGCTGATGACGCGGGCGGCGGGGACGGGACTCGCGCAGGCGGTGACCAGTCTGGCGACGATGAACGACACGATCCCGCTCGCGCAGCGCCAGATGGGTGCTTCGCTTGCCGCCGACCTAGAGCGCAAGGCCGAGGAGCAGCGCTCGCGCCAGCTTGCCGCCGCCGATCTGGGTACGCCTGCGCCTTCGCCGCCGCCGCCGCGCGCTTCTGCTGCCCCGCTGACGACGGTTGAATTGCCCCCGGCGTCTGTCGGCGGCATGGGAGAGACCGGGCCCGACACCCCGCCCGCGATCGCCGCGCCGCCGCGGCCGCCCAAGAAGGTCGCGCCGCCCAAGCCAGCGCCCAAACCTGCGCTTGTGCAAGTTCCCAAGCCCGCGCCCCAGATGCCGCAAAAGCCTGCGGCCATCGCCAGCGAGGGCAAGTGGCGCATCCAGCTTGGCGCGTTTGGCCAGAAAGCCAACGCGGACGGGCTGTGGGCCAAAGTCAGGAACCGCGCCGAATTGGCCGGACACGCCCGCATCGATCTGGGCTCACCGGTCACCCGTCTGCTCGCCGGAGGCTTCACGCAAGCCAGCGCCGAGCGCGCGTGCAGCGCGCTGAAGGCGGGCGGGTTCGCCTGCCTCTTGATCGCGCCCTGACCGCGCAGCCGGCGGGCCGCATTGCGGTCATCGATTTCATCCGGGGCTTCGCGCTGCTCGGGATTCTGGCCATCAACGTCACCGGGTTCTGGGGCCCGCAGCTTGCGACGTTCAGCCCGTTGCTGCCTAAAGCCGAGCCGGGAGCGACGATCTGGTATGGCATCGCTTTCGTGCTGTTCGAAGGCAAGATGCGCGCGCTGTTCACTTTGCTTTTTGGCGCCAGCTTGCTCTTGTTTGTCGAAGCGGCGGAGCGTCGCGGCGCGAACGGTGATCTGGCGCAGGCCCGCCGCCTGTGCTGGCTCGCGCTGATCGGCTATGCGCATTATCTGCTGCTGTGGTGGGGTGATATCCTGTTTGCCTACGCGCTGTGCGGGCTTCTGGCCTTGGCGCTTCGGCGGATGCCGCCCGCCGGGCTGGCCGCCCTCGGGCTCTTGCTGTTTTTCCTCAGCCATGGTCTGGATTCGATCGGCGATCTGGCAGGGATTGCCGCCGAAGGGCGGGTGCTGGCGGGGCAGGGCAGCGCTGCGGAAGCGGCCGAACAAGCCGCGATGATGCAGCGCATTGCCGCCTCGATCGCGCTCGATACCCGGATCCTCAACGCAGGACTTGGAGAGGCTATCAGGCTCCGTCTGGCAAGCGCGCCGTGGCTGCCGTTTGAGACGACGCTCTCGACATTGACCGAGACGTTTCCGCTCATTCTGCTTGGCATGGCGCTTTATGGAAGCGGCTTTTTCGGCGGCGGCTGGAGCCGGCGTACGCTGCGGCTGCTGGCATGGGGCGGGATCGGCGGGGGCGGGGCGATTACTTTGGCGCTGCTGGGCTGGATCTGGCAGCATGATTTTCCGCCGCGCGCGATGTTTGCCATGCTCGGCGCGCTCACCGCGTTGCCGCACCTGCTGATGGCGCTGGGCTATGCGGCAGCGTTGCTTCTGGCATGGCCGCGTCTGGAACGCAGCCGCTTCGCTCAGCGGATTGCGGCGGCCGGGCGCACCGCGCTGTCCAATTATCTGGGCACCACACTGCTGATGTGTGCGATCTTCTCCGGTTGGGGCCTTGGCCTTGGCCCGGAAATACCGCGCGGCTGGCTGCCCGTGTTCGTGGTGCTGGGCGGAGCCGCGATGCTGGCGTGGCCTGAAGCGTGGCTCGCCCGTTTCGGCATTGGCCCGCTCGAGGCGCTGTGGCGCAAGCTGACCTGGTGGGGCGAGGCCCGCACTTTTCGGCAATAACGCGCCGCGCCGCTTTCATCGCGGTGAAACCATCGCTACCTAAACAGGACAGGGGCACTTGCCGCCCGCATCAAGGCCCTCATGTCACTTTCCATTGCGACCCGGCTTTCCTGGCAGTGCCCCGAGCCGACCGATATTCTTTTGCAGATCGAGGTGGCCGCGCAGGCGGATCAACGGCTGGTGCAGTCCGGGCTGGAGCACACCCCCTGCGCTGGATTTAACCGTGTGCCCGCGCAGGATGGGATCGGGACCCGCATCTGGCTCCACCAGCATGGCTTGTTTGAGGTCACGTATCAGGCTGTCGTGGAGGTTTCGCGCGCGGCAGTGGACCTTGCCGCGCTGATCGCCTTGCCCCCGCACCAGCTGCCGGGCGAGGCAGTGCCATATCTGACCGATTCGCGCTATTGCGCCGCCAGCCGCTTCGTTCCGTTTGTGGAGGAAGAATTTGGGCGTTTTGAGGGCGGCGAGAAAATTGCGGCGCTCAGCGATTGGATTGCCGCGCATTATCGCTACGTGTCCGGATCGAGCAATGCCCAGACTACGGCGGTGGACAGCTTCATCGAGCGGCGCGGGGTGTGCCGTGATTATGCCCATACGCTGATCTGCATGGCGCGGGCTGCGGCCATTCCGGCGCGCTTTGCCAGCGGCTACGGCCCGAAGGTCAAGCCGCAGGATTTTCATGCCGTGGCCGAAGTGTACCTCGCCGATGCCGCCGGGAACGGCGGATGGCATCTGGTGGATGCGACCGGGATGGTCGATGCCGCCAGCTTTGCCCGGATCGGGGTAGGGCGCGATGCGGGAGATACCAGCTTCCTTACCAGCTTCGGCAATGCCGAATTGCGCAAGATGGAAATTCTGGTCAGCGAATAATGCGCCCGGCCGGGCATGAGCCAGATCGTTAACGGCTCGGCGGTATAGCTTGCTCCGGTCACTGGAAAGGAGCGCGTGCGCGGTATGAATGCAAGCGGATTGATGGCCTTCTTGCGTCTTCACTGGGTGCGCGCGGGGTTCGGTTTCGCCGCGATGTCGCTGGCTTCGGTGCTCGCCTTCCATGTGGGCGCGGATATCGCGCAGTATGTGACCACCAAATGGCGTGCGCAGGGTGCAGCGCCGTCTCAGCCTTTTACCACCAAGCCGATCGCCGGGCCGAAGCCCGCAGCCGGGAGCCCGCCCAACAGCCCATTCGTGATCAAATCGATCCTCAAGATCGATGAACCGATCAAGTTCGGGCAGTATTTCTGGGATGAAAGCCAGGCCCCGGGCGGCGCGCGCTCTGGCCCGCTGGTGATCACGGTCGATGTGCAGGCGCGCACGATCTCGGTGTTTCGCGATGGGCACGAGATTGGGGCCGCCGCGATCCTGCGCGGCTATGGCGACAAGCCGACACCCACCGGCGTCTTCCCGATCACGCAGAAGGACGCGGACCATGTCTCGACGATCTATGATGCGCCGATGCCCTACATGCTGCGGCTGACCAATGACGGCGTGTCGATCCACGGCAGCAAAGTGGAGCGCGGCTACGCCACCAACGGCTGCATCGGCGTGCCCAATGACTTCGCCAAGCGCCTGTTCGCGCAGGCCAGCCTCGGCGACAAAGTGATCATTACCGACGGCAAACGGATTGGGGTTGGCGATCCGATCTTGCCGGGCGGCTAGGCGGTTAGAGCGGTTTCCGATCATTCTGGATCATAGCCACACGAACTGAAGTAGTTGGCGCATTCGTCCGGCTTGAAGATGTCAACGAGTCTGCCGATGAGGTCCCACAGGCCGGAGACGGT
>Ga0164294_10000661_pt1 | contig 32705 bp, 31 predicted proteins | sample GEODES005metaG_FD_111479 | JGI IMG/M metagenome (GOLD analysis project Ga0164294, IMG submission 111479) | Oligotrophic lake water microbial communities from Sparkling Lake, Wisconsin, USA - GEODES005 metaG | ecosystem: Environmental > Aquatic > Freshwater > Lake | place: USA: Sparkling Lake... | reverse complement strand
GAGCACGACATCGGGATAGTCCCGCACAAAGTCCGCCAGGATCGGCTGGACGTGCCGTTCGCCCGCCATGCGCGAGGCATGGACGCGGACCCGCCCGGCAATCCGGTCGCGCCCCGCCCGCGCCTGCTGCATCGCCTCGCCCAGCTCGGCCAGCGCCGGCTCGGTGCGGGCGAGCAGCGCCGCCCCGGCCTCGGTGAGCGAGACGCTGCGGGTCGTTCGGTTGAGCAGCCGCGCGCCCAGTCGCTCCTCCAGCCCGCGCACGAGTTGGCTCAGCGCGGAGGGCGAGACGCCCATCGCCGTGGCGGCGCGGCTGAAGCTGAGCAGCTGCGCGACGGCCACGAAGCCGCGGAGCTGCTGATAGTCGGCGGAGAGCAGGGCCTGTTCCATCGCGACTGTTTAGCAACACTAACAAGTCCATGGCAAAATGCCGCCATTATCCTCGCCGGGGCTCGCGCCCATTTCCTGCCGCGAAGGAGATTGTATCATGAAGACCTGGCTCATCACCGGCATTTCGCGCGGCCTCGGCCTTGCCCTCGCACAGGCGGCGCTCGACCGCGGCGACACCGTTATCGGCACCGTCCGCGGCACCCCGCCCGCGCTCGATCAGGGCAAGGGCACGCTGCACGTCCTCACGCTCGACATGACCGACCTCGATGCGGTTGCATCCATCGTCGAGCAGGCCTTCGCCCTGGCGCCGAAGATCGACGTGATCGTCAACAATGCGGGATACGGCCTGCTGGGTGCGATCGAGCAAGCGAGCGACGCCGACGTCGCCCGGCTGTTCGGCGTCGACCTGTTCGGCCCGTTCCGCATGATCCGCGCCGCGCTGCCCCGGCTCCGCGCCCAGGGCAGCGGCCATATCGTCAACATCACGTCGATCGCCGGGCGCGCGCCGGGCGCCGGCTCGGGCCTTTATGCCGCCGCCAAATATGCGCTCGAAGGCCTGTCCGCCGCGCTGGCCCAGGAAGTCGCGCCGCTCGGCATCCATGTCACCGCGGTCGCACCGGGCGGGTTCCGCACCGACTTCCTGTCGGACCATTCGATCCGCAAGAGCGGCGCCGATGCCAGCTATGCCATGGTCGCCCGCTCCTCGGCGGCGTTCGACGCAATGGCCGGCAAGCAGCTCGGCGACCCCGTCCGCGCCGCCTCGGCGATCCTCGAGCTGACCGATTCGACCACGCCGCCGATCCACCTGCTGCTCGGCAGCGATGCGCTGCGCCGCGCCCGCGAGAAGCTCGATGCGGTGATCGAGGAGATGGATCGCTGGGAGCCGCTCACCCGCAGCACCGACTTCGCCGATTGAGCCGTCCGGGATTCGTGCTCCGTGTCGGCAATGCCGGGACGGAGCACGGCCCCTAGCCGTCGCCGACGCGCTCGATGTCCGCGCCCACCGCCTGCAGCTTCTCCTCGAGCCGCTCATAGCCGCGGTCGAGGTGATAGACGCGGTTCACCTGGGTCTCGCCCTCGGCGACCAGGCCGGCGAGGATCAGGCTCATCGAGGCGCGCAGATCGGTCGCCATCACCGGAGCGCCGACCAGCCTGGCCGGCCCGTGGACCACGGCGGTGCGCCCGCGGACATCGATATGCGCGCCCATGCGGGCCAGCTCTGGCACGTGCATGTAGCGGTTCTCGAAGATCGTCTCGGTGAACACGCTGGCACCCTCGGCGACCAGCTGCATCGCCATGAACTGCGCCTGCATGTCGGTCGCGAAACCCGGGAAAGGCGCGGTCGACAGCGTCAGCGGCTTGAGCGGGCCATTGGCGGCGACGCGGATGCCGGTCTTAGTTTCCTCGACCGTCACTCCCGCCTGGACCAGCGCATCGAGCGTGGCGCGCATGTCGTTCGCCACGGCGCCGACCAGCTCGACATCGCCGCCGGTGATCGCCGCCGCGCAGGCATAGCTGCCCGCCTCGATCCGGTCGGGCATCACCGCATAGGTCGCGCCGTGCAGGCGATCGACGCCTTCGATCTCCAGCCGCTCGGTGCCGATGCCGCTGATATGCGCGCCCATCGCGACGAGCAGGTTGCAGAGATCGACGATCTCCGGCTCGCGCGCCGCATTGTCGAGCACGGTGGTGCCCTGGCAGGTCACCGCCGCCATCAGCGCATTCTCGGTCGCGCCGACCGAGACCACCGGGAAGCTGTAGCGTCCGCCGCGCAGCCGACCGCCGGGCGCGCTAGCCTTTACATAGCCTGCGGTCACTTCGATCTCGGCGCCCATCGCCTCGAGCGCCTTCAGGTGGAGGTCGATCGGGCGGTTGCCGATCGCGCAGCCGCCGGGCAGCGACACCGTCGCCTCGCCGGCGCGGCCGAGCAGCGGGCCGAGCACGAGGATCGAGGCGCGCATCTTGCGAACGATGTCATAGGGCGCGACCGTCGAGGTCAGCTTGCCCGCACGCACCGTCATCACCCGGCCGAAATCGGTGGGTCGCGTGCCTTCGATCGAGGTCGAGGCGCCGAGCTCGTTGAGCAGGTGCCCGAAGCTGTCGACGTCCGCGAGACGCGGCAGATTGCGCAGCGTCAGCGGCTCATCGGTGAGCAGCGCACAGGGCATCAGGGTGAGCGCAGCGTTCTTTGCGCCGGAGACGGGGATCTTGCCGGAAAGGCGATTGCCGCCGCGAATGAGAATACGGTCCATGCCGGGCTTCTAATCCCTGGCCAGCCGCACGCAAGTGCAGGCGTTTTTTGCGCCCTTGATCGATTTTAATGCATTGATTCAATTGCACTGCTTTGCATCGGCACGTGGGGGGAAGCCAACGCGTGTCCGGCAGTTGTTTCGCGGAAATGCTGAGTCAGCTGATCGACCTGACGTCGGTCGAGCAGCGTGCGCTCGAAAAATTGGAGGAACGCCAGCGGCACGTGCGCCGCGGGGCGGTGCTGCAGCGTGAGAATGAAGGCTGCAGCGAGCTCTATATCCTGCGCAAGGGCCTGATGATGAGCTATGTGCTGCTCGACGATGGCAGCCGGCAGATCCTGCGCTTCCTCTTCCCCGGCGATATGATGGGCGTCTCCAGCGCGGTCTATCAGGAAGCACCCGAGACGCTGGCCGCGCTTTCCGACTGCGTGGTGTGCCCGTTCGACCGGGGCGCGCTCTCGGACCTGATGCTCGATCATCCGCGGCTGGCGGCGATGGTGCTGGTCTATTCGCAGATCGAGCGCGTGGCGCTCACCGATCGGCTCGCCGCGCTCGGCCGCACCAGCGCCAAGGCGCGCGTCGCCGCGCTGCTGCTCGACCTGCGCAATCGCCTGCGCGCCACCGACAAGAGCCTGTCCAACGCCTTTGCGCTGGGGCTCACCCAGGAAGAAGTGGGCGACGCGACCGGGCTTACCGCCGTTCACGTCAACCGCATGCTGCGCCAGTTGGAGGAAGAGGGGCTGATCGCCCGCGAGGCCGGCCGCGTGACGCTGCGCGACGAACGCGCGCTCGCCCGCGCCGCCAATTATGTGAATCGCTACGAAGGGCTCGACCTGAGCTGGCTGCCGAAGCCGGCCTGAGCCGCGCTTTTCGATTTCAGGGAAGAAGGTGGGCCGGACGTCAGCGGTGACAAGTTCGCGCCGTCCGGCCCCTGTTCCCGCCAAAACCCCCCGGTTCCCAGGAACTGAGCGCCTTATACCGGGCGGACAGGTGGCTGTGTTTTCAGGAAAAGCGCCTACGCGGGTTTGTCCGTAAGCGAGGGTGAAACGACCCCATTCGTCATCCGGCGAAAGCCGGAAGGACGGATTACCCTAGGCTTTTTCCAGCGTGCACTGGAGCGGGTGCTGGTTCTGGCGGGCGAACTCGATCACCTGCGCCACCTTGGTCTCGGCCACTTCGTAGCTGAACACGCCGCACACGCCCACGCCGCGCTGGTGGACGTGGAGCATCACCCGCGTCGCCTCTTCCATGTTCATGCGGAAGAAGCGCTGCAGGCACAGCACGACGAACTCCATCGGCGTGTAGTCGTCGTTGAGCATCAGCACGCGGTACGGCGTCGGCTTCTTGGTGCGCGTGCGGGTACGCGTCGCCAGGCCGATCGAGGGATTATTGCCTCGATCGTCGTCGTTGCCGTCCTCGGCCATGCGGATTTCGAAGGTCACGGGATTGGTCACGCCGCGGAAAATATGGGCTCGCGTGCCCAAGGGCAAGGCCGGGGCGAACGCGTAAACCCTGATTGGGAACGGACAAAAGGAAAGGGCGGCCATCCCCGAGGGGACAGCCGCCCTGATCCTTGTCTTCCAGCGCCTTGCGAACCGGCTAGAACCGGCAGGCCGGAAGCGCCAGCTTACGCGGCGGTCTTCGCCTTCTCGGCGGCGACGGCGACGCGGTTCGACAGCGGCTGGGCCGCGTCGCTGGCGAGCTTGATCAGCGCTTCGGTGTTCTTCGAAGCTTCGGCGACGTACGAGTCGAACGCGCCGCGGAAATAATCGCTCTGCAGCTTGAAGAAGTCGGTCGGCGACTTGACCGACGACAGGCTCTTCAGCGTGGCGGTCGCGGTCTCGAACGACTTGCGGCCATATTCGGCGGCGTCCTGGCCCAGGCCTTCGAAGCCCTTGGCAGCGATGCGGCCCGACTCGACCAGCGCTTCGACATTGCCCTTGGCGAAGTCATTGGCTTCCTCGACCAGCTTGGTCGACGTCTCGACAGCGGCCTTGGTGCGGTCGTTCCACTCGGCGAACAGTGCCTGGGCCTTGTCGGTGGCGTTCTCGATGGTGCTCATCTTCCAGCTTCCCTTCACTTCCGGCGCAGCGACGGTCTCTTCGACGGCCTCGACGACGGCGATTGCGGTTTCCGCGGCGGCTTCCACGACGGGCTCGACCACGGCTTCAACGGTCAGTTCCTGCGGTGCTGCCTCAAGGACCGGGACCGGCTCGGTGACGACGGGTGCTTCGACGATCGTCTCGGCAGCCTTCACCGGCGCGGGCTTCTCAGCCTTGGGCACAGCAACTTTCGGCGCGGCCTTGGCGTGCGCCGCAGGCTTCGGAGCGGCAGGCTTGCCGGTCTTCGGTCCCTTGGTGGCCATGATATGCCTTCCCCATAAAGCTATTGCTGCGATGCAGCATGTAGGGGCTATTGCATGCCGATGCAAGCAACTTTTGTGCAGTGCACAAAAAGTTACAAACCACTCTAATTAGATGATAAATCAGCGCATCCGGACATAGGTTCCGGGCGCGTCCTCCAGGGCTTTCAGCTTGCCCTTGCCGGGGACGCGCGCACCCTTGACCGGGACCTTCTCGGCATCGAGCGCATCGAGCCACTCGATCCAGTCGGGCCACCAGCTTCCCTTAGTCTCTTTCGCGCCCGCGAAAAACTCGGTGAGGGTCTCAACCTTCTCCGAATTGGTCCAATATTGATATTTCTGCGCCGAGGGCGGGTTCACCACGCCGGCGATATGGCCCGAACCGGCGAGCACGAAGCGAAGCGGTCCCTTGAAATAATGGGTGATCTTCCAGACGCTCTGCGCCGGCGCGATATGGTCCTCGCGCCCGGCCTGGACATAGGTCGGCGTCGCCACCTTGCTGAGATCGAGCGGCGTGCCGTTGATCGCCAGCGCGCCCGGCTGGACCAGCTTGTTGTCGCGGTAGAGGTCGGTCAGGTAGCTCATGTGCCAGCCGGCCGGCAGGTTGGTGACGTCCGAGTTCCAGTGGAGCAGGTCGAACGGGGCATAGTCCTTGCCCATCAGGTAGTTGTTGGTGACGTAGTTCCAGATCAGGTCGCGCCCGCGCAGCAGGTTGAACGTCGCCGCCATGTAGCGCCCGTCGAGGAAGCCCTCGGTGCCCAGGCTGCGGATCATCGCCAGCTGGTCGTCATCGACGAACATGGTCAGCTCGCCTGCGTCGGCGAAGTCGACCTGCGCGGTGAAGAAGGTCGCACTCGCCACCTTCGCGGCCTCGCCGCGGGCGTGCAGCACCGCCAGCGTCGCGGCGAGCGTGGTGCCGGCGACGCAATAGCCGATCGCATGCACCCCTTCGACACCAAGCAGTTCGCGGACGGTGTCGATCGCATCGATCTGCCCGTCCTCGACATAATTGTCCCAGGCGATGTCCTTCATCGTCGCGTCGGCGGACTTCCACGAGACGACGAACACGGTGATCCCCTGCTCCACCGCCCAGCGGATGAAGCTCTTCTCGGGGTTGAGGTCGAGGATGTAGTAGCGGTTGATCCAGGGCGGAAAGATCAACAGCGGAGTCTTGTAGACTTCCTTGGCGCCTTCCGCCGGCGCGTACTGGATCAACTCGTAGAGCGGGGTGCGCTTCACCACCTTGCCCGGCGTCATCGCCAGGTTGCGGCCGAGCTCGTACACGCCCTCCGCCGTCTGGGTCATCTGGCCCTTGGCCATGTCGCCCATCATGTTCTGCAGGCCCTTGAGCAGGCTCTCGCCCTTGGTCTCGACGATCTTCTCGAGCACTTCGGGATTGGTCGCGGGGAAGTTGGTCGGGCTCACCGCGTCGAGGAAGCCCTTGGTCGCGAAGCGCACCTGCTCCTTCTGCTTCGGATCGATGCCGTCCAGCGCGTCGACGCCGCGCAGCATGTGATCGGCGATGACGAGATAGCTCTGGCGCAGGAAATCGAACACCGGCTCCTCGCGCCATTGCGGCGCCTTGAAGCGCCTGTCGCGCGCCTGCTCGGCCGATTCGGCGAAGGGCTCGGCATGCTGCGGATCGAGGAAGCGCTGCCACAGCTTCATCGTGTCCGACCAGAAATCCATCCCGGCCTTCATCGCCGCGCCGGGATCGAGCAGCGCGCCAAAGGGCGGGGCCGCCGGCATATGCTCCATCATGTCGAAGCCATGCTCGAGCATCATCTGCTGCGCGCGCCCGAGCACCCAGGTCCAGTGCTGCAGGTCTTCGAGATTGGGAATCGGCGGGGTCGTCGTCTCGGCCATGCTCATCCTCTTCAAGCGCTGCTTTAGCGTGCCACAGGCAACTCGTCATTCCCGCAGGCGCGAACATGGCGTAGGACGACGTCACGGCACAAGATCGTGTCGCGCTCCAACCCCTGAGAGATGAGGAAATGTCCGAAGAATTCTACCGCATGAAGCGTCTGCCCCCGTACGTCATCGCCGAAGTGAATGCGATGCGGGCAGCGGCGCGTGCGGCGGGAGAGGACATCATCGATCTCGGCATGGGCAATCCGGACCTGCCGCCGCCACCCCACGTGATCGAGAAGCTGGTCGAAGTCGCGCAGAAGCCCGACGCGCATGGCTATTCGCAGTCCAAGGGCATTCCGGGCCTGCGCCGCGCCCAGGCGAATTATTATGGCCGGCGCTTCGGCGTCGAAGTCGACCCCGAGACCGAAGTCGTCGTGACGATGGGCTCGAAGGAAGGCCTGGCCAGCCTCGCCACCGCGATCACCGCGCCGGGCGACGTCGTGCTGGCGCCCAACCCGAGCTACCCGATCCACACCTTCGGCTTCATCCTCGCCGGCGCGACGATCCGCGCCGTGCCGACCACGCCGGACGAGCATTATTTCGAGAGCCTCGACCGCGCGATCGCCTTCACCGTGCCGCGCCCGTCGATCCTCGTCGTCAACTATCCGTCGAACCCGACCGCCGAGACCGTCGACATCGCCTTTTACGAGCGGCTCGTCGCCTGGGCGAAGGAGAACAAGGTCTGGATCATCTCCGACCTTGCCTATTCGGAGCTCTATTTCGACGGCAAGCCGACCGTGTCGATCCTCCAGGTCAAGGGTGCCAAGGACGTGGCGATCGAGTTCACCTCGCTCTCCAAGACCTATTCGATGGCCGGCTGGCGCATGGGCTTCGCGGTGGGCAACAAGACGCTGATCGCGGCGATGACCCGCGTGAAGTCCTATCTCGACTATGGTGCCTTCACGCCGATCCAGGCCGCGGCCTGCGCCGCTCTCAACGGCCCGCAGGACATCGTCGAAGCGAACCGCCAGCTCTATCACAAGCGCCGCGACGTGCTGGTCGAGAGCTTCGGCCGCGCCGGCTGGGACATCCCCTCGCCGCCCGCATCGATGTTCGCCTGGGCCCCGCTGCCGCCGGCGCTCGCGCATCTCGGTTCGCTGGAGTTCTCCAAGCAGCTGCTCAGCCATGCCAAGGTCGCGGTCGCGCCCGGCGTCGGATACGGCGAGAATGGCGAAGGGTTCGTCCGCATCGCGATGGTCGAGAACGAGCAGCGCCTGCGCCAGGCCGCACGCAACGTGAAGAAGTACCTCCAGTCGATGGGTGTGAACACCGCGGCAAAGGCCGGCTGAGCCCAACCCGGTGCAGCATATCGATCCGCTCTACTCGCTTGCCGGCGTGTTCGTCGGCCTGCTCGTCGGGCTGACCGGCGTCGGCGGCGGCTCCCTGATGACGCCGCTGCTGGTGCTGGCCTTCGGCTTCCACCCGGCCACCGCCGTCGGTACCGACCTGCTCTATGCCTCGGGCACCAAGGCGGTGGGCACCGCTGTCCATGGCTGGCGCGGCTCCGTCGATTGGAAGGTGGTGCGCCGGCTGGCGACGGGCAGCGTACCGGCAACGGTCCTCACGCTCCTCTACCTCGCCGCCGCGCAGCGCGACGCCAAGGACACCGGGCATCTGATCTCGGCGATCCTCGGCGGCACGCTGGTCCTCACCGCGGTGGCAGTGTTCTTCCGCGTGCAGATCGTCCGCGCCGCTGGCCGGCGCTTCTCGAAGCTGGACGAGACCCGGATCGGCGCACTCACCGTGCTGCTCGGCGCGGTGCTCGGCGTGCTGGTCTCGCTCACCTCGGTCGGCGCCGGCGCGCTGGGGATGACGGCGCTGCTCGTCCTCTATCCCGGCTCGCCGGTGGCCCGGCTTGTGGGATCGGACATCGCCCATGCAGTGCCGCTCACCTTCATCGCCGGCATCGGCCACTGGTCGATGGGGTCGGTCGACCTCAACCTGCTGCTGGCGCTGCTGCTCGGCTCGGTGCCAGGGATCGTCATCGGCAGCCTGATCGCCACGCGCGTGTCCGACCGCGTGCTGGTGCCGATCCTTGCGACGGTGCTGGCGATCGTCGGGTTCAAGCTGCTGTTCTGAGCGATCCTGTTCCCCGGCTTTCGCCGGGGAACTACTCAGGTTGACGCAAAGCCTCGACCGCGCCACCCCGCAGCCATGCGCCCCGGCTTCCAATTCTCCACCCGCTTCCGCGTCCGCTATTCCGAGATCGACGGGCAGAAGATCGTTTTCAACTCGCGCTATCTCGAATATGCCGATGTCACGCTCGGCGAATTCTGGCGCTGGGCGGACCTCGGCGATATCGGCCCCGACTGGCTCGACGCCGAGTTCAACGTCGTCCGCGCCGCGATCGACTATAAAAAGCCGTTCGTGTTCGACGACATGGTCGAGGGCTTCGCCCGGGTCGAGCGCGTCGGCACCTCGAGCATGACGATGCGCGTTGAGCTCTGCCATGCCGATACCGGCGAGCTGCACACCGAGATCGAGATGGTCAGCGTCCATGTCGACCTGGCCACGCGCAAGTCGAAGCCGATCCCCGACCAGGTGCGGGCGCGGCTCGAAGGGCTCGGCGCCGCCGCCTGACGCGCCTTACTGCCGCCGATAATGACTCGGCGACACGCCCAGCACGCGTTTGAACATCGTCGAGAAATTACCCGGGCCGTCATAGCCGAGATCGAAGGCGATCGCAGTCACTGACTCGCCCGCCGCCAGCTTGGGCAGCGCCACCGACAGGCAGGCCTGTTGCCGCCACTCGGCAAAGCTCATCCCGGTCTCGCGGCGGAACAGCCGGGTGAAGCTGCGCCGGTTCATCGCCATCGCATCAGCCCAGCTGTCGATCGTCGCCGCCGCATCGGGCCGGTCGAGGAAGGCATGGCAGCGCGCTGCGAGCGCCGGGTGCGCGGGAAAGGGCACGGCGAGCGGGATCACCGCAGCGCGGTCGACCTCGGCGGTCAGCAGCCGCATCACCAGGCCGTCGCGCTCCGCTTCTTCATATTCGACCGGCACGTCGGCGGCGGCGACCAGCAGCTGGCGCAGCAACGGCGATACCGCGACGACCTGGCAGACATTGCCGCGCCCGGGGCACTCGCCCTGCTCGATCAGCACGCTGCGCGTCTGCACCGCGCCGACCATCCGCACCGAATGCGGCGTGCCGCCCGGGATCCACACGGCGCGCTCGGGCGGCGCGACCCAGGCACCCGCCGGCGTACTCACCACCATCACCCCGGAGGCAGCGTAGAGAAACTGACTGCGCCGGTGGCGATGCTCGGCCAGTTCGAACGACTCGGGATAGAAATGGCCGATCGCCAGCGCGGGGCGGCGAACATGGTCATTGTCGTCGGGGTAGAAGGGCAGCATCTGTCCCACTCTCAGAAACGAATGTCTCATACGGCAAAGCGGGATGCGCGTCACCCTGCTAGCGGAACGCTCGAACGATAGCCTGTCGCGCGACCCTGGAGCGTACCCCCTTGAACATCCGAGCCGTATTCGCCGCCCCGACCTCCGCCGAGGCCCCCGCCCCGATCGCGCGCCCGGCGCAGAGATTCGTCGTCGAGATCGTCGGCGCGGTGGCGTTCGCGCACCTGCTCAACGACCTGATCCAGGCGGTGCTTCCCGCCATCTATCCGATGCTCAAGGACAAATATCAGCTGAGCTTCGGCCAGATCGGCTGGCTGGCGATGGTCTATCAGTTCACCGCCTCGCTGCTCCAGCCCTGGGTCGGGCTCTATACCGACAGGCGCCCGATGCCGTGGCTGCTGCCGATCGGCATGTTCGCGACGCTGATCGGGATTTGCGGCCTCGCGCTCGCCAACAGCTATGCCACGCTGCTGGTCGCCTCGGCGATCATCGGGATCGGATCGGCCACCTTCCACCCCGAGGCGTCGCGGGTCGCGCGCATGGCCTCGGGCGGGCGCTTCGGCACTGCCCAGTCGGCCTTCCAGGTCGGCGGCAACAGCGGCTCGGCGATCGGTCCGCTCATCGCATCGGCGGTGATCCTGCCGCTCGGCCAGACCGCGGTCGGCTGGCTGGCGGTCGCCGCGGTCACGGCGATCTGGGTGCTGTACCTCGTCACGCGCTGGCGGCTGCACCACCCCGCCGCGCAGGCGGTGCGCAACGCCGGCGAGGCGCTGCCGCAGCACAGCCGGGCGACCATCGCCCGCGCGCTGGCGGTGATCAGCCTGCTGATGTTCGCCAAGTTCATCTATATCGGCTCGTTCACCAACTACTTCACCTTCTACCTGATCGAGCGCTTCGACCTGACGGTGCGCGAATCGCAATTCTACCTGTTCTGCTTCCTCGCGGCAGTCGCGGTCGGCACCTTCGCGGGCGGCCCGGTCGGCGACCGGATCGGGCGCAAGGCAGTGATCTGGATCTCGTTCCTCGGCATCGTGCCGTTCGCGCTGGCGCTGCCCTATGTCGGGCTGTTCGTCACCGCGGCGTTCGCGATCGTGATCGGGCTGATCCTGTCCTCCGCCTTCGCCGCGATGGTGGTCTATGCGCAGGAGATGGTGCCCGGCCGCGTCGGCATGGTCTCGGGCGTGATGTTCGGGCTGATGTTCGGGATCGGCGGCATCGGCGCGGCCGGGCTCGGCCATCTCGCCGACGTCCACGGCATCGTCTGGGTCTACAAGCTCTGCGCCTGGCTGCCGCTGCTCGGGCTGGCGACGGCGTTCCTGCCGGCCTCGCGCGACAGCCGATAGGACGGGATGGCTATTCGGCCGCCTTCACTTCGGGGGCGTCGTCCTCGCCGACGACGTCCTCGGGCAGCGCCCAGAGCAGGTCGCCCTTGCCCAGCGCCCGCCCGTCATGGCTGAGCACCTGCACCTGGCGGATCGGGCGGCTGTCGCGCGCATCGACCAGCACCGGATAGGCCGGCATGCAGGTCTCCCAGCGCTCGCCCCATTGCCGGAGCGAGATCATCACCGGCAGCAGCGCATAGCCCTTGTCGGTGAGGTGGTATTCGATCTTGCGGCGATCGTCGGCGCACGGCCGGCGCTCGAGGATGCCCTTGTCGACCAGCCGTGCCAGCCGGTTGGCCAGGATGTTGCGGGCGATACCCAGCTCGGACTGGAATTCCTCGAAATGGTGGAGCCCGTTGAACGAGCCGCGCAGGATCAGGAACGACCAGCGTTCGCCCATCGCTTCCAGCGCGGCCGGCAGGCTGCAGTCATTGGCCAGCTGCCGCAGAGATTCTCGAATGGCACCACCCATGACTTGTCACCCTAAAGCAAAAGCTGACGTTACGGAATGGCGTAACTTCTTGCGTTGCAGCAAAAGTTTCTCGTTGCAACTTACTTCTATGTCAATTAGAAACTGATTCGCAGCTTCTGCTGCTCGTTTTTCAAATCCCCAGGAGGATTTCCCATGACCCGCTTTTTCGCCGCAGCGGCCGCGGCCACGCTGGCCCTCGTCCCCGCCGCCGGCATCGCGCAGGGTGCCCCGAACGGCTACGCCGCGACCCCGGTGACCGCGCCTGCCAAGGCCAGCTTCGTCACCCGCTCGACGCTGTGGAAGTGCAACGCCGGCGTCTGCATCGCCCCGGCGACCGGCAGCACCCGCGACAGCATCGCCTGCGAGCTGGTCGCCCGCGAAGTCGGCAAGCTCTCGGCCTTCCGCGCCAACGGCAATGATTTCGATGCCGCCGCGCTCGAGAAGTGCAACGCCAAGGCGCACTGAGCTGTATGGCGTCCGTGCCACACCAGTAGGGTTAAAAGATTGGGCGCGGTTCGGAAAATCCCGGATCGCGCTCAATTTTATTGCAAAGCAGCAGCACCGCGCCCCATCTAGATACTGTGCTGCGCCAATATGAACTTGTAGACCGGGTCCTCAGCTACGACCCCGAAGCCGATGAAGCGATGCTCAACCGGGCCTATGTCTTCTCGGTCAATGCGCATGGCAGCCAGAAGCGCGCCAGCGGCGATCCCTATTTCAGCCATCCGATCGAAGTGGCCGGCATCCTTACCGACCTGCATCTCGATGACGAGACGATCGTCACCGCGATCCTGCACGACACGGTTGAAGACACGGTCGCCACGCCCGAGGACATCCAGCGCCTGTTCGGCGACAATGTCGCGCGCATGGTCGACGGCGTTACCAAGCTCTCCAAGATCGAGGCGCAGACCGAGAGCGAGCGCGCCGCCGAGAACCTCCGCAAGTTCCTGCTCGCCATGTCGGACGATGTCCGCGTGCTGCTCGTCAAGCTGGCCGACCGGCTGCACAACATGCGCACGCTGGTCCACATCAAGAACCCGGACAAGCGCAAGCGCATCGCCCGCGAGACGATGGAGATCTACGCGCCGCTCGCCGAGCGGATCGGCATGTACGAGTTCATGAAGGAGATGCAGACGCTCGCCTTCAAGCAGCTCGAGCCGGAAGCGTATGAGTCGATCCACAAGCGGCTCGACAGCCTGAAGATCGAGGGCGAGGATCGCATCGCCAAGATCGCCTCGGGCCTGAAATTGCTGCTTTCGCGCGGCGGCATCGATGCCGAGATCACCGGCCGCGAGAAGCATCCGTATTCGATCTGGAAGAAGATGTCCGAGCGGCACGTGTCGCTCGAGCAGCTCAGCGACATCATGGCCTTCCGCGCGATCGTCGATACCGAGGAGGAATGCTACCGCGCCCTCGGCGTGATCCACCGCCGCTGGCCGATGGTGCCGGGCCGGTTCAAGGATTACATCTCGACGCCGAAGCGCAACGGCTATCGCTCGCTCCACACCAGCATCATCCATGCCGGCGACACGCGCATCGAGATCCAGATCCGCACGCGCGACATGCACGCCCAGGCCGAATACGGCCTCGCCGCGCACTGGGCCTACAAGCAGAGCAATGTCCGGCCCGACACCCAGGTCAGCTGGATCAAGGACCTGATCGAGATCCTGGAACATGCCGAGAGCCCCGAGGAGCTGCTCGAGCATACCCGGATGGCGATGTACCAGGACCGGATCTTCGCCTTCACGCCGAAGGGCGAGCTGATCCAGCTGCCCAAGGGCGCGACGCCGATCGACTTCGCCTATGCCGTCCACTCGAACCTGGGCGACCAGGCGGTGGGTGCCAAGATCAACGGCCGCGTCGTGCCGCTGCGCACCGAGATCGAGCAGGGCGACCAGGTCCAGATCCTGCGATCCAAGGCGCAGGAGCCCCAGGCCAACTGGCTCAACTTCGCGATCACCGGCAAGGCGCGCGCCGCGATCCGCCGCCATATCCGCCAGAAGGAGCGCGAGGAGACGATCGCGCTCGGCCACAAGCTCTATGACGAGATCATCCTGCGCCTGCCCACCCCACCGGGCGAGAGCGCGATTCCCGATGCGCTCAAGCGGCTGAAGCTGCCCGACGAAGCCTCGCTGATGGAAGGCATCGCACGGCGCCAGTTCACCGATTTCCAGGTGATGGAAGCGCTGATGCCCGGCTCGACCGAGGGCGAGGACGAGCACGACCTGCCGCCGCAGCAGCATGCGATCGAGATCAAGGGGCTCACGCCGGGCGTGGCCTTCCACTTCTCGGTCGATTGCCGTCCGGTGCCCGGCGACCGCATCGTCGGCATCCGCCGCGCCGGCGAGCCGATCGAAGTCCACCGCATCGACTGCCCGAGCCTCGCCGACACGATCGAGGAGGACTGGGTCGACCTGACCTGGGGCGACAAGGCCGAGGGCGGCATCGCCCAGATCGAGATCACGCTGAAGAACGAGCCCGGCGCGCTGGGTGCGATCGCCACGCTGATCGGCCAGCACAAGGCCAACATCCTCGGCCTGCGCATGGATAATCGCGACACGACCTTCCACACCAACACGATGGACCTGGAAGTGCGCAACGCGGCGCACCTGATGCGTCTGCTCGCCGCGCTGCGCGCAGCCGATGCGGTGAGCTCGGCGGAGCGCGCCTAGCCTTCTGCGAACCTGCACTATCGACCGGCGAGATTGTCAGTATCGCCAACTATTTTCGCACCTCCTCCTCCGATATCGCCGCGCCCTTGGCATCAGTAGTCGGAGTAGGAAGATGCGGGACTTGGGGACCGGAACGGCAAGGCTGTGCACTGCACTCGTGCTCGCGAGCCTGGGCGGATGCAGCGGCGGCGGCGGAGAAAGCAGCACCAGCGGCGGGGTGGTGAGCGCGCCTTCGCAGTCTCCGACCCCCACGCCCTCCCCGTCACCGTCGCCCTCCTCGACCCCGACCCCGCCGCCCACCGGCGCGGTGATCGCGCCGCTCGGTACGCCGCGCATCATCGTCTCGGACGCCAGCCTGATGACGTCGCTGCGCAGCCAGCTCAGCGCCAATGCGCCGGCGGCGGTCCGCTTCAAGCAGTCGGCCGATCTCCAGGCCGCCGGCAGCAACCTGTGGGGCATGGAGCCCTGGCATGTCGCGCTGATGGGCCAGGTCACCGGCCAGGCCAGCTATTGCAACTATGCGGTCGCGCAGACCGAGGCCTATGTGAAGGGCGAGGAGGCGCGGATCGCCGCCAACACCAACCCACTGGTGTCCGGCGACTCCTATCTCGAAGTCGGCGGCTATGTCGGCAATCTCGCCATGGTCTATGACTGGTGCCGCAGCAGCATGACCGCCGAGCAGCGCACGCGCTGGGTGGATTTCGGCAACCAGGCGGTGTGGAACGTCTGGAATCCCACCAAGGCGAAATGGGGCGGGCGCACCGTCGCCTGGTCGGGCTGGTCGGTCGATAATCCGAGCAACAACTATTATTACTCGTTCCTCAAGGCGACGATGCTGCTCGGCCTCGCCACCTATGGCGAGAACGACATGGCGGGCGGCTGGCTCACCCAGTTCCGCACCACCAAGATCGAGAACCAGCTGCTCCCAACCTTCAACGCCGACCTGACCGGCGGCGGCTCGCGCGAGGGGACCGGATACGGCGTGGCGATGCGCGACCTGTTCGAGCTCTATGCCTGGTGGGAGCGCTCGACCGGCGAGAACCTCGCCAGCCGCACGCCGCACACGCTCGCCTCGATGCCGTGGATGGTCCACGCGATCGTGCCGACGCTCGACCGGATCATCCCGACCGGAGACCATGCCCGCGATTCGCAAGCGCTGCTGTTCGACTATCACCGCGACTATCTGCAGAAGCTGGCGACGCTCTATCCGAACGAGCGCATCTCGGGCGTGGTGAAGACGCTGCTCGGCCAGTCCTCGGTCAAGGAGATGAGCCAGCACTTCATGCGCTATTCGGACTATCTCTACGGCCTCTCCGGGATCACCGCGCGACCGCTGAACGAGCTGTCGACCGCCTATTGGGGCGCCGGCACCGGCAGCTTCTCAATGCGCAACGACTGGTCGACGACCTCGGCCTATGCCAACTTCATCTGCGGCCCCTATACCGAGAGCCACGCCCACCAGGACCGCGGCAGCTTCGTCCTCTTCAAGGGCAGCTGGCTGGCCTATGATCCCAATATCGACAGCAAGTCCGGCCTGTCGCAGGAGCAGCGCTACCACAACACGCTGCGCTTCGAGACGAGCGGCGGCACGGCGATCGGCCAGGCATTCAACGCGTCCTGCGCCATGGCCGCGCTCGCCGACACGCCGAACTGGGCCTATGCGCTGGCCGACCTCACGCCGATGTACAAGTCCGGGGTGACCAAGTCCGAGCGCGAGTTCGTCTTCATCAAGCCGGCCACCTTCATCGTCTATGACCGTGCCCAGACGAGCGACGCCAATGCCCGGCGCATCTTCACGATGAACTTCCCCAAGGCGCCGACGATCACGGGCAACCAGCTCAGCCTGGTGATGGGCGCGAACCGGCTCGACATGCTCCGTATCTCCCCCGCCACCGGCACGCCCGTCACCACCTTGTGGAAGACCGCCAACAGCAAGGATTTCGACGCGAGCGACACCGCCGCGCGCGTCGACCTTGTCGAGACCGGCGCGGGCGGCCGCTCGGACTTCCTCCACGTCATCGGCCTCGACGGCGCAGTAACCCAGGCCGTTCCCCTGAGTGCCGCGGGGCAGACCGGCACCGTGATCCTCCTCGCCGATGGCCGGACGGTGACGCTGCGCTTCAACCAGAATTCCCGCGGCGGCACGATCGAGATCAAGTCCGCCGGCGGCGCCGTCCTCGAATCGCGCGCGCTGCCGACCACGGTCGAGGCCCCGCCGATCTACGCAAATTGATAAAAAAGGGGGCGGATCAGGCGCGCTTGGGATACGCCTGACCCGCCCCCAGCCCGCTCCGACCAAGGAAAGCGGGCCTTTCCCGAGGGGGGAATGCTATTTCACGGCGGCCCTGGTCGCCTGGTCCATCAGCGCCTTGGCGGTCTTGATCGCCTCCGCCTCGCTGGTCTTGCCCTGCTGGATCTCGTCGGCGATCTCGAGCACCCGGCCGGCGATCACCGTGCCGTGATCGGCTTCCTCGGTGATCAGGATGCCGCCCTTGGTCGCCGCGATACGGTCCCATTCGGCGCGGATCGCTGCCCAATAGCCCTTGGTTGCCGCCCAGTAATCGTCCGCCGCCTTCACATCGAAGTCGCTGAACTTGGTGTAGCTGTTGAGGACATATTCCTGGACGACCGGCACGGTCTTGCCGTCCATCTTCAGATTGTCCTGCCAGTGGATCCAGCCTGCGGGCGAGATCGCGTGGCGGTTGACACCCAGATAGCGATCATAGACCGGCCCGCGCACCGCGTCGCGGCGTGCCAGCGGGCGCCAGGTCGCGTTCGACACCCAGCGGCGCTGCCCGCCGAAATCGCTCCACTTGCCCCAGCCGCCATAGCGCGGGGAATCGTCGACCTGCCAGACGGTCTGCGACCAGGCCCCCTTGCGCTCGGCCGCGGGCACGTCCTGCCAGGTCCAGGCATCGCGGTCCGAATAGACCAGCACCCTGGCCGGCTCATATTGCCAGTCCTGGCGCCAGTGCTTGATCACCATCTTCTTGCCGTCGCCTATGTCGACGACGAGGAGATGCTGCAGCCGGATCGTCTTGCCGCTGTCCTCGATCACGCGGACCACTTCGTGCCCGCCCGACACCTTCACCGGGATCGGGGTATAGTCCGCGCGCCAGGAGGTGCTCTCCTGCATGTCGAACTTCACCTTGTAGGTGCCGGCCATCGCCAGGATGTTCGCGCGGTCGGCTTCAAAGGCGGACTTGACCACCGGAGCCGGCGCCGTCTGGGCAAGCAGGGGCGCCGGCACGAGCAATAACAGGGCGGCGGGAAATAGAAGCTTCATGATCTTGGTCCTCAGAAGCGGTTGTCAGAAACGATAGCTGATCGAGACCGAGCCGTTGCGGCCGGGCTGGCTATAGGCGTCGCGCACGGCCGAGTTCGCAGCCAGGCCTCGAATGTCCTGCCACAGCCAGTATTTGCGGTCGGTCAGGTTGAACACGCCGCCGCGCACGGTCAGGCTGTCGGTCAGGCGCGCATAGGCAGTGATGTCGAAGGTGACGAAATCGCTGCCAGTGAAGCAGTTCGGCACCGCGCCTGCGGTGGCCGCATAGCAGCTCGATCCGCGCGTCCGGGCGATCTCCTTCTGCCCGCCATAGGTGGCCATCAGGCGGCCGCCGAAGCGCCGGTCGGGCGCATCATAGCCGATGCCGCCGACTGCCTTGAGCGGATCGACCGACTGGAGCGGCAGCTCGACACCATTGGTGCCGATCGTGTCGCCATGCGCATAGGACACCGCCAGCGTCGCGCTCAGCCCGGGAGCGGGCCGCACCTCGGCACGCGCCTCGATCCCGCGGATCTTCACCCCGCCCAGGTTGCGCCACTGGTAGATCCAGGGATTGGCCGGCGACGGGAAGGGCAGCCCGGTCGTCTCCACCTGGTCGATGAAGTCGTGATAGCGGGCATAGAAGCCGGTCAGGTCGAACGAGACCAGGTTGTTGAAATAGCGGAAGCCGCCTTCGAAGCTCTCGCTGTTCTCAGGCTTCAGGTTCGGATTGGCGATGCTGGTATAGCCCACCGGCGGATTGGCGAAGAAGTTGTTCACCTGGCTCGGCTCGGGCGCCTTGAAGCCCTGTGCATAGTTGGCGAACAGGCGCGTGCCTTCGGACAGCTTGATCACCGCGCCGATCTTGGGCGAGACGCGCGAGCCGTCCTGCCCCGACGCGACGAAGGTCGGCAGCAGCGGGTCCTTTTCGGGCGTCAGCTTGTAGGCATCGAAGCGCAGCGCCGGGTAGAGCGTGACCGGCCCGACCGAGATTTCCGCCGCAGCGACAAGGCCCGCCAGCATATAGTCGGTCTCGGGGAAGGCGCGGGTCGGGAAGGTCTCGCCCGCCGGCGGCACAACGCCGTCGCGAAGGCCCTTCTGGTTGGTCCAGCTGATATCGCCGGCCAGCGTCAGCTTGCCGTGCAGCCCGGCCTCTTCACCGAAGCCGAAGCGGACTTCGCCCGAGACGCCATAGACGCGGTTCTCGAAGGTATTGAGCCGCTCGCGATCGGCCGCCGGGGTGCGGTCCTCGTCGGTGAACTGGCGATCCTCGGAAGTCTGCCAATAGCCGCTGAGCCGCGCGAATTCGAGCGTGCCTTCGCCGCGCCAGGTCCAGTCGCCGGCGATGCGGCCGCGCTTGCCGGTATCGCGCGCCTGCAGCAGCTCGACGGTGGTGCTCAGCCCGGTCAGCACATTGGTGGAGAGGCGGCTGTCGACATATTCGCCGGTGATCCGGAAGCGGTTATGTGCATCCGGCTCGTAGACGATCCGCCCGAGCGCGGCGTTCGACTGACCGTCCTGCGGATTGGGCTCGGTCCGGCTGGTGCCGGTGCCGCCGGTCGTCGCCTTGTTGTCGAGCTCGTGATAGTCGCGGCGGGTATAGGCGACCATCGCGGAAAGGTCGCCGAAGCGGCCGGCAACGACGCCGGTCTCGGAGAATTCATCGTCCGACGAATTATAGCCGGCGCGCACCAGGCCGCCGATATTCTTGCCGTCGCGCAGGAAGTCCGAAGGGTCGCTGGTGGTGAAGCTCACCGCGCCGGCCAGGCCGTCGCTGCCGTACAGCGCCGAAACCGGGCCGCGCAGGATCTCGACCGACTTGACCAGGCCCAGGTCGACATAGTCGCCGCGCCCGGCCGCCTGGGCACCGAAGGTGAAGCCGTCGGGCACGCGCACGCCGTCCACCTGGATCAGCACGCGGTTTCCGCCGATACCGCGGATCACAAAGCCTTCATTGCCCGCGCGGCCGGTGGTGCCCAGCGCGGCGCCGAAGCGGGTCGGCCCGCGCGGCACACTGATGCCCGGCTCGTAGCGGACCAGCTCCTTGATGTCGGTGACGAGCTGATCGGCGATCTTCCTGTCGTCGATCACGGTGACGGTGGCCGGGACTTCCCGCACGTCGGTCGGGATGCGCGTGGCGGTGACGGTGATCGTCTGGTCGTCGGCGGTCTTCTTGCCGTCCTGGCTCTGCGCCTGCGCCGGAAGTGCCGCTGCCAGAGCCCACAAGCTGATCCCCACCCCCAAATACCGCCGCATGCCCTGAAACCCCTTCTTTCTGCTAATGCAAGTGATTCTCAATCGCGGCATGCGTTAGGCCGGGAGTGCAGGAGCGTCAACCCCGTAACGAAGGCGCGCAGTGCGATGGGACGGGCGCAGGATGCGGAAGCGTGCATGCCGCTCGACTGCGGCCCGTCGCGGCGTTAAGGCGTCCGGTCATGCAAAAGCGCCCGAAGCTCTCCGTCGTCATTCCCTGCTACAATGAAGAGGCATGCCTCGAGATGCTGCACAGCCGCGTCTCGGGCGCAGCGCGCACGGCGGTGGGCGACGATTACGAGATCGTGCTGATCAACGACGGCTCGCGCGACCGCAGCTGGGAAGTGATGCAGCGGCTTTCGGCAAGCGACCCCAGGCTCGTCGCGATCAACCTGTCGCGCAACCATGGCCACCAGCTCGCGCTCACGGCCGGGCTCGATCTCTGCTCGGGCGACGAGATCCTGATCATCGACGCCGATCTGCAGGATCCGCCCGAGCTGCTGACCGACATGCGCGCGGCGATGCGCAGCCAGGGTGCGGACGTGGTCTATGCCGTGCGCCGCAAGCGCGACGGCGAGACGATCTTCAAGAAGATCACCGCTGCCTTCTTCTACCGGATGCTCGACAAGATCACCGACACGCCGATCCCGCTCGACACCGGCGACTTCCGTCTGATGACCCGGCGCGCGCTCGATGCGTTCCTGTCGCTGCCCGAGCAGGCGCGCTTCATCCGCGGCATGGTCGCCTGGGTGGGCTTCAAGCAGGTGCCCTTTCCCTATGACCGGCACGAGCGCCATGCCGGCGAGACCAAATATCCGCTCGGCAAGATGATCCGCTTCGCGCTCGATGCGATCACCGGCTTCTCGACCGCGCCGCTGCGCTTCGCCAGCCATGTCGGCCTGATCCTGACCGGCCTGTCGGCGCTGCTCGTGCTCTACATCGTCGCCGGCTTCCTGATGGGCGCGGCGATCCCGGGCTGGACCTCACTGATGCTGGTCGTCGTCGTGCTGGGCGCAGTGCAGATGTTCGTGCTCGGCATGATCGGCGAGTATCTCGGCCGGCTCTATGTCGAATCCAAGCGCCGCCCGCTCTACATCGTCGCCGACGTCGCCGGCCCGGTGATGGGCCATGCCTCGCTTGGCTATCGCTACGCCGATTCGGGCGAGGTCAGCGTCTCGCCGGTCACCCCGCGCGCAGAGAGTTAAGCCGTCATCCCGGCTTTCGCCGGGATGACGATTACTTCTTCGGCGACGCCAGCACGATGATCGACAGGCCCGGCGGCATCGGCAGCCGGCCGAGCAGGTGGCGCTCGATCCCGAACACCGCCTCGAACGCAGCGTTGAGCGGCCTGGGCGGCGGCGAATCGTCGCTGTCGTCCTTGCCGGTCAGCTTGCCGAGGAAGCGCGCCGCCACCGCCACCGGGAAGAGCAGCGAGTTGAACCAGCGCAGCTTCTGCCAGCCGAGCCCGGCCTTTTGCAGCGACGCGACCAGCGAGCCCTTGGAATAGCGGCGCTTGTGGTGGTTCACCACGTCATGCGCGCTCCACATCCACTGGTGCGCCGGCACCGTGATCAGGATCTTGCCGCCGGGCTTGAGCACCCGTGCGATCGCCTTCAGCGCCGCGACATCGTCCTCGACATGCTCGATCACGTCGAGCACCGCGACCATGTCGTAGCTGTCGTCCGCCACGCCCGAGAGTTCGGGCAGCGGCGACGAGCCGACCTTCTTGCCGAGCCGCTCGCTCGCCTTGGCGGCGGCAATCTCGTCGATCTCGATCGCGTCGATCTCGCCGAACTGGGCGAGCATCGGCAGGTTGTGGCCGGTGCCGCAGCCGATCTCGAGGATGCGCGCGCCATCGGGAATCGCGGCGTAGCGGGTCAGATAGTCGGAAAGGATCTCGCGGCGCGCGCGATACCACCAGTGGGTGGTGTCATGCGCTGCCATGCGCTCGTAGACGATGCGGTCCATCTTATTTGAATACCAGATAGCGGTTGAGCGCGAAGGTAACGACCGGGGTCACGAAGACCACCGGGAGCAGCGGCACCCAGGTCGGCTGGTGCAGCGGGCCGGTGAACACCCAGGTGAAGGTGGCGTTCATCGCCATGCCCACCGACTGGACCGCGACGAACTTGGACTGGGTACCCACGCCGCCCTCGGCCTCATGCCCCTTGAAGCTCCAGCGGCTGTGGAAGACATAGCCGAACACGACCGCGACCAGGAAGCCCGCGATCGAAGCGAGCACCGGCGGGATCGCATAGGTGGCCAGCGGCCAGTAGACCACGGCATAGACGAAGGTCGATGCCAGGCCGACAATGCCGAAGCGCACCAGCTGCCCAAGCATGCCGTTCGCCCACATCTCTTCAAATCGCTTGATTACTGCCGTCACTACCGCTTGCCCAAGAACCGAAGGCGGCCCTAATGCCTGCAGCAATGCGAGGGAAGCGATTTTGAAGCCTGAAACCCAGGGCGGTTTCCGCCTCGACCGCGAACTGGACCGCCACTGGCTGCGCTGGATGGCGCTGTTCTGGGTGCTCGTCGTCGCCTGGTTCGTCAACGATCGCCAGGGCAACATCTACTGGCTGCTGCTCGGCGACACCGACGACAATATGCGCCTGATGCAGGTCCGCGCCTGGCTGGCCGGCCAGGGCTGGTACGATCTTCGGCAATATCGCCTCGATCCGGCGCTGGGCGGCGCGGACATCCACTGGTCGCGCCTGGTCGACCTGCCGATCGCCGGGCTGATCCTCGCGCTCAAGCCGTTCGTCGGCACCGCCACCGCCGAGAAATGGGCGTGCGGCATCGCGCCGCTGCTGCCGCTCTCGGTCGCAATGATCGGGCTATCGCTCGCCGTCCGCCGCCTCGTCGCGCCCTGGGCCTGGCCGGTGGCACTGGTCGTGCTGATGGGCTGCACCTCGACCATGTCGATGTACGCGCCGATGCGGATCGACCATCATGGCTGGCAGCTCGCCTTCCTCGCGCTCACCGTCGCCGGCCTCGCCGATCCGAAGCGCGCGCGCGGCGGTGCCGTCGTCGGCCTCTCCAGCGCCGCCTCGCTCACCATCGGGCTCGAACTGCTGCCCTATTGCGCGATGGCGGGCGCAATCATCGCGCTGCGCTGGATCTGGGACCGCGACGATGTCCGCCGCATGCAGGCCTATGCGCTCACGCTCGGCGGCGGCTCGGCGCTGGGCTTCGCGCTGTTCGCGTCCAACGCCAACCAGGTGATGCGCTGCGACGCGCTCACTCCGGTCTGGCTGAGCGTGATGGTCGCTGCCGGCGCGCTGCTCTTCGGCCTGTCGCTGCTCAACCCCGCCGGCCGCCCGGCGCGCTTCCTCCTCGCCGCGCTGGCGGGCGGCGCGATCGTCGCCGGCTTCGCGCTGTGCTTCCCGCAATGCCTGGGCCGCCCGGAACAGGTGTCCGACGAGCTCGCCAACACCTGGCTCAACAATGTCCGCGAGGCGCGGCCGATCTACAAGCACGCCTTCAAGACCGCCTTCCCGATGGCCGTGCTGCCGGTGATCGGCATCCTCGGCGCGCTGTTCGCCACCTGGCGGGCACGCCGCAGCGACCGGCTGGTCGGCTGGGCCGCGGTCGCGCTGTTCACCGCCTTTGCCGGCGCAATGCTGCTCTGGCAGGTCCGCGCCGCGCCCGCCGCGCAGATGCTAGCGGTGCCCGGCTCGGTCGCGCTGCTCGTCGTCGCAGTGCCGTGGTTCCTCAGCATCCGCGAGCCCTTCGCCCGCTGGATCGGCGAGACCCCGGCGCGGCTGCTCGGCATCCTGATCCGCGTATTCGGTACCGTCGGCGCCTTCCTGCTGCTCTCGGGCCTGTGGGCCGGCCTCGTCGTGCCGTTCTTCTCGGCCGACAAGCCTGCCAAGCCCGGCAAGCCCGCCCCGCCCGACAAGGTCTCCGCCGCCAACGCCACCTGCGCGCGGCTGAGCAACCTGCGCGTGCTCAACGACATTCCCGCAGGGATCGTCTTCACCCATGTCGATCTCGGCCCGCGCCTGATCGTCACCACGCATCACAGCGCGATTGCCGGCCCCTATCACCGAAACGGCCGCGCGATCCTCGACGTCCATCACGCCTTCACCTGGGCAACGCCGAACTTCCGCCCGATCGCCGCGGCGCATAAGGCGCAATATCTGCTGGTCTGCCCGAACATGTCGGAGACGACGCTCTACCGCGCCCGCGGGCCGAACGGCTTCTATTCGCAGCTGGTGAAGGGCGATGTGCCGAACTGGCTGGAGCCGGTGAAGCTGCGCGAAGTCCAGCCGGGCAAGCCGCTGCCCTTCCTGCTGTGGAAGATCCGCTATGATGTGGCGGAGGCTCCGGCGAAGGCGCAATCTCCTTCGTCACCCCGGCCTTGAGCCGGGGTCCCGCTACCGCACAACGCCAGAAGAAGCGGGATCCCGGCTCAAGGCCGGGATGACGCGGAGCTCAATGCCCGCTCACCGCCCGCCCGGCGACCAGTGCGGCGCTGATCCCGTCGATCACGAACTGCACGGCCAGCGCGCCGAGCAGCACGCCGAGCAGCCGCGACACCACCGCTTCGATCTTCGCGCCGACCACCCGCATCAGCGGCCCCGCAGCGAGCAGCGCGAGCAGCGTCAGCACCAGGATCGCCGCCATCGCCGCGAGCACCACGGCGGTGCGCTCGATGCCGTTGTTCTGCGACATCAGCAGCATCGTCGAGGCGATCGAGCCGGGCCCGGCGATCATCGGCATTGCCATCGGGAAGATCGAGATGTCGGTCGGCTCCTCGGCCTTGATCTTCTCGGCCCGGTCCTCACGCCGCTCGGTGCGCTTCTCGAACACCATCTCAAGCGCGATCAGGAACAGCATGATGCCGCCGGCGATCTTGAAGGCGTTGAGGCTGATGCCCAGCGCGCGCAGCAGCGCCTCGCCGAACAGCGCGAAGCCGAACAGGATCACCGCGGCGACCAGCACCGCGCGCATCGCCATGGCGCGGCGATGCACCGCACTCGTCCCCGCGGTCAGCCCCGCGAAGATCGGCGCGCAGCCCGGCGGATCGATCACCACGAAGAAGGTGATGAAGGTGGAGATGAAGAGTTCGATCATTTGGAAGGGGCCGCGATCACGTCATCGATGACAGGAACATGGTCCGTACCATTCCAAAGGAACACCTGAAACCTCCTGGAGCCATCCGGCAAACGCATCGGCATCACCGTCAGCGTGTCGTCGAGGTCGAACAGGCCCGCGCTGGATTGCCCGGCAGGCGGCGTTGCACGCGGAAAACGCGGCGGTAACTTCGCGCACTCGGCCTTGCGTACGGCCGGTTGGTCGGTCCGCGCCCTGGGCACATCGAGCGTGGCGCCGTAATCCAGCACCCATTTCCATGCACCGTCAGGCTGCCGCATCCAGAGGGAGGTGAAGTAACCGGATGATCCGTCCGGCCATTTCGCACCGCCCGTGTTCACGGCAACCTTGCCGTCGCACGACACATAGCTCGCGGTCGGCCACCGTTCGACCGACTTGGGAGGATCCCTGCGATCCTTGAGCCATTCCCGCGCATTCACGCGCTGCGGCACGTACATTGCCGCATCCGGTGCCGCATATTCACGGAACGCCGTCCACTGGCCCCTAGCCTGCGCCGCCTCCGCCATCGCCCGCTCCGCATCGACCGCGCTCTGCGGCCCGGCGGCCTGCAGGAGCAGCGCGGCCAGCAGCATCAGATCGTGCCCTTGTCGAGCGGAATGCCCTCATTGCGGTGCGCCGCCACCAGCGTGTTGCGCAGCAGGCAGGCGATGGTCATCGGCCCGACGCCGCCCGGCACCGGCGTGATCGCCCCCGCCACGCTCGCCGCGCTGTCGAAATCGACATCGCCGACCAGCCCGGTCTCGGTGCGGTTGATGCCGACGTCGATCACGGTCGCGCCGGGCTTCAGCCACTCGCCCTTGACGAAATGGGCACGGCCCACCGCCGCCACGACGATGTCGGCATGCTTGAGATAGTGCGGCAGGTTGCGCGTCCGCGAATGGACGAGCGTCACCGTCGCGCTGGCGCGGGTCAGCAGCGCCGCCATCGGCTTGCCGACGATGTTCGAGCGGCCGATCACCACTGCGTCGAGCCCGGTCAGGTCGCCCAGCCGGTCCTCGAGCAGCATCAGGCAGCCGAGCGGGGTGCAGGGTACGAATCCCTCCAGCCCGGTGGCGAGGCGCCCGGCATTGACCGGATGGAAGCCGTCGACATCCTTGTCGGGGCTGATCCGCAGCAGCACTTCCTGCTCGTCGATATGCTTGGGGAGCGGCAGCTGGACGAGGATGCCGTCGACTTCGGGATCGGCGTTGAGCTTGTCGACCAGCGCGATCAAAGTCGCCTGGGTCGTGTCGGCGCCGAGCTTGTGCTCGAAACTCTCCATCCCGGCTTCACGCGTCTGCTTGCCCTTCGAGCGGACATAGACGGCGGAGGCCGGATCCTCGCCGACCAGCACCACCGCCAGCCCGGGTGCGCGGCCCGAAGCTGCCTGGAATGCGGGAACCAGTTCCGCCACGCGGGCACGCAGGCCCGCGGCGAACGCCTTGCCGTCGATGATCTCAGCCGTCATGCGCCCCGCCATAGAGACGTTGTGCGATCGCTTCCAGCGCCAAGGGGTCGCCGGTTACACGAAGCCGCTTCAACCGCGCGGTATCGCCCGCGATCAGGCTTACCGAACGCTTGGGCACGCCAAAGGTAGCGGCGACCAGCGGCACCAGCGCCGCATTGGCCGCGCCTTCCACCGGAGGCGCGGCGAGGCGCGCGGCAAAATGCGCCTCGGTGCCAGCCGCGAAGCTGTCGCGTGACGCACGCGGCGTCACCCGAACCGCGATCTCCACGCCGTCCGCAATGCGCCGCCAGGCCGGCATATCCGGCCTAGAACATGCTGGCGGCGAGCTGGGCCTTGATCGTCGGCAGCACGAAGTTGCTGAGGACATAGATGATCAGCAGCGCGACCAGCGGGCTCAGGTCGAGCGCGCCGAAATCGGGCATGATCTTGCGGATCGGGCGATAGATCGGCCGCGTGATCACATCGAGCGCCTGCCACACCGAGCGGACGAACTCGTTGTAGAGGTTGATCACGTTGAACGCGACCAGCCACGACAGGATCGCCTGGATGACGATGACGACGCTCAGCGCCCAGAGCAGAAAGCCGATAATGTCGACGATCATGAGGAGGAAGGGGATCAATGCGCTCTCCGCGAGGGGTATTTGCCCCCAAGATTAGGGAATGCGAGGCCGCGCAACAAGCCCGGCACCGCGCATGGGCGCCGGTGCTACACCAATCCCTCCGGCGGCTGGCCGGGCAGATGCCCGGAACGGAACACGGCGATCGCCTCGATTATCCGCCGCGCCAGATCGGTCGACGCGTCCTGATGGCGGTATTCCAGCGCCACCAACGTCTTCTCGACGACGGCATCGACCTCGCCGCCGTTCAGCACCCCCTTCTTCTCAAGGGCCTGCATCAGCGCCTTCACCAGCGTGAGCGCACTGAGCGCCAGAGCACGGTTCTCGATCTCGAAATGGTCACGTTCGTGCATTTCTCTTCCTTGCTTGCAATGTAGGATTTGGCCCGCGCGCTGGCGCGGCTCATCGGGCCGCCACCGGTTCAGTCGGCGGGCGACATGGAACCCCGCCCTCGCAAACATGGTGCGAGGTGCCGCGTGCGCGCGGGAAATATCAATGCATGGCGCGGAGAAGGCAGTGCCTTCCGCGGACCTTGCGTCCTTTACCGAGGCGACGAGCGCCGGATCAGGCGTGGACGAGCGTGCCCGCGCCCTGGCGGGTGAAGATCTCGAGCAGCATCGCATGCGGGATGCGCCCGTCGAGGATCACCGCCGCGTCGACGCCCGACTTCACGGCGTTCACGCAGGTTTCGACCTTGGGGATCATGCCGCCCTTGATCGTACCGTCGTCCTTCAACGCCTCGATCCGCGCCGGATCGAGGTCGGTCAGCAGCTCGCCGTCCTTGTTGAGCACGCCGGCGACGTCGGTCAGCAGGAAGAAACGCGAGGCACCGATTGCGCTGGCGATCGCACCGGCCATGGTGTCGGCGTTGATGTTGTAGGTATGCCCGTCCGCGCCCAGCGCGATCGGCGCGACCACCGGGATGAAGTCCTGCGCCGCCAGCGAATGGAGGATCGCCGGGTTCACCGCGACGGGGTCGCCGACAAAGCCCAGGTCGACATGACGCTCGATGCCCTGGAGCGGATCAGCCTCGCGGCCGGTCACCTTCTCGGCGGTGACCAGCCCGGCGTCCTTGCCCGAGATGCCGACGGCGCGGCCGCCCGCGGCGCCGATCCAGCTGACGATTTCCTTGTTGATCGATCCGGCCAGGACCATCTCGGCGATCTTCGCGGTCTCGGCATCGGTGACGCGCAGGCCGCCGACGAAGCTCGATTCGACGCCAAGACGCTTGAGCATCGCGCCGATCTGCGGGCCGCCGCCATGGACGACGATCGGATTGATGCCCACTGCCTTGAGCAGCACCACGTCCTCGGCGAAGTCGCGCTGCAGCTCGGGATCGCCCATCGCGTGGCCGCCATATTTCACGACGAAGGTCGCCCCGGCATAGCGCTGCAGATAGGGCAGCGCCTCGACGAGGGTTTCGGCCTTGGCAAGCAGCGCGGGATCGGGGGCGTTGGTCATGGCGGCCCCATAGGGCCAGTGGCCCTCCCCCGCAACTTTCAGCGGAAGACCGGCGTGGCGCGGAAGAAGGTGAGCCAGTTGTTCGAGCCGCGGCACTCGCTCATCGCGCGCGCCTCGGTCATCCGGAAGCGCCTGCCGTCCCACACATAGGTCTCGGCATTGCCGCAGTCGCCGATGCCGCGGCCCTTGGCGTAGCTGGTGAGCAGGCCGTTGCCGAACCCGGCATTGACCAGCATGCCGTCGCCTTCATCGAAGGTGGCGCGCACCGCCTTGCCGCCGGAGACGATGAAGGCGACGCTGCTATAGTTATAGGCCCCGGCGCCGCACGGGAGCAGCGCCAGCGTCTTGCCGCCGCCGAGCGCGAAGGTCTCGACCTCGGGCACCACCTCCGCTCCGTCATAGAGACCGTCGCAATCGCTCTGCTTCTCCATCCCGGCGCGCATCGCCTTGGAAACGGCGGCGGGCGTGCCCGAAGGGCGCACGGCGATCACCTGCTCCGGCACCCCCGCCGCCGGTACCGCACTGGCCGGCTTGGCGCCCCGGGCGACCACCGCGGTCACCGTGCCGGCGCGGCCCTGGTTGGCGTCGATATGGCGCAGCGAAGCCGAGGAGCCGGCCAGCGAAATCCGTGCGGCGACCTTGCCGTCGGCCCCGACCAGCACCAGCGTCTTGCCGTTGGGCATGGCTGCAGCGATCTTTGCGGCGTCCGCGCCGGTAAAGGTCACGCTTTCGTCGCGCGCCGCCGCGGTGGCGACCGCGATATCGTCGACCCGCAGCGTCGCCTTGCCACCCAGCTTGAGCGCGGCGCTGACCTCAATCGTGAAGCCGCCTGCCGGACCGGCATCGCGGATCAGCGACATGCTGGCATCGAAGGCGTCGTCCTCGGGCGCCTCGTGCTCGGCCGGGTAAAGCGAAGTCATCTCGCAGCCATGGAGATTGTCGCAGGTGACGACCCAGTCGCCGTACAGCTTTTCGGGGTCGTCTTGCGGAGCCGGGGCGGCGAGCAGGAGGGCGAGGGTCAGCATGGCGGCAAGCCTAGCCGATCGCCGTGCGAATCGATAGGAGCGAGCGCAAAGGAGAGACGATGATGAAGACGGTTGGCGTGATCGGTGCGGGGCAGATGGGCGCGGGCATCGCCCAGGTTTCGGCGCAGGCGGGCTATGCCGTGCTGCTGTCGGACGTCGACCAGGCACGCGCCGAGGCCGGCAAGGCGGGCATCGCCAGGCAGCTCGCCCGCGCGGTCGAGAAGGAGAAGATCAGCGCGGCGGATGCCGAGGCGGCGCTGGCCAACATCACCTGCGTCGGCGGGACCGAGGCGTTCGGGCCTTGCGACCTCGTCATCGAGGCGGCGACCGAGCGCGAGGCGATCAAGCGCCAGATCTTCGAGAGCGTCGGCAAGGTCCTGCGCGCCGACGCCATCCTGGCGAGCAACACCTCGTCGATCCCGATCACCCGCCTCGCCCAGGCCTCGCCCGATCCGGCGCGCTTCATGGGCGTGCACTTCTTCAACCCGGTGCCGGTGATGGGCCTGATCGAGCTGATCCGCGGCCTCGCAACGTCCGATAATACCGTGCAGGCGGTCGAATCCTTCGGCCAGTCGCTCGGAAAGCGCATCGTCCACGCCAACGACGCCCCGGGCTTCATCGTCAACCGCGTGCTGATGCCGATGCTCAACGAGGCCTGCTTCGCGCTGGGCGAAGGCGTGGCGACGATCCCGGACATCGACGCCGCCTGCCAGCTCGGCCTCAATCACCCGATGGGGCCGTTCACCCTGGCCGACTTCATCGGCCTCGATACCTGCCTCGAGATCACCCGCGTGCTATTCGAAGGCACCGGCGATCCCAAGTTCCGCCCGGCGCCGCTGCTGGTGAAATATGTCGAAGCAGGCTGGTATGGCCGCAAGACCAAGCGCGGCTTCTACGACTATACGGGCGCCGAGCCGGTCCCGACGCGCTAGGCGCCGGGCTCGGCCAGTTCAGCCTGACGGTCGAGCGCCCATTTGGCGAGCGTGTCGAACGGGATTGCCGCGAGGAAGGCGATCCCGGCGCGCCCGTCATGCGACCAGCGTACGACCCCGCGATGGGTTTCGAGCCCGTGGACACCCACGGTCACTTCGTCGCCTTCGCGCAGGAAGTCCGCCTCGATCTTCACGCCGCCCTGCGACACATCGACCAGGGTGGCGCTGACCCGCATGCCCTCCGCCACCAGGCTCACCGGGCAGGCGATGCGCAGCCGCGGCATGCGCTGGGCGAGGCCCGGCTCGCCATGGACGGGCGCATGCAGCACCTCGAGCACGTCGATCCGCTCGTCGAACTGGACGCCAACCATGCCCTCGTCCGACCAGGCGACGCGGCCGGCAATCTCGTGCCCCGAGCGGATCTCGACCTGCACCGGCTCACCGGGCGGCAGGCTGGTGTGGAGCTTGCCCATCAGGCCGCCGGGCGAGATGTTACGGATCAGGCAGAGCGCCTCATAGCCGGACCATCGGAGCATCGCGGACCGATAGACCGAGATCTTCGAACGATCGTCATTGCGGCGTTCCATAACGGGCACTTCGGGCTGGAAGGAAATTTCGGTGCGGGAGATATTGTCCTCCGACGGCGTGATGGTTGCGACGCGCGGAGAGTATGCGTCCCTCTCATGTCTGGAACGTTTCGAAGGCGCAACGAGTCGAGGTAGCGTGGCCCGGGCCTCCCGGCCGGCCGGCTGAAAGGCCAGCGCCAAGCAGTCCCGGACCCGATTGAGCGATTCCTCGCCCGGAGTCAGCGGTGGTCTTCGCAAGATGCGGAGCGGACGTGCGTCCGGCCCGGTGGCGATGAAATTGGTCACGCGTTACTCCAGCTAAAGCTAAGCTGTGGAGACCGCACATCGACCAGGTTGCTGCGGATGCTCCGCAACGCATTGGTTCGATGGCGCGCGACCCGCTCTCCATCCCTGATGGTTGTTATTCGCAAAACCAGCGCGCCCCCGGCGCAGCGTTGGTATTGCTGTTTGCACCTGTTCTACCGGCTCCCGGTATCCAAAAGGTTAACGGATCAGGGCAGCAGCAGCCCGGCCAGCGCCGCGCTCATCAGGTTCGCGAGGCTGCCCGCCAGCAGCGCGCGGATGCCGAGCTTGGCGATCATCGGCCGCTGGTTCGGCGCGAGGCTGCCGGTCGCCGCCATCTGGATCGCGATCGAGCTGAAATTGGCGAAGCCGCACAGGGCAAAGGTGATGATCGCGCGGGTGCGCGGCGCCAGATCGGTCATCGCGCCGAGATCGATGAAGGCGACGAACTCGTTGAGCACCACCTTGGTGCCGAACAGGCCGCCGGCCGCCGTCGCCTCGTGCCAGGAGATGCCGAGCAGATACATGACCGGCGCGAAGATCGTGCCGATGATCTTCTGGAAGCTGAGGTTCTGGAAGACCTCCGCCCAGGCGGCATGGCCGCTCAGCTCATAGACCCAGTTGCCGGCACCGGCGAGCAGGCCGTTGGCGAGCGCGACCAGCGCGACAAACGCCAGCACCATCGCGCCGACCGCCACGGCGATCTTGACGCCGGTCGAGGCGCCCGAGGCGGCGGCCATGATGATGTTGGCGGCACGCTCTTCCTCGACGTCATGCTCGGCGACCTTGATCGCGGCTTCCTCGGCATCGTCGCCGAGCGGCAGCTCGCCTTCCTTCACCGGCTCGTCGGGCATGATGATCTTGGCCATCAGCAGGCCGCCCGGCGCCGCCATGAACGAGGCGGCGAGCAGATAGGGCAGCGAGGCCGG
>Ga0164294_10000660_pt1 | contig 32736 bp, 33 predicted proteins | sample GEODES005metaG_FD_111479 | JGI IMG/M metagenome (GOLD analysis project Ga0164294, IMG submission 111479) | Oligotrophic lake water microbial communities from Sparkling Lake, Wisconsin, USA - GEODES005 metaG | ecosystem: Environmental > Aquatic > Freshwater > Lake | place: USA: Sparkling Lake... | reverse complement strand
TGAGGCCGTCAACTGCGCTGGCATGGCAAATGGCGACCGCCGCATCGCTGTCTTGCAGGCGGAACGCCAGGGCTTCGGGGCCGAACAGCATGGACAAAGGCACGGCCACCGCGCCCATTTGCAGCACCGCGATATAGGCCACTGCGGTCTCTAAACACTGCGGCATGGCAATGGCCACGCGGTCTCCCCGGCGCACGCCCTGCCCGCTCAGCACCTGCGACAGGCGGTTGGCTTGGACCTGGAGTTCGGCATAGCTGTGGCTCACCCCGCCAGCGCCCGAGGCCTGCGCATCCGACGAATGCACCCGGATGGCCACGCGCTGCGCCGCATCGGGAGCGGCAGCCCAGCGCGCGCAACACCAGTGCGCCATATTGAAATAGCGGGGCACCACCCAGCCAAACGGTTGGTGCAAGGCGGTGTAGCCCGGCGGGAACTGGGGCGCAGCGGACGACTTAGACGCGGCGCGCGTGTCCCGGCTCGGACTGGCGGGCTCGGGCTTGGGACGGGGGGACGGGGTGCGGCTCTTTATCATCGGTGCAATGTACCAAGTTCAAAGACCTCCTCGCAGCGAATTCGTCCCCATCCGAAACCTGAGTTACCACGTGCAAATCTGGGGCGCGCCCGCACCCGGCAAGACCCCATTGGTAATGGTGCACGGCTGGATGGACGTGGCCGCGTCCTACCAGTTTGTGGTCGACGCCCTGGGCCACGACCACTATGTGATCGCCCCCGACTGGCGCGGCTACGGCAAAACGTCTTCGGGCGGGGCGGACAACTTCTGGTTTCCCGACTACCTGGCGGACCTGGACTTTTTGCTAGACCACTACGCGCCAGACCAGACCGTCAACCTCGTGGGCCACAGCATGGGCGGCAATGTGGTGATGCATTACGCCGGTGTGCGGCCCGAGCGCATCCGCCGCCTGGTCAACCTGGAGGGCTTTGGCATGCCCGCCACCACGCCCGACCAGGCACCCGGGCGCTACGCCAAGTGGATGGACGAGCTGAAAAAACTGCACAAGGGCGACATGGACCTGCGCTCTTACAGCGCCCCCGCTGGCGTGGCCCGGCGGCTGATGAAAACCAACCCCCGCCTGAGCGCCGACAAAGCCGAGTGGCTGGCGCGCCACTGGGCGCAAGAAAACGTGCAGGGCGAATGGAACATCCTGGGCGAGCCCGGACACAAGCTCACCAACGCTAACCTTTACCGGGTGGAAGAAGTACACGCCCTCTATCAGCGCCTGAGCATGCCGGTGCTGGGCGTGGAAGCCTCGGACAACAGCCTGGACTTCTGGTGGAAGGGAAAATTCACCTTAGCGCAGTACCACGAGCGCATCCAGGTCGTTCCCCACTTGGAAATCGCCCGCATTGAAGACGCTGGTCACATGATGCACCACGACCAACCGGAGGTGCTTGCGGCGCTGATTGAGCGGTTTATCGCTTGACCCCATGGGGTCAATATGCCTTTGATTCAATGAATTTTCCTACTAAATGCTCTTATAAGGACAAATTTTGGATTACTCGCCAGGCATCGACTCGATTTTTACAATTTTTGCTCCTATAGGGGCATAATTCCTGGGTGGTCGACTTAATGCCTCCTCAGGAACACGATGCAACTCACATCCGAAACTTTGAAGCAACTTTCTCAACAGCTGCTGCAAGAGCGCAGGCGCCAAGGACTCACCCGCGCACAGGCTGCCGGTGTTTGCAATGTGAGCGAGTCCTTTATCCGCGACGCAGAAAGTGACCCCGGTCGCTGTTCTCTGACACTGCTGCTTCGTTTGTCAATGGGATTGGGGCTTCGCATAGAGGTCCAAGGTTGGAGCACCGACGCCACGCAGATCGGCGTCGACCAGGAGCCCGCGCGATGATCCGACTTCGCGTCTGGGCCGCAGCCCACCCCATGGGCTGGTTTGGTCACGCCCAAGCCGCTTACTTCTTTGAATACGACCCAGAGTGGATCTCCGATAAGGGCTATGTCTTGGCGCCTCAGTTTCCGGTGAAGGGGCAGCGCTATGTGGGCGACCAGGTAAAAACGTTTTTCGAGAACCTGCTGCCCGAGGGTGATGTACTGGACGACATCATCAGCGCAATCGCCACCCGCGGCGCCTCGTCGTTTGAGCTTTTGGGGCGTTTGGGCGCGGAGTTGCCGGGCGTGCTGTCCCTACTGCCAGAAGATGATCGGCCATTGGCACTGCAGGAATACAAACCACTCGGCCCCGAGGAACTGAGTGCCCGCCTGCACAACCGCGCACAAACCCCATTTCTGGTTTCCAACAGCCAGGGCAGCATGTCGCTGGCCGGTGCGCAAGACAAACTCGGCCTGCGCTTTGACGGAAAGACCGGCAAATTCAGGGACTGCGTGGGTAAGTCGCCCAGCACCCACATCGCCAAGCCCGATACGCGGCAGCTGCGCTACCAACCCAGCGCAATCAACGAGTACGCGTGCATGAAGCTCGCAGCCGCCCTCAAGCTGCCCGTGCCCGAGGTGTGGCTGCAACGGGTGCCCGAAGCGGTGTACGTGGTGGAGCGCTACGACCGCCAAGTGTTCAACGGAAAAATTCAAAGCATCCATCAGATTGACGGCTGCCAATTACTCGGCCATGGCGCTGGCTGGAAGTACCAGCGCACCGGGGGCTTGGTGAGCTTGCCCAAACTGGTGGCCGCCATGCGGGGGCTGTCCTTGCGTGGCAGCGACTTGCTGCAGTTTCAGCGCTGGGTGATGTTCAACTTTCTGATCGGCAATGCGGACGCCCATGCCAAAAATGTGTCAGTGCTAATCGATGACAAGGGCTACCGCTTGGCGCAGTTTTACGACCTGCTGTGCGTCAAGGCCTATGGCGACGACGGTCTGGCTTTGTTTATTGGCCACGAGGAAACGTTTGACGCGGTGGGAAAGCACTCATGGGAGGCGTTCTGCCAAGACTGCGGCTTTGGCCTGAATGCCACGCTCAAGGAGCTGGAAAAAATGGCGCTGGCTCTGCCCGCGCAATGGCAAAAAACCCAGGTCCGGCTCGCCAAGGAGCACAAGCCTACCGAGGCGGAACGCGAACTGCTTGCGCGCATGACCGCCGTCTTCGATGCGCAATGTGCCGCGACCCTGCTCATGCTGGGCCGCGAATTGGGTTAGCAGGCGACGGGCCGGTGCGGCTTTACATCCGGGGGCGTCGATATACTGCGCGCGCTTCAAGGAACCCCCACCATGACCATCGACTGGACCCATTTCACCCCTTGGACGGCGCTTGCTGGCGGCGTCTTGCTTGGCCTGGCATCTGCCGCCTTTATATTGATCAACGGCCGCATCCTGGGCATCAGCGGTATTCTGGGCGGACTGCTCACGCCCTTGAAGGGCGATGTGGGCTGGCGCCTCGCCTTCTTGTTGGGCATGGCCTGCGCGCCGACCGTTTTTTCTTTTGTTTTCCCCAGTGAGGCCGGCGTGGTGCCACGCATCGACTCCAGCTATTTGGGCTTGGCGGTCGCCGGTTTGTTAGTGGGCATTGGCACCAGCTGCGCATCTGGCTGCACCAGCGGGCACGGCGTTTGCGGCTTGTCGCGCTTGTCGCCACGCTCTCTGGTGGCCACGGTCAGCTTTATGGCGGCGGGTTTTGTGGTGGTGTTTGCTGTGCGCCACGTCCTGCAAGGAGCATCCGTATGAACCGTATCAGCGAATTTTTGGTCGGTTTGCTGTTTGGCCTGGGTTTAATCCTGTCCGGCATGACCGATCCGGGCAAGGTCTTAGGCTTTTTGGACTTGGCGGGCGCCTGGGACCCGTCGCTGGCGTTGGTCATGGGTGGCGCCATCGCGGTGGGTGTTGGCGCCTTTGCCATAGCAAAACGGCGCACCAAGGCATTTTTGGGCGGCGCGCTGCAGTGGCCCGAGTCCAACGCCATCGACAAGCGGCTGGTGATCGGTTCCTTGGTTTTTGGTGCCGGGTGGGGCCTAGCGGGCTTTTGCCCCGGCCCCGCCGTGGTGTCCTTGGCAGCGGGCCAGCCTAAGGCGGCGGTGTTTGTGCTGGCCATGCTGGCGGGCATGGGGATGTTTGAACTAGCCAATCGTCTGCTGCGCCGCGACATGGCGGCCGCGGACGATGCCGACAAGGGGCACGCGTGAGAAAATGCAGGCTAACTACCCAAACACCGCAGGAACACCCCCATGGACGCAGAACGCATCAACCTCATTGGCAGCCAACTCACCGACCTGAGCGCGCGCACCGCCGAGCTTCGGGGGTATCTTTGACTACGCTGCCAAGTCGGAACGCCTGCGCACGGTCAACGCATCTTTAGAAGACCCCACCGTCTGGAACGACCCCAAGCGCGCCCAAGAACTGGGCAAGGAGAAAAAAGCGCTGGAAGGCGTGGTCGTGACCCTGGACGACCTGGACCGTGAGCTGGCAGACAACACCGAGTTGTTCGAAATGTCTAAGGACGATGGCGACGAGGCCGGGCTAATCACCATCGAAGCCGAAGCCGCCCACCTGGCCACCACCATCGAGGGCCTGGAATTTAGGCGCATGTTCAACAACCCCGCCGATCCGCTGAACTGCTTTTTGGACATCCAGTCTGGCGCCGGAGGCACCGAGGCCTGCGACTGGGCCAGCATGCTGCTGCGCCAGTACCTGCGCTACGCCGAGCGCAAAGGCTTTGCCACCACTGTGGAAGACGAAACTGCAGGTGATATCGCAGGCATCAAGGGCGCCACCATCAAAATCGAAGGCGAATACGCTTTTGGCCTGCTGCGCACCGAGACCGGCGTGCACCGCCTGGTGCGCAAGAGCCCGTTTGACAGCTCGGGCGGGCGCCACACCAGCTTTGCCAGCGTGTTTGTCTACCCCGAGATTGACGACTCGATCGAGATCGATATCAACCCCTCGGACGTGCGCGTGGACACCTTTCGCGCCAGCGGCGCGGGCGGCCAGCACATCAACAAGACCGACTCGGCAGTGCGCCTGACGCACATTCCCACCGGCATCGTGGTGCAGTGCCAAGACGGCCGCAGCCAACACGGCAACCGCGACGTGGCCTGGAAGCGCCTGCGCAGCCGCCTGTACGACTTTGAGCTGCGCAAACAGCAAGAAGCCCAGCAAAAGCTCGAAGACACCAAGACCGACGTCGGCTGGGGCCACCAGATTCGCAGCTATGTGCTCGACAACAGCCGCATCAAAGACCTGCGCACGAATTACGAAACCTCGGCCACGCAAAAAGTGCTGGACGGGGATTTAGACCCCTTTATCCAAGCCTCGCTCAAGCAAGGCGTTTAACACCAGAGGGCCACAATGGGCCCATCCCACAGGAGAGTTTGACGATGTTGACATTTCGCGAAGGCCAGGCACCGGCCACCACCATTCGCCGCGGGGACTACACGCCCCCTGCTTTCTGGATAGACACCGTAGAACTGGCGTTTGACCTGGACCCGGCCAAGACCCGCGTACTTAACAAAATGACCCTGCGCCGCAACCCCGACGTGCCCGCGCAAGCGCTGCGCCTGGACGGCGAGGAACTGAACCTGGCGCGCGTGCTGGTCAACGGCGCGGGTACCTCCTTCAAGATGGATGGCGAAAAGCTGGTGCTGGAAAACTTGCCCGAAGGCAACGAACCCTTTGCGCTAGAGATATTCACGACCTGCGCGCCGGTGAAAAACACCAAGCTCATGGGCTTGTATGTCAGCAATGACTCGTTTTTCACGCAGTGCGAGGCGGAGGGCTTTAGGCGCATCACTTACTTTCTGGACCGCCCGGACGTAATGGCCAGCTACACCGTCACCCTGCGCGCCGACAAGGCCGCCTACCCGGTGCTGCTGTCCAATGGCAACCTGGTGGACCATGGCGACCTGCCCGACGGTCGCCACTTTGCCACCTGGGTCGACCCCCATAAGAAACCGGCCTATTTGTTTGCCCTGGTGGCGGGCCAGCTGGTGTGCCGCGAGCAGCGCATCAGCTCACTGGCGGGCAAAGAACATTTGCTACAGGTCTACGTGCGCCCGGGCGACCTGGACAAAACCGAGCACGCCATGAATTCGCTGATGGCCTCGGTGGCCTGGGACGAGGCCCGCTTTGGCTTGCCGCTGGACCTGGAGCGCTTCATGATCGTGGCCACCAGCGATTTCAATATGGGCGCCATGGAAAACAAGGGCCTGAACATCTTCAACACCAAGTACGTGCTGGCCAACCCGGCCACCGCCACCGATGTGGACTACGCCAACATCGAGAGCGTGGTCGGCCACGAGTACTTCCACAACTGGACCGGCAACCGCATCACCTGCCGCGACTGGTTCCAGCTGAGCCTCAAAGAGGGCCTCACCGTGTTCCGCGACCAGGAATTCAGCCAGGACCTGTGCGCCGAGCCCTCGGCCCGCGCCGTCAAGCGCATTGAGGACGTGCGCGTGCTGCGCACCGCCCAGTTCCCCGAAGACGCGGGCCCCATGGCCCACCCGGTGCGGCCGGACAGCTATGTGGAAATCAACAACTTCTACACCGTCACCATCTACGAAAAAGGCGCCGAAGTCGTGCGCATGATGCAAACCTTGGCCGCCCAAGGCGACGAGCCGTCTGGGCGCGCCGGGTTTGCACGTGGCATGAAGCTGTATTTCGAGCGCTTTGACGGCCAGGCCGTCACCTGCGACGACTTTGCCCAAGCCATTGCCGACGCCAACCCAGACTCTGAGCTGACGCGTCTGCTACCTCAGTTCAAGCGCTGGTACAGCCAAGCCGGCACGCCGCACCTGACCGCTGGCGGCCAATACGACGCAGCGGCGCAGACTTACACCCTGACTTTGATGCAAAACTGCGCCCCCACCCCTGGCCAGGAACCCAAGGCACCGTATGTGATCCCGGTGCGCTTGGGGCTGGTGGGCCTGCAGTCTGGCGCGGCGCTGCCTTTGCAAACCCAATTGCAAGGCCCGGCCAGGGGCAACCATCTGCTGGTAATGACCGCGCAAAACGAGTCCATCACCTTCCACCACGTGGCCGAAGAACCGGTGCCATCCATTCTGCGAGGCTTCTCCGCCCCGGTGGTGTTGGACTTTGAGTACAGCGACGCCCAATTGCTGGCCCTTCTGGCCCACGACAGCGACCCGTTCAACCAGTGGGAAGCGGGCCAGCGCCTGCTGCTGCGCTGCGCTATGGCCGCACTGCAGTCCGAGCACCTGCCCGACCAGGTGCTGGACGCGACCTTGCTAGGCGCGCTGCGCGACGTGCTGCGCCACCCGACGCTGGACGCCGCCTTCAAGGAACTGGTGCTGACGCTGCCCTCCGAGGTCTACATCGCCGAACAACTCACCGTGGTGGACCCGCAGCGCATCCACGCGGTACGCGAGGCCATGCGCCAGCAACTGGCCGACGCACTGCACGCCGATTGGGAATGGGCCTACGTAGCGCACCAGGACATGGGGGGCTTTCGCCCCGACGCCGCGTCCGCCGGGCGCAGGGCCTTGGCCGGGCAAGCCCTGGCCTACCTGTGCCTGGGCGCCACTGCGTCAGGCGACACCGTCTGGCCGGGCAAAGCGCTGCAGCGTTTCAAGGATGCCGGCAATATGACCGATCGCGCCAACGCGCTGCAACCGCTGGTGGGTAGCGGTCACCCGCTGGCGGCAGCAGCGCTGACACGGTTTCACGCCATGTTTAGTGACGAAGCGTTGGTATTGGACAAATGGTTCGGCATGCAAGCGGGTGCCTGCGACCGGGGTGGCAACGTGTTGCGAGAAGTGCGACAGCTGCTGGAGCACCCAGACTTCAATATCCGCAACCCCAACCGGGCGCGCAGCGTGATCTTCAGCTATTGCAGCGCCAACCCTGGGGCCTTCCACCGCGCCGATGCGGCGGGCTATGTGTTTTGGAGCCAACAGGTGCTTGCGCTTGACGCCTTCAACCCCCAGGTGGCGGCGCGGCTGGCACGGGCCTTGGACCGCTGGAAGCGCTTGGCCGAACCCTACCGCAGCGGTGCGCGTGAAGCGCTGCAACGTGTGGCAAGCAAAACCGACTTGAGTAACGATGTGCGCGAAGTTATAGACCGCGCGCTAGCCGAATAAGCAACCTAGAGGCAATTCTGATGTCCAATCCCATATCGCTGACCCGGTACCTGGTCGAGCAGCAACGCGTCGACGGCTCCATCCCGGCCCAATTGCGCCTGCTCATTGAAGTGGTGGCGCGCGCTTGCAAAAGCATCAGCCACGCCGTCAACAAAGGCGCGCTAGGCGGCGTGCTGGGTGCGGCGCACAGCGAGAACGTGCAGGGTGAAATCCAGAAAAAGCTCGACATCATCGCCAACGAAGTCTTGATCGAAGCCAATGAATGGGGCGGCCACCTGGCGGCCATGGCCAGCGAGGAGATGGAAGACATCTACATCGTGCCCAACCGCTATCCGCAGGGCGAATACCTCCTGCTGTTTGACCCCCTGGACGGCTCAAGCAATATCGACGTTAACGTCAGTATCGGAACCATTTTTAGCGTGCTGCGCAAGCCCGAGGGACACGATGTGGCCGAAGGAGACTTTTTGCAGGCCGGAAGCCAGCAAGTGGCAGCAGGCTACTGCGTCTACGGACCGCAAACCACGCTGGTGCTCACCGTAGGGCATGGCGTGGCCGTGTTTACCCTGGACCGGGAGCAAGGCTCGTTCGTGCTGACGCAAGAACACGTCCAAGTGCCCGAAGACACGCAGGAATTTGCCATCAACATGAGCAATATGCGCCACTGGGATGCACCCACCCGGCGCTACATCGACGAATGCCTGCAGGGCAAGGACGGCCCGCGCGGCAAAAATTTCAATATGCGCTGGGTCGCCAGCATGGTGGCTGATGTTCACCGCATCCTGACGCGCGGCGGCGTCTTCATGTACCCCTGGGACCAGCGCGAGCCCAACAAGCCCGGCAAATTGCGCCTGATGTACGAGGCCAACCCCATGTCCTGGCTGATTGAGCAAGCCGGTGGCGCCGCCACCAATGGCCACCAGCGCATTTTGGACATCGTTCCGAACCAACTTCATCAGCGGGTTAGCGTGGTTTTGGGCTCTAAAAACGAGGTCCAGCGACTGACGCGCTACTACGCCGAAGCAGCCAATACGCCTTAAGGGCGCAGACAGCCACTGGCTATAATTCCAGCGGTGCGCCGGTGTAGCTCAGTCGGTAGAGCAGCTCATTCGTAATGAGAAGGTCGGGTGTTCGATTCATCTCTCCGGCACCAAAATCATTCAGGGTCTACCGCTATGTCAATAGCCGTAGACTCTTTTTCTTTTGACCACACATCGGTGGCCCCCACCTGCTAACGTTTTGAAAGGTTTCGCATGACGGATTCCAGCGCGTATGTTCCTCCCAAGGTGTGGACGTGGAACAAGGCCAATGGCGGGCGTTTTGCCAATATCAATCGACCGGTGGCTGGCGCCACGCACGAACAAGAACTGCCGCATGGCAAACACCCGCTGCAGCTGTACTCGCTGGGCACGCCTAACGGCGTCAAAGTCACGGTCATGCTGGAGGAGTTGCTGGCGCTGGGGCACCGTGGCGCGGAATACGACGCTTGGCTGATTCGCATCAACGAGGGACAGCAGTTTGGCAGTGGTTTTGTGGGCGTTAACCCCAACTCCAAGATCCCTGCCCTGATGGACTTCAGCGGCACTCAGCCGGTGCGCATTTTTGAGTCGGGCGCGATTTTGGTCTATCTGGCCGAAAAATTTGGCTGCTTGTTGCCAACCGAGCCCGCCGTGCGTGCCGAATGCATGTCCTGGCTGTTCTGGCAAATGGGCAGCGCACCCTACCTGGGCGGCGGCTTTGGACACTTTTACGCCTATGCCCCCATCAAAATCGAATACGCAATCGACCGTTTTGCGATGGAGGTCAAACGCCAGCTTGACGTGCTCAACCGCCGCCTGCAGCACAGCCGCTTCATCGCAGGGGACGACTACACCATTGCCGACATCGCCATTTGGCCCTGGTACGGCGGCATGGCCAAGGGTCAGATGTACGAAGGCGGTGAATTTTTGCAGGTGCAGGAATACACGCACGTGATCCGTTGGGCTGACGAAATCGCCAAACGTCCGGCCGTGCGCCGGGGCCGTATGGTCAACCGGGTTATGGGGCCGCTGGAGAGCCAATTGCATGAGCGCCACGACGCCAGCGACTTCGACACCCAAACCCAAGACAAACTGCAAGCATCCACAGCAAGCAAATAGGCAGGCGCGCTAGGAAGCCTCCAAGGCGGGCGCCCGGCTGATGCGAGACGATCCCTGCGACCCTGCCTTTTTGGCTGTGGCAATAGCCATCGGGTTTGCACTTTACGTCTTTGTGGCGCTGCAATGGAGCTACTCCAAGGGTGAACGCGCCGGGTTGTTGCAAGAGGTGTCGAACAAAGCTTGGATCTGTAAGACCCGGGAAGGCGAGTTATCACTGGTCGCCTTGCCCGGCACCGCGCCCGAAAAGTTTCTTTTCACCGTGCGTGATGAAGCCGTTGCCCAAAAGGTGAACCCGGCGGCGGGTAAGCGCGCAACCCGCCCTATGAGCAGCACAAGGGCCTGCCCACTTCCTGTTTTAGCGATACAAATTATTTTGTAGTCGGCCTGACGGAACTCAACTGATTGCGCTGCAGCATGGAAAAAGCCAATGCCAAACTACAGTACGTGCACGCTTTGCTCCGCTGGCTAACCCGCTGGAAAAGCATGACGAACGCACGCATTAGCCAGCACGCATTAGCCAGCACGTAGCCGTCGCGCGCCCAAGGGAATTGGGGAGTATCCGGTCTGTTCACTGAACGTCAGCCAGGTGCAGCCAAATTTCATTTCGTCGCATAAACCAGTGTGTGAGCGGTGCGTTGTAGCGGGAGTACACCGGTTCACCCGCGCTGTTTAGGACAGCCGCACGCAAGGCCGCCTGGAGTTTGGCCAAATGCTGCTGGTAGTTGGACTCAGACCAAAATCCAGAGTAACGGATTACGGCTACACGGCTTGGCGCGATGTCTCGCAATACCACCCGCACATCCAGAGGTTCAGGCGCATTGTCCCTGGTGACCCCCTTGGGCAGCACAAACTGCACCTTAAAGCCGCCCGGTGCTGGAGCCTGCGTAACTGGTGCAGTCATCTCCAGCTTGACCGGCTCAGCGACTTGGGTCACCGGCGCGGTCATCGCGAGTTTTCGCTCGCCCTTGTTCTTGCCAAAAATATAGCCCGCCAGAATCGGAAAGGCCATGTTCCCTGCGTCTTCGGCCGGGCCCGGGACCACAACTTCGGCGACGCAATAGGGTTCATATTGCCGCACCTCCATGTCTTTGAAGGTCTGAAGTACTTTGTACTCGGGCTCTTGGGTGGCGTGGCTGGGCATGGGTAACGTTAACAGAACAAGACAGCACGCCGTGGCCCAACTGGCAGTAAGCCTGCGCGCACCACACAAAAACTGCCCAAACTGCTGAGGTTGACGACCCACGTTCATGTTCATTACTCCTGTATAGGGTTACGCTGCTAAGCTTGGGTCGATGCTACCTGTTGAATCTACCGCGCTGCTGGCGTATCCCTCTTTCGTGCGTTTTTGGCTGGCACGCCTGACTGGCGTGATGTCCAACCAAATGCTTATGCTGGCGCTTGCCTGGCAAATGTACGACCTCACTTCCAGTGCATGGGACCTGGGGCTGGTGGGCTTGTTCCAGTTTGTGCCCGCATTGCTGATGGCCTTGCCCGCAGGGCATGTAGCCGACCGGTTGCACCGGGGGCGCATTTTTGCGGTCTGCATGCTAGCGCAGGCGCTGGTGGCTGCGCTATTGGTGCTGAGCACCCACGGTGATTGGACGACACGAGAGCTGATTCTGGCCCTGTCGGTGGTTCTGGGGATAGGGAGGGCCTTTCAAATGCCGGCCCAGCAGGCGCTGATCCCTGTGCTGGTGCCCCCGTTCCTTTTGCAGCGGGCCATTTCAGTGGGCTCGATAGGCATGCAATTGGCCATTGTGGGCGGCCCGGCGCTTGGTGGCGTGTTGTATGGTGCGGGGGCTAGCACCGTGTATGGCGCCTGCCTGGCACTCTCCCTGGTATCGGCAGCCCTTACCTTTACTGTGCACTACCGGCATGTTCCAGCGCAAGGCGCTGCCACGCTGGCCTCGGTGTTTGCCGGTGTGGCCTTTGTTTGGCGCCGCCAGGTTTTGCTAGGCGCCATGTCGCTCGATTTATTTGCGGTGCTGCTGGGCGGCGCCACCGCTTTGTTGCCGATCTATGCCCGCGACATTTTGCATACCGGCCCGCAAGGCTTGGGCTTGCTGCGCGCTGCGCCCGCCATTGGCGCCCTGTTTATGACGCTGCTCTTGGTGCGCTTTCCCTTGCAGCGCCACGCCGGCTATAAATTGATCGGCGCCGTGGGCGTGTTTGGTTTAGCGACCTTGGTGTTTGGGCTATCGGACCATTTCGCCCTGTCCATGCTGGCATTGGTGGTGACAGGCGCGGCCGACAGCATCAGCGTGGTCACGCGTCTGACCCTGATGCAACTTGACACGCCCGACGACATGCGTGGCCGCGTGTCGTCGGTGAATTCGATCTTTATCGGCGCATCCAACCAACTCGGCGAGTTCGAATCCGGCGCCACGGCGGCCTTGCTCGGGCCCGTGGGATCGGTGGTGCTGGGTGGCGTGGGCACGATGTTGGTTGCGGCAACTTGGCTCAAACTCTTTCCCGACCTGGCCCGGCGTGATCGATTGTCTTAACCCGCTTCTGAGATAACCCGAGTATGAAAACTGTGATTCGAACCGTTTGCGCACTGATGGGTGCCATTGCCTTGTCCGGCAATATCGCCCTGGCCCAGGTGGTGACCTCTGCCACTTTTGAGCCCCTACTCGCTGGCGCTCACCGTTTGCCGGGCAATGTGGCGCGCGACCCCTATCGCCATCCGGCGCAGACCTTGGCCTTTTTTGGCATACGCGACGACAGCACGGTAGTGGAAATACTTCCGGGAAGCGGCGGCTATTACATGGAAATATTGGCCCCCTGGCTCAAGGAAAAAGGCCTGTATGTCGCCGCTAACCGGGACGATTCGAAGCCCCAGTACCTGCCAGACCACCAGAAGCTCTTGCAACGCCTCAAGGACGAACCGGCCCTGTACGGCAAGGTAGTAGTTACCAAGTTTCGAGCGGATCACCACCCCATCGCAGCGCCCGGTAGTGCGGACGTGGTGATCAGCTTTCGCGACTTGCACAACTGGATGAACGAGAACGAAGTGGAGACCTCGCTCAAAGCGTTTCACCTTGCTTTAAAGCCCGGTGGTGTATTGGGCATTGTGGACCACCGGGGACGCACAGACCAGACCCAAGCCCAGCAGGCTGCCAGCGGCTATGTGCGCCAGGACGTGGCCGTTGCCTTAATCGAGAGCGCCGGATTCCAACTTGACGCCAGCTCAGAGATCAATGCCAACCCAAAAGACACCAAAGACTACGCGCAAGGCGTCTGGACCCTGCCCCCGAGCTACCGCATGAAGGACGTGGACCGGGAAAAGTACCGAAACATTGGCGAGAGCGACCGTTTCACCCTGCGATTTGTAAAGCGCTAACCGAGCGCGCACCTCCATGGTGCAGGGCGCGGGCGCAGGATTTGTGTTTCACCCTCTGCCCAGAGGTTCAGGCAACCACGAGTTACAACACACGAAAACGAAAAAAGCCCGAAAAGAACCAGTCTCTTCGGGCTTTGCAACGCGCAGCTTTCGCTGCGGCAGCGTGCGTTTAGTCTGTGCTAAAACTCACCACATCGGCCACGTCGCGGCGCACCTTGCGGGGCCAGTTGCCCGGTGCGGGGCGGCCCACGGCGATTAGCATCACAGGGATTTCATCGGCGGCAAGCTTGCACTCAGCACTAACTGCGGTGGGGTCGTAACCAATCATGGCCCCCGAAACCAGGCCTTTGCCATGGGCGGCGTACATGAGCGTCATGGCTGCCATGGAGGCTGAGCGAACCGCCTCGTCGCGCTGGAACTGCTCCTTGCCGTCGTACATGCCGTTGGCCATGCCAATCCAGCCGTCAAAGGCGGCTTGGTCGATGTGGCCGCCATCGAGCATGGGCTTGATCAGCACGGGCAGGTCTTTGTGGCCACCGACTTTACCGACCAAAACAAAGGTTACGGCTGCGTCACCGACTTTTGGCTGGTTGTAAGCAGCGGCCTTGAGGCGGGTCTTTGCGGCGGGCGTGTTGAAGGCCACCAGGCGCCAGTTTTGCTGGTTAAAGGAGGTGGGGGTCTGGTTGGCCAATTGCGCCAACTCGGTGATCTCCGTCTGGGTCATCACATGGGTGGGATCAAAGTTGTTAGCAGAGGTGCGGCTGTTGATGGTGCTGAAAACATCGGTCATGGGAAGTCCTAAAAAGAAAAAGAGTCGCAACAGAGTCGCGTTTCATCTTAAGCCATCGGAAAACCAAGCAGCGTCACAACCGATTTTCAATCCCAAACTACTTGCCTCCGCGTGTACGAGGTGCTAGCCAAGCTCAGGTCGTAAATGATGAACTGGCGCTGGCAAGTCTTGCTGCCAGAAGGAGAAGGTCCGCACGACCATAAAATTTCTTTCAGTTTCATTGCGGCGGTCGTATATTGGCGTTTCACAATCTTCCATGGGTGTCCGTGAAAAGAGATTCCTTTCTTGCGTGCTGCGTCTTCGTCGGTTGGGTGGCGCAGAGCCTCTTAGCGAGCGCTGCGGCATCGGAGCCCTTGTCTAACTACGTCGTTCTGGAATCGTGTTCTAGCACTGCTCTGATTGTGGAAGGCGGGACTTGCGCAGACGCCAGCGGCCGCGCACTGTTGGCCCTGGACCAAGACTGCGCTGCGCGTTGTGATTCTCGGTATGACGCTTGCATGAAGGACGCCCGTACGCGTTCGTTGCAAGAAATGTGCAAAACCTACCGCAAGGGCTGTGTGCGAACTTGCCAATAGCTTTTGGCGGTAGGGCCTGAAGTCGTTTGAACGAGGTATAAGGCTAGGAGTGCTCTCCGTGCCCCTACACAGTATGATCCTCCGAACGTTGGCAGAGAAATTTGCGTGACTCCCGTTATGGGTCCTATTTGTCCGCGCGATGCCTGTTGTTCCCTGGAGCGGCAGGCATTTTTTTCTGTTTAGTCGTCTAACCATCCATGGCCACGCCCTTTTCACCACCGATGCCCTCACTGCTTGCGGCAGTGCAGGAGCCGACCGATGTGGTGTTGCCCCGGGGCGCCATCGTCGCCCTGTCCGTGGCGGCATTTGGCAGCGGCATGTCGCTGCGGGTGATGGACGCCATGCTGCCCCGACTGGCTGAGGAGTTCTCTCTGACACTGGGGGCGGCAGCCTCGGTAATTACGGTATTTGCCGTGGCCTATGGGTTGGCGCAGCTGCTGTTTGGCCCTTTGGGCGACCGTTTTGGCAAGTACCGGGTGGTGGCGCTAGGGTGCCTTGCCTGCGCGCTGACGACGGTAGCTTGCGCGCTGGCGCCCAGCTTTGGTCTGCTGTTGCTGGCGCGCACGCTAGCTGGCGCCACGGCGGCGTCCATCATCCCGCTGGCCATGGCCTGGATTGGCGATGTCATTGCTTACGAGCGACGCCAAGCTGTGCTCGCACGCTTTCTGATCGGGCAGATTTTGGGCCTGTCGTGCGGTGTGGCTTTGGGCGGTTTTGCTGCCGACCACCTGCAGTGGCGCACACCCTTTGTGCTCATTGCGTTGGTTTTCTTCTTGATCGCGGTCTGGTTGCTGGTGCTGAACCGGCGCCTGCCGCCCCGGGCCCGCCAGCGCCACCACGGCGAAGGCTCAGCCGTGGTGCGCATGGCGTCCGAGTTTGGCCAGGTGCTGGCTCTGCCGTGGGCGCGGGTGATTTTGGCCACGGTGTTTGCCGAGGGGGCTTTTTTGTATGGCTCCTTTGCTTTTATGGTGTCCCATTTGCACCAGATGCACACCTTATCGCTTTCTGTTGCCGGCCAGGTGGTGATGCTCTACGGCCTGGGTGGTTTGTTGTTTGCGTTTTCCGCGTCGGGACTGGTGCGCCGCCTGGGTGAGGTTGGTTTGTGCAAATGGGGCGGCATGCTGGTGGCGCTAGCGTATTTGGTGGTGGCCCTGGCTGACGCCTGGTGGTGGTCAGTGCCGGCCTGCTTTATAGCCGGTTTAGGTTTTTACATGTTCCACAACACCTTGCAAATCAACGCCACCCAGATGGCACCCCAGCGCCGGGGGGCAGCGGTGGCGGCATTTGCAGCCTGCTTCTTTATCGGTCAATCGGTGGGAATCGCGGCCAACGGCCAACTAGTGGGGCTGGTGGGCACCACCGGCATTATTGTGCTGGGTGCGCTGGGGGTGTGGCTGGTGTCTTGGAACTTTGTGCGGCTGCTGCGCACCAAGCGGCGCCACGACCTGGCGCAATGACCCGCATAGCTCCCATGGTTCACGCGGATTGACGGCCCGCGCAAGCCGCCATAGGATCAATTCACGCGGTAGCGATGGTCGCCCAGCCGTGCTAACTCACCCAAAGGCCCGCCATGGACGCCCATATTGCCCAAAAATCCCCTTACGCCACACCAGTCCAAGCCGGCAAAGACTACTACTGGTGCGCTTGCGGCCTGAGCAAGGCGCAGCCCTTTTGCGATGGTTCGCACAAAGGCTCGGCCTTCACGCCCACCAAATTCCACGCCACCGAAGATAAAACAGTCTACTTTTGCGGCTGCAAGCAAAGCGCCAGCCAGCCACTGTGCGACGGCGCGCACAAAGCCCTTGCCTGAGACATGAACGCACCTGACTTTGAATCCTTCAAGGCAGCGGCCTTGGGCGACGGTTTTGACGACGTACTGGTGCGCGAATGGGCGCCGCAGCAGGTGGTCGACTTGCACACCCACCCGTTTGCCGTGAGCGCCCAGGTAGTGCGCGGGGAAGTCTGGCTGACCGTGGCAGATACGGTCCGCCATTTGCAAGCCGGTGATGCATTCACCTTGGAGAAATCGGTGCCGCACACAGAGCGCTATGGCGCGCAGGGTGCGACGTTTTGGGTGGCCCGGGCCCACTGAACAGCCCGGACCCGGCCGTATGCTCCACGGCCCCAAAACGCAATGGCTTGGCTAGCAATGGGAAGTCTCTCCTGGAAAAGGAAGAGGGCGCGCAACGGCTCCACGTAGACGGCGCCGTCGGAGTGCCAGCCCCCGGCAGCCAGCGGTGGCAGAGCTTGTGGCACCTGCCAGCGCATGTGAACAACCCCAACTTGAATGGCACAAACAATTTCAGACCTGAACGGGTAGACCCAACATGTTTTCCAGTTCTTGGTTTGTTAAGCCTTGCACCTTGTCTATCAGTTTCAGCCCGGTCGCAGTGCATTCAAGCGTGGCCAGATCGGAGTAGATTCTCTTGACGCATGACACGCCTGTCAGAGGATAGGTGCAAGCGCTCACGACCTTGCTTTCCCCCTGTTTGGTTAATAAATCCATCATTACCCAAGTTTGCTTAGCCCCTACTGCTAAGTCCATCGCTCCACCTACTGCTGGAATAGAGCCCGGTTCACCCGTGCTCCAGTTAGCGAGATCGCCAGTGGCTGACACCTGAAACGCGCCCAAAATACTGATGTCAATGTGTCCGCCACGCATCATCGAAAAACTGTCGGCGTGGTGAAAATACGCGCCTCCTGCAAGCAAGGTCACGGGTTGCTTGCCGGCGTTGATCAGGTCGTAGTCCTCTTCCCCTGGCGCTGGAGGAGCGCCCATTCCCAAAATACCGTTTTCGCTGTGCAACACGACCTCCAAACCGTGCGGCAAGTAGTTAGCCACTAGCGTGGGCTGTCCGATTCCAAGGTTGACATAGGCACCGTCAAAAATATCTTGCGCAACCCGTTGGGCCAGTTCCTGTTTGCTTCGCTTTATGTAATTTGCCATGACTGCTTTCTGCTTATGCACGGGTTTTTAAGCCACCCGCTTGTGTCGCCACGCGTTCCACTTTGACAACCTGGGAGACAAATATGCCCGGGGTCACAATGTGTTCTGGGTCCAAGGCACCAAGTTCCACAATTTCATAAACGCTGGCAACCGTCCATTTGGCGGCAGTGGCCATCACGGGACCGAAATTGCGCGCAGCTTTACGGAATGTCAAATTCCCCCAGCGATCACCCGCCTCAGCCTTGATCAGAGCGACGTCTCCATGTATGGGGAATTCCAAAACATAGGACTTTCCGCTGATAACACGTGTTTCTTTTGCGTTGCCGTCCGGGTTGCACGCGAGCTGGGTGCCAAAGCCGGTGGGCGTATAAAAGGCACCGACTCCAGCGCCTGCAGCACGCAGCCGCTCGGCCAGGTTTCCTTGCGGCACGAGCTCAAGCTCTACTTTGCCCGCCCGGTACAACTCGTCAAAGACAAAAGAATCCGCCTGTCGCGGAAAGCTGCAAATGATTTTTCGCACCCGCCGGGCTTTCAGCAAGGCGGCCAAACCCGCATCGCCATTGCCAGCGTTGTTGTTCACCACGGTGAGTTCGCGCGCACCGTGTTCGATCAAACCGTCAATCAATTCAACTGGAATGCCCGCAGTGCCGAAGCCGCCGATCAGTACGGTGTCGCCATCCTTGACCCGACTGAGCGCCTTCCCAATCGACTCTGCAATCTTGTTAATCATGGCTTTCGTTCAATACAAAATCAAATTGCAGCAGAGTATTTCCGTCGGGCTGCTTGACCCAGTCGGCGATCAAAGACTCGCGCACGCCAAACACGGCGTCGGATTCGAGGTATTGGTCGCCGTTACGGAAAACATGGGTGATCAAGGTCTCAAAGCCTGGCGCCTTGATCATGAAGTGCAGATGCGCAGGCCGCCACGGATGTCGCCCCATTGCCCGCAATAGAGCGCCCACCGGCCCATCGGTTGGAATGGGGTAGGCCTCAGCGACGATGGTCTTGAAATGGAATCGACCGTCGCCATCGGCTTGCATTGACCCGCGTGCCTGGGGTGCGTGCAATTCAGGCCGTTGAACATCGTAGAAGCCTTCTTCGTCCGCCTGCCAGACCTCAATCAGCGCATGCGCCACAGCTTGACCCCGGCTCCCAACCACCCGCCCGGACACAGAACACGGCTGGCCCGGTGCGCCCTGTGCCACATCACCGCCCAAAGCGACTTTGGGCGCGCCCTCGACAAAGAAGGGGCCAAACACAGTGGCCTCGGTACAGCCCGCTGGCTTTTGGTTATTCATGGCCACTGTCAACATAGACAAACCCAAGACATCGCTGAGCAGAATAAATTCCTGCCGCTTGTCGTCGCACTTTTGACCGGTTTGGGTCAAGAACTCAATAGCATGCATCAACTCCTGTTCGGTCAACTGCACCTCGCGCGCAAAGTCATGCAAATGGTGAACGAGGCTGGTCACTATGGTCTTCAGTCGGGCGTCAGGCATATTACCCATGCGCTCTAAAACCGCTTGGGTAATGGTATTTTGGTCTACGTTTTTCATATGTACTCCTGTGGTCTCCATTCAAAGTCGACTTGCTTACGCTCCATTCTCATGGGGCCGATGATCTTTTTAATTTCCAAATGCGCCGGGTGGTGCTGGTAGGCATCCAAGGCGGCCTTGCTTTCAAAGCGCATGCACAAGGCAAGGTCCCATGCATCCGGCGCATCTACGACATTGACACCCACCTGCATGTCTAGCACGCCCTCGATACGGCCGCGTGTAGCCTCAAAAGCTTCAGCTGCCGATTTGGCCTGCGACAGGCGCTCTTGCAAGGTGGTGCCATTCATGCGCCACAACACGATGTGAACCAGCGGGGTGCTCACGTTTTCGGTCCTGCAAGAAAGACCAAGCGGCGTTGGGTCGGGAACAAGGACCAGCCCCAGCGCTGTTGTGCATAACCCCACAGGCCTTGCTTGAAGTAGGTCGTGGTGAAGATAGCCAACGCGCCAAGCCCCATGAGGTACCACGCACCAAAATCGCTGAAAAACTTGCTGAGCAACCAAAACACCAGGCTGCCAATCAAGGGGCCCTCAATGCGTCCCATGCCGCCGATGACCACCATAAATATCGCAAACGCAGTCCAGTTAACACTGAAAGCAGCGTCAGGGCTAATGCGCAAATTGCCAACAAAATAGAGTGCACCGGCCAACCCCGCACCGAATGCCGCCACAACGTACACCGCCAACTTCATGGAACCTACCGCAATCCCCTGCGACTCCGCAGCGATCGGGTTGTCTCGAATCGCCAGCAGGGCAAGACCCCGCTTGCTACGCAAAAAAACAAACACGATAGCAATGCTTGCAACTACGCATAACAGAGCAATCCAATAAGTCCATGATTCGCGACTTGCTTTATCAATTCCACGCAAGGCGGTGAGCGTGGTGCCCGCACCACCACCGACCAAACTGAGGTTGGAAAAACTCAGACGAAACACTTCCGCAATCACCCAGGTCCCGATTGCAAAGTAGCCGCCTTGCAAACGAAAGGCGATGCGAGACACCGGGATGGAAACCAGTCCCGCCACCACCCCGCCAATCGCAATGGCCACAAAAGGATTGACGCCCCAAAAATTCCCCAATATCAGCATGGTGTAGGCACCCAAACCAAAAAAGGCTTGCTGCCCGATGGACACCATCCCGCCGTAGCCGGCCAATAAATTCCACATCAAGGCGAAAATAAAATAGCAGGCGATCTGCACAAATTCATGCATCCAACTCGATTCCGCCCATAGAGGTAAGCTGGCAGCACCGGAGACGACCAAACCAGCCAATACCAACAAAAATCCCGTGTAGGCGTGACCGCGCTTCACCGCGAACTGGTTTTCAAGTATGTGGTTCATGGTCGCTCCTAGCGGGTTTTAGGAAACAGCCCTTGGGGTCTGAGCAGTAACAAGAACAAAAAGACGCAGTGCCCGGCCCACACACCCCAACCAGGGTCAAACCGAAAGCCCAGTTGCTGCGTAACCCCCAACAACATACCGCCTGCCAAGGTTCCCCAAAAACTACCCATACCACCCATGATGACTGCCTCAAAAGCAAAGAGCAGCAACATAGGTCCGTCCGCAGGCGCCACCGTGGTTCGGAGGCCCTGCAAGACGCCAGCGACTGCAATCAAGACAAAGGCCATAGCAGTGGCCAGAGCGTAGATATTCTTGGAACGCAGGCCCATCAATTCCGCAATCTCGGGATCATCCGAAACGGCACGAAAAGCGCGACCTAGGCGGGTTTTTTCAAAAATCCATTGCAAGCCCAAGGTCGCCAGCAGCGCAATCACCAAAATCAAAATCGGCAAAACACCTACAGATAGCGAGTCGGTCAAAGCCCAGCTTAGGGTGTTGAGTCCATGGGATTCGATCGACCGGGGGTCGGCCGAAAAAGTCTCTAGCAATGCGTTTTGAATCACAATGGACAAGCCAAAGGTAACCACCAAGGACGGCACAGGGTCTTTTCCCAGCGTCTGATTCAGCACATAGCGCTGAACGCAATACCCAAGCCCCCATGCAAGGGGCAACACGGCAACATTGGCGAGCCAGGGATTCAAACCCAGTGCAGCCAGCCACAAGGCGCCAAACGCTGCCAAGATAATGAAGTCACCATGCGCTGTGTTTGTGAGGCGCATCACACCAAACATCAATGACAGTCCAAGCGCAAACAAGGTGTAGAGTCCACCCAGCAATACGCCTTGTAAAAGCAGTTCAATCATGCTGGTTACGCTGGCTTATTGCCCGAAATAGGCCTGGCTGATTTGCTCGCGACTGAGCAAAGATGAGATACCTTGCAAGGAAACACGGCCTTCTTGCAAGCAATACAGGCGCTGCGTCATCTGCTGGGCCAAGCTAACGTCCTGTTCAACCAGCACCACGCTCATGCCTTCGGCCGTGATTTCTGGCAACGCGTTGTAAATTTCACGAATCACGAGGGGCGCCAGACCCAAAGACAACTCATCGCACAGCAGCAGCTCTGGGTTACTCATCAGGGCGCGACCAATAGCCACCATTTGCTGCTGCCCTCCTGACAAAGAGGTACTGGGCTGATGCCTTTTTTCTTGCAGTATGGGAAACAAATTAAACAGGCGCTCCAAGCTCCAAGGTCCTTTGCGTTGGGACTCACTTCCCATCATTAGGTTTTCTTGAACTGACAAAGATGGGAACAAGCGCCGCCCCTCCGGCACCAAAGCTAGCCCTAAGCGAACAATCTCGCTGGGTAACCTTCCGCCAATGTCCTGCCCTTTCCAGTTCACTGCGGTTGCCTGCACTTTAACGAGCCCAGCCAATGCCTTTAAAAAGGTCGATTTTCCAGCGCCATTGGCGCCGATGATGGCAATAGCTTGGCCCTTGCCAATTTCAAAGTCGATTCCAAACAAGGCCTGCGCATCGCCGTAGAAGGCCTTTAAGTCCCGCGTGTGAAGCACGATGTTGGAGTCGCCTGGGAACATTCAAACCTCCAGGCCCATATACACACGCCGGACTTCAGGATCCTGCATCACCTGATGGGGCAAACCATGCGCTAATTGCTGACCAAAGTTGATCACCAGCAAGCGGTCTGCCACTGAGAGCAAGGCGTGCACCACATGCTCAATCCAGATCATGCTTACGCCCCGGGTTTTGATGCGCTGGAGTTCAGCTACCAGTTCCGATGCTTCGTGCTCGGCCAGCCCACCAGCGATTTCGTCGAGCAAGAGCACACAAGGACGTGTCGCCAGGGCCCGCGCCAATTCCAATCGCTTGCGGTTGAGCAAGGTCAAGGAACCCGCTGCTTTATTGGCGAACTTTTCCAACCCTGTTTGTTGCAATACCTCGACGGCCGTTTGCCAGGCCTGGGCCTCCGTCTCCTGTGCGCCAAAGCATGCTGCAGTAACCAAATTTTCAAATACTGTCATCCCGCCGAAAGGTTGAGGTATCTGGTAACTGCGGCCAATTCCCAGCCGACAGCGCTGATGGGGTGCTAAGGTGGTGATATTTTTCCCGTTCAAAATCACGCTACCCTGATCAACGGAGACGTCTCCTGAAATCAAATTGAACAAGGTGGTTTTGCCCGCCCCATTGGGACCCAGAATACCCAAGGTTTCGCCTTCGTTGACGTACAGCGAAATACCTTGGGTGACTTGCAAAGCCCCGTAAGACTTGCTTACCTTTTCCAAAGCCAATAACGGGGCAGACACCGGGCGTGCCTTACATCAGTTTCAATGTGCCGCCCACCGGTATGGCTTTAGCGGTTTCGTTGTTGACGATGGTCAGCTCGTAACGGTATTTCTGGCCTTTGTTCCACTGGCCTAAAACCAGCGGCGTTTTGCTCACGTTTTTAAAGGGTCCTTGGCCACCCCAAGCGACATCGCCCACAACAGTTTTCATCTTGGTGCTTGCCACTGCGTCGCGCACGTCCGTCGCTTTTAAAGACTTGCTGCGCTTCAATGCATCGCTTGCCACTTCAAACAAGGCATGGGCAAAGCCGATGGGTTGCGTCCATTGCTTCTTGGTGCTGGCTTCGTACTGCTCGGCGAGTGCTTTGGCGCTCTGCTTCGTCAGGCTCGACGCAAACGGATGCGACGGACTCCACCACACTTCGGTGGACAATCCCTCACCCAAATCGCCCAGGGCTTCAATCGCACCCGGGAAGAGCAGGGCCTTGCCCAAGGTGATGACCTTGGGTTTGAAGCCCTGCTGCTTTGCTTGCGTAAGAAACGTTTTTGCATCTGGCGGAATCACCACACCCGTTACGATTTCAACACCGTCTTTTTTGAAGGCCGCAATTTGCGCCGAAAAATCCTGGGTTCCGTTTTGGAACCGGCCCGGATCTGTAAGCGAAAAACCCATCGATGTCAGTGGTTTGGGGAAGCCCAGTTCTTTATCACCCCAGGCATTGCCATCGCCATCATTAGGGAACAGTCCACCGACTTTTTTATTGGTCTTCACGGTCTGCCAGCCATTGGTGAAATTGGCGATCACGTCCTCCAGGCCCCAGAAGATGTGGTAGGTGAAGTTGAAGCCGGTAGCCGGATTTCCCTTACGGCCAAAGAACCAAGGCTGCCATGGGACGACACTAGAAATACAGGGCACCTCATTGAGTTCGCACACATCACTCACGGGATTGGCTGTTTCAGGCGTACCGGCAGTCAGCATCAAAGCCACCTTTTCCTTGAGCACCAAATCACTGGCGACTTCCCCAGCACGATTGGGATTGGACTGGCTGTCCTTCAAAATAATTTGAACTGCATACTTCTTGCCGCCAATGTCGATCCCATCTTTGAATGCCGCCGTCATCTGCTCGATCACCCACTTGTCGGCTTCTCCAAACGGAGCAAGGGGGCCCGTTTGTGGCGACACATAGCCAATCTTGACAACATCCGCTGCCCACGACAAGGGGCTAACGCTGGACACGGCGGCAATGGCCATTCCTTGGGTAAATGTTCTACGTGAAAAGTTCATAGCAGTCTCCTAAAGGTTGTTGTGAAAACGTGAGGGAAATCAATGTGGGCGGCGACCCTGGTATGCGTCTTCAAGCAAGGCGTGCAGCGGCTCACGCATCAGGGGTCTTGGGTTGGGATATTGGTTTTGCAGCGCAATGTCCAGCACCTGCGCCAGATCGTGTTCTTGCAGGCCCAATTCCCTCAGGGACGTGGGCGCGCCGTTGTCAGATGCCAGGTCATACACCGCCTGCGCTGCCGAAGTGTTGGCCAGAGCGCCCAGGGCCGATTGAATGCGTTGCATGGCCTGTGGCGCTGCGCCGGCGTTGTACGCCAGCGCATGGGGCAACACGACGGTATGTGTTTGCGCGTGCGGCAAGTTGAAGCTACCGCCTAAGGTGTGGCACAACTTATGGTGCAAACCCATGCCCACATGCCCAAGCACACTTCCGCATAACCAGGCACCATACAGCGCATCGTGCCGTGCCGACGGGTCATCTGTCTGTAGTTTGAGCAGGGGAATGGCTCGACCCAAGGCCGCGATGCCCTCCTCTGCCATCAAATCAATAATGGGATTACCGTCCACCGCGTACAAACCCTCCGCTGCATGGGCAATTGCGTTGATCCCGCTGGTGACGCTGAGATCTAAAGGAAGGCTGTAACTGAGTTCCGGATCGTAAATCACGCAGCGGGGCAGCACACGGGCATCGCGCCCCGTTTTCTTTAAGCCAGCTTGGGTTATTCCGTAAATCGGCGTCATTTCTGAGCCTGCATAGGTGGTCGGAATCGCCAAAATGGGCAAACCTGAATCCAAAGCGATGGCCTTACCCAAGCCGGTGGTACTGCCCCCACCAACCGCTATGGCGCAGTCTGCTCCCAATTCATGGGCAATTGCACGCGCTTGCTGCGCAATCTCCATCGGGACATGCATCGCCGCACGGTCAAAAATTCCCACGGCTTTGTCACCCAACAAATCCATTACCCGCTGGGCCAGTGCACGTTGCTCTGGCGTACAAAGCACCAAGGCACGGTTACACCCCATCGCAGAAATCTCAACACGCAGCTGCTGCAAGCTGCCAGCGCCAAAGACGACTTTGCCAGGCAAGGGAGTATGGACAAATGCGCGCATAAAGACCCTCAAGACCGGGCGTAATGCGGCGCAATTTGCGCATCCACATTGACCCAGATACTCTTGACTTGGGTGTATTCGCGCATGGCGTCAAAGCCCATTTCCCGGCCATACCCTGAGAGTCCGTTACCACCGAAAGGTGAACCGGGGTTGACGCGTTTGTAGCAATTGATCCACACCATGCCACTCCTCATGTCGCGCGCAAATTTATGGGCACGCTGCAAATTGTTGGTCCACAATCCGCCGCCCAAACCGTATTCCGTGCTGTTTGCCATTTGCAGTGCTTCTTGGTCATCCTTGAAGGTGGTTACGGTTACGAAAGGCCCAAAAACCTCTTCTTGTGAAATCCGATCACGCCAACTCGCGGCTCGTACGATGGTCGGCTCCACGTAGCAGCCCTTTGCTAAATCGCCGACCGGCGGTTTACCGCCAGACAAGACTTCGCCGCCCTGCGAGCGGGCAATGTCCACATAACTGAGCACCCGGTCTCGGTGCAGCAAACTGGTCAGGGGGCCCATTTCGGTCTGGGGATCGAGCGGATTACCTAGACGAATACTGCGTGCCAAGGGTATGAACTTTTCCAAGAATGCATCTGCAATCTTTTCATGCAACATGAGACGCGAACCGGCAATGCATGCCTGCCCCTGATTATGAAAAATAGCCCATGCCGAGCCATTGACCGCAGCCAGCAGGTTTGCGTCCTCAAACACGATATTGGCGCCCTTGCCACCCAACTCCAGCTGCACCTTTTTTAGATTTCCGGCACTGGCTTGAACGATGCGACGACCCGTGGCCGTACTGCCTGTAAACGCAATTTTGGAAATACGGTCGTGCTCTGCGATCGCCTGACCTGCTACTGCGCCCAGACCCGGCAGGATGTTCACCACACCATCCGGCATGCCCGCTTCGGCCATCAGCTCGGCAATTTTGAGAGAGGACAAAGGCGTTATTTCGGCCGGCTTCATGACGATGCAATTGCCTGCAGCCAAGGCTGGCGCCATTTTCCAGCTCGTAAACATCAACGGAAAATTCCACGGTACCACCTGCCCCACAACACCGACAGGCTCGCGCAAGGTGTAGTTCAAAAATCCTGCTTCCACCGGAATTTGTTCGCCTTGGAACTTATCTGCCATTCCCCCGAAATAGCGGTAGGTCACCGCAGTGCGGGGCACGTCCAACATACGCGAGTCCCGGATAGGGTGACCGGTGTCCAAAGATTCCAAACGCGCCAACTCCTCCGCGTTGCTCTCAATCAGATCGGCCAGCTTGAGCAAAATTCGCCCACGTTCCATCGCTGCCAGACGGCTCCATTTGGGCAAGGCCGCTTCTGCGGCCTGCACCGCTAATTCGACATCTGCCGCACCCGCCATGGCGACCTCGGCAATGGTCGAGTTGTCGTGCGGGTTCAAAGTGGCCAACGTTTCACCCGACTGTGCATCGACAAACCGGCCATTAATAAACAATTGGTGGCGAATCGGCGTGCGAAGCCCTGCCGCTTGCGCGATATCAGCAAGATTCATAAATACCTCTGGCGTCCATCACAGACGCATAAATTGGAAAAGTGAAATAAGTCGGCTTGAAAGTCGCGTTATTTCTCAAAACTGGACGGGTACTTGGGGCGCTTGACCGTTTTGGATTTCATAAACCAGTTTGGGCGAACCGTTCTCCCAAACCAGCAGCATGGATCGCTTGGGACTAAAGCCTTGGTGGCGGCAATAGGCGGGCATGGCAGCCATATCGCCAGCCTTCATGACTACGCGCGCGAGCGGCTTTCCTGTTTCGCGGTGGGCGCAGTCCCAACTAATCTCGTCACTCATTTGGAAAAACCATTCGACGCGGTCGTTGGAGTGCATGATTGGCAAGATGTGCTCTTCCGTGGTGGGGCACATAAAGCTGTACTTGACCACACTGGTGAACGACGGGTTCCAGGTTACTTGTGAGCGGCTCAAAAACGCAAACAGGTTGAACGCATGGACTTCATTTTCAAATCCAGGTTCCGGGTGTAATTCGGGCTGATCCTGTGGCACGTCAGCAAAACTGCGGTTAATGGGCGCACCGCGTGCATCGGTTCGCATTGGCAGATCGCCTTGCAAGCCTACACAGCGCGTTGCCAATTCACGGGCCCGGGTGATGGCAGCTTTGTTGTTTCCCGCTTTTCGACCATAGGCGCTGCCAGTTTCCTGGGGTGCGGAAAATGGGTCAAAACTGGCGTTGGTCCAGTCATCCAGTATTTCAGAAAAGGTCGCTGCAATTTGATCGGTTGGGAAATTTTCCAAAATATCCACATTGGCTTGCTTCAGGGTCTCGTTAAACGCCCCCGCTTGCAGGTCCACGGACTGGTAATGATTGACGGTACCGATTACCTCGTCGAAATTAACTCCTCCATAAAAGAAGCCCCAAGCCACATCGCGCATGAGTGCGCGCAAAAAGTTGGCAATGTCCATGCTGTGCGACATCGGGCGGCCGTCACGGGTTGTCCACTCGACATGGGCAAAGTACTCGTCGCGGCGGAATTTAAAAGAGCCTAATTTGAAATCCCGGTATCCCATCACCGCGTGTGGCGCAGAGGCAATGATCTTGACCATGTCTACAGGTGCGTTCATAGCAATCTCCAAATATTCAAAATTTTGTTACGTGTTGGACAATCAGGCCATTTGGCAAATTTCTGACCACTTTTCCACCGACAAGTCACCCTTGCAGGTTTGCAACACAAGGACGCCTGGTTGCGCGCTGCGAAATTGGTATGCAGTGTTTTTCGGCAACATACCCTGGTGTCCACGTTTGAGCCTCATCCACCCCATTTTTTGACCAGTGGGCTCACCCTGCACCAAAACGGCGCCGTTCTTTTCGGTGTCGGCCACGGTCTGGTTAGCCTCCAGTTTGATGAGGTGAATGTCGACCTCGCCATCCATGCTCAACGCAAACTCATCGTGGGCACAGGTATACCAAGGGGACACACCCTCTGCGCGCACCACTTCCAGTACATAAATTTGATTCTGTCCAAAAACCACCTTTTCGTAGGGCTTGGATTTGCTTGCTGTTTCAAAGCAATTTGAAAAAGCGTAGTGGCGTACATCGTCATCGATGGGCTCGACACGGCCTTTTTCGAAATGGTTCAGTGAACCGAATTGGGTTTGGTAAGTCACGCTCATGGTCACACTCCTCGGTTGATACTCCCGACCCGTGCATGGGGTGGGCAAGAAACGAATCGACTGTATGCGCGCCTGCCAGACTGCGCTAGGGGTGAAATTTGGATTGATCTGTTCGAATAAACAGAACAATAGTAGTGGTAAACCCTAAATATCTTAAAATCAAGTTGGAAACGCTTAAGCCCGAATGAGATTGGCGGGAAAAAACGAACGCTCGATCAACACCCGATCCCAGGGCGGCGTATCGGTAAATGCCTTGGTGATGTGCTCGATGAGCAAACGCAACTTGTACTCATGGCGCGAAGTAGACGCGAAGACCGCACTCAGTTGAAACGACGTAAGCTGGTGCTCGGGCATGACCACTTCGAGGTCACCGCGAAGCAAGGCCTCAGAAGCGACCAGGGTCGGCACACACACAATGCCCGCGTGTTCAAGCGCGTATTCCCGCAACAAGTGCACACTATTGGTAAGCAAAGCCGCACGCAAATACAGAGTCGCTTGTTCGCCTTGGTGGTGAAACGTCCAGCGGTCCCGGGTTGGATAACCGGAATACAAGCCTAATTTATGCCGATGCAAATCCCGCGGGTCCGCAGGTCGCCCGTGCTTTTCAAGGTATTGCGGCGTTGCACAAAATACGCGCCGCACGGGAAAAAGGGGTTTACTTACGACCTCGGACGACTGCGCTGGGAAAATTTGCAAAGCGCAATCAACTCCCACTTTGACCGGATCAACCACAGAGTCACTGACGATCAAATCCAAACGAATGTCCGGATACAACAACTGGAATTGGTGCAGTATGGATGCGAAATGCCCTAGAACCAATCCCGTAAGCGCATGTACCCGCAGCGTTCCGGCGGGCTTGCCACGAACATCCCGCATTTGATCCATGATGTCACCCGCTCTTGCGACCAGATCTGTGCAGTCGCTCAAATAAGCTTGGCCGACCTCACTCAGGCGCACCACTCGCGTACTTCGGTGAAATAGCGGTGCACCCACATGCTCCTCGAGCTGTTTTATGCGGGTGGTAACGACCGACCTGGCGATACGGAACTGTCGCGCGGCCTCGGCGAAACTTTGGGTTTGGGCGACGCGAACAAAGGTCTCGATATTTTGAAGGAGGTCCATCAGCTTTATTTTGAATTATTTTGAAAAATTTATTTTTGAAGTATGAATGGTCTCGAAAAAATGGCGGCTTACCAAAGTTCGCATCCAACTCGGCATATGGCCAAACCGGTGCTGCGCCTATTCCATGTCGAAACTAGGGCGCTCAACAGCACCTTCAAATTAATGCGCTGAGCGGAAATATAGGCGCTAACGCGCATCGCCCCTCAAAATAAAGCGCTGGATCTTTCCACTGGGCGTCTTAGGTAAGGATGGAACGAAGTCGATCTCGCGTGGATAGGCATGCGTCGATAAGCGCTGGCGCACCATCTGCTGAATTTCGGCCTTTAAGGCCTCTGTGCCTTCAACACCTGGCTTAAGCACGATGACGGCTTTAACGATTTCCGTGCGCACCGGGTCCAGCTTACCGATGACGGCGACTTCGGCAACAGCCTTGTGCTCCATTACGACACTCTCAACATCAAATGGACCAATGCGATAACCGGCAGAAGTGATGATGTCGTCGTTGCGACCGACGAAGAAGAAATGTCCATCCTCATCCTTCGTCATCGTGTCCCCGGTGATGTACCAGTTTCCAGTCACGTTTTTAGTTTCAACTTTCCAATAGCCTGTAAATGTATACAGTGGAGAGTTAGAGATGTCGACGGCCAGGACACCCGGAGTATTGGCGGGCTGAACGACGAAATTGTCATCGAGGATTTCCAGCTTCATTCCCGGCAATGCCAAGCCAGCAGCTCCGGGTTTGACAGTGTGCTTAAGCCCATGGTGGTTGTTAATCATCATGGCCACTTCAGTCTGCCCATAATGATCAGCCACAGGACAATGCAGAACACGGCCAGCCCAGCGCATGACTTCAGGGTTGAGCGGTTCACCTGCACTGGATGCCACACGCAACTGATGGGCGACAGAGACCATGGCATCATCTCCGGCCGCCATCAGCAATCGATAGGCTGTAGGGGCGGCGGCGAAGTTTGTTATCTTTCGGTCTGCCAAAATTCGGACTGTCGATTCAACGGTAAAAGCACCTTCATAAAAAGTCGTGGTGTGACCGAGTAACAGTGGGCCAACGACGGCGTAAAGAATCCCATAAGCCCAACCCGGATCGGCCACGTTCCAGTAGGCGTCTTGAGGATTTAGATCGACAGCTTCGGTCATATAGGAGGACACCGGCAGGAGCAGCGACAGCGGATAACGCACGCCCTTGGGTTTTCCGGTGGTCCCCGACGTAAACAGCATGACGAAGGGATCCTTGCCTTTCAACATCACGGGCTCAAACTCGGTAGATTGCCCAGCAAGCATCCCGTTGAAGCTGTTGCCGACAACCAGCGTTGCGGGGCAATCCGGGACACCATCGAGTTTTGGCAAGTTGCTTGCGTCAGTAACAATGAGCTTGGCTTGGCTGCCGCCTTGCGAAGTGACGCGACTCTCAACCGCCGCAGGTCCGAACGCCGTAAATAAAGGCTGGTATATGGCGCCAATGCGCCAGGCGCCAAGGACGACTGTGAACAGGTCGGGAATTCGAGGCAGCAGTCCCGCAACCACATCTCCCGGACCGACTCCTATGCTGTTAAGATAATTTGCGAAGCGCGCACTGTCATTGCGCATTTGTTGAAAAGTGACAGTTTTGCGATCGCCAGACGCACCGTACCACTCCAAAGCGATAGCTCCGTCCATGGACCAACGGTCACAGCATTCGACGCAGGCATTGAGCCCTGCGGATAGCGACCCCTTCAGGACCGCTTTCTCCAGTCGTTCTACCGAAAAACTTTTGACAGCTTCCAAATAATCACGCACGGCAATCTCCCCGCCTGTTGCAGGCATTTCGTCAGTTTGAAAGTGCTATATCCGCACGTGCGATGCACCCCCGATGGTTCGGTGGCCAGAACATAAAGCGCCACGCTGACATGTGCCAGTGCAAGGGCCAGTGCGCTAATGAGGCGGCGATAGACGCGAATTTCGACCGCGTAGCCGTCACGTCGTGGAAGGCATCAACCCGCCTTCTTGGCGAAAACCTCATGTGCCGTGACCAGGGTCACATCGCCATCAAGCATCGGCTTGGCGATCCCAAAAAAACGGGCGACAGTGTCAGATTGGTTGTGCCTGTCCATCGCGGCCTGATCGGAAAATCGCTCGTAGGTTGTAAAGACACAGGGGTCACTAGCGTCCTGGGCAATAAAGAAGCCGATCGTGTCGGGCTCATGGGCCTGCACGTTTGCGGCCACAGCCAGCAAGGCATTTTTCATGGCCTCATGTTGGCCTGACTTGGCACGAATGATCGCGGTAATGGTGAGCATAACTAACCTCCTGGTTATTGATAAGTGGTAGTCCTGCACAAGGACAGGACAGCGGGACATTATGGTGGCTTTGGTAGCAAATCAGAATTACATCGGCATCAAAAAGCCAGTGATTTTGGTATGCAGCGGACCTGGCGGAAGAATGGCAATGACGGTTTATGGGTGGTAGGTCGTCAGTGCTTTCAGAATCAACAAGTAGCTACAAGTAGCTAAGTCGAGGGCTTACCTTGATTGGTAAACCGCCTTTTCAAACTCATAATACAAAGGCAATGATTGGGAATCTGCAAATGGAAACATTTGAGTCAGATATACCCCTGCCAAACCATTGAGCTGGTCAACCCAGTAATAAGAATTTGCTAATCCTGCCCACATCAGGCCTCCGGCTGGCCGACCAGTTGGAGCTGGTTCGTGGTTGATTTGGAACGCAAGACTCCAACTCTTTTGCTGTCCATGGAAAAATTCCGCATCGTTCGTCAGTGGTATTGCGGCTTTTAGGTTGTACACCCGGCAATCACCCATTTGGTTGACGCCCAATGATGCAACACTCTCAGGGCTCAGTATTCTTTCACCACCAAGTTGACCATTGTTTAAGATCATTCGCAGGAATTTCAAATAATCCCCAACTGTTCCGTAAAGTCCGCCACCGCCCATTTCAAATTCAGGCTCTTGTGGAATTTCAAAGGGAAACAGGCTCAATGCACCATCGGCACCCCTTAAATGAACGCCAGACAATCGGGCCCTCATATCCGGCGTTATCTTGAAGGCTGTACTGGTC
>Ga0164294_10000659_pt1 | contig 32799 bp, 40 predicted proteins | sample GEODES005metaG_FD_111479 | JGI IMG/M metagenome (GOLD analysis project Ga0164294, IMG submission 111479) | Oligotrophic lake water microbial communities from Sparkling Lake, Wisconsin, USA - GEODES005 metaG | ecosystem: Environmental > Aquatic > Freshwater > Lake | place: USA: Sparkling Lake... | reverse complement strand
TTAGCGCACACTTTTTAATGTTTATGCGTTATTCTGCATGTTTTGAAAGCATTTTATGCATTTATGTGACAAAATGTCTAAAATGTTTTAGCCTAAAACATCATAGGTCGGTCATCCTACTCAATTGGATTCGTTTTCGCTTGAGTAATTCGTGTTCATTTTCAAACTCGCTAGTGACAAGCTGTTTAATTTGGTCAAACCTTGTGCGTAAAGTTACAATGTCCATCTTTAAAGATTGTATTCAAAATTTTCTCGCTCGGTTTTGTAATAGTGACACTTTGCGTGCAAACGGCGTTTAAAAGATGACGACAAATCTGAAACAATCGTTGCATACATTCATTTTTCTTTTGCTTCAAAGACGATGACTGCGAGCATGACGAGTTCCACGAGCATGACGAGTTCCACGAGCATGACGAGTTCCACGAGCATGACGAGTTCCACGAGCATGACGAGTTCCACGAGCATGACGAGTTCCACGAGCATGACGAGTTCCACGATGACGAATTCCACGATGACGAATTCCACGATGACGAATTCCAATAGACGTTTTGCGTTGGCGACGCCCGCCTACGGCTTCTACGATTTTATTATAATACGGCAGTAATTCGATGTCGAGGGCTGCACGATAAGAAAGTACGTCATCAAGCAAAGATGTTAATTCAGGATCCCCTGGAGCGCGTGTTAATGCCGCTACGACAAAAATTTTTAAACCGGTTAACTTTGTATGTTTTCTTTGGAGAAAAGCATATTCATCAACACCAGCATCTTTGCGGGATTCTTTAATTTGTTGAAATCTTGCGCGTAAAGATGCTAAATTCGTTCTCTACAGATTGCATTCATTATTTAGCTCAATTGCGATCATGAATTTAAACGCGATGACGAGCACTACGACGTCCGCCTACACATGCATCCAAGAACTGCGTTAATTGTTCGTTCGCGATGTCGTGGGGTTCATTTACGCGCGGGGGATCCGGGTTACCGGGAGGAATGCCCAAGTAATTCTAACTCTTAAATTTGCTGCCGTGTATTTTCGAACGTATATTCATTTGCAAAATATCGAACTGTTTAATAAACCTTTCACGTAGAGCTTGCAAAGTTGTTGTATTCGAAGAAGGGTAAAAATTGATCCCCACATACAAACTCGCATCACCCAAGCAGAGAAAATGACCGCACCTGTTTTCAAATATGAAGTTCAACTTGTCACCGCAACCTGGTGCAATACGTGCCGCACAATCGACAAGACCGATATGGCACGCATCGCAGCATCCACGTATGCGAGTCTGGACATTCTGGATTACGACACGGATTTGGATGATCTCGACCAATTGAGCATTACGTCCTTGCCAACCATCCGTATGCGCCCAGTTGGTACAACGGAGTGGCAGACATTAACATCCAAGGACATTTCTGCAGCTGAAGCATACAAGGAATGGAAGGCAACCATGCTTAGCACTCTTGTCGCATACGGGTTTTCGGGCACGGAATTCTAAGAACAGAGTAAATGCTAAGCGTCCCATCGTCCCCATCATCGTCCCCATCATCGTCCCCATCATCGTCCCCAATGTCAACCGAGCGCATGCTTTTTTTGTACACCCTCGCCGCTACTGTCCCCATTGCGGTGCTTACGGCTACTTTGCTGATGACCCGTTTGAGCGGTCGTGCACTGCTTGCATTAACTGCCATCGGAGGTTTCATTTCATTCGGCGCATTTTGTCACCTGATGTTTGAGCTTCTGTATGAGTTAGCAGGTGCACCGACCAGCAAAATCCCCGTTTGGACCGTGTTTTATTTGGTGACTTACCTTATCACGGCATTTACGTTTCTCTTTTTCGGTCTGCACGTTGTTGACCCGGGGCTGTATTTTGGCGGCTTTGGTGCCACAAATAAAGCTGCATTTGTCGACGCACTGTATCTCAGTTTAAGTGATTATATCGGATCAACGCCAGATCCAACGCTCAAATTCAAAAATCAATTGGCACGATTTTTGCCCGTGATTCAGGGCATTTTGAGCATGTTTGTAAATGTGGTTGTGATTGCAAAATTCGTGTCGGGATTCTAGCACGACATTAAGCACATTGCAATGAAACTGAGCGCAACACCGATATATTTTCGCGTACTGAGCCTTTCGTTGAACACCGTAATCCCAATGAGCGTCACCAACACATCGCTCGTAAGGTCCCACACGAGATTCATGGTTGTCATGCACTCGTGTTGGAGCGCAAAATAAAAAATGATTGGATTGAGCGCGTATGCGAGCATTGGAAATATTAGCATCCACGTGGACCACCCGCCGTGTGCAATCTGCTTTACAAACGGCATCATAAACACATCGTTAAGTGCCAGTAAAGTGCCATACATAAATGTTGGATTCATCTTCTACTCTTTGGATAGGTGTCAGGCAGGCCCCACGGTAGGTACTTTTTGCCTGTACTTTTTTGCCCGAATTGAGACCAAACGGATTTAAACAAAAGTACCGAGATTTGGCCCTGAGTGTCAGGGAAATTGGAAAAAGACGGTAGAGGAACAATGCCGCCGATTGATTTAGCCACTGTGCAATTTCGGTGCATCAATTTGGATCGTCGACCGGACCGTTGGTCTGCGTTTCAAGCGCGTGCTACTGCTGGAGGTCTTCGCGTTACTCGTCTTTCTGCTGTCGATGCAAAAACATTCGATGCTGTCCGTCACCCCGATGTTTCTATTGCGACCGCGCACAATTTAATGTACGGAATTCGTCGTTCGCCGTATGAAATTAGTTCAAACGGAGCGATTGGTGCGTCTCTTTCTCATTTTGCGGCATGGCAGCAACTCGTGGATTCCGTAGCACCTGCTGCCGTGATTTTTGAGGACGACAGTCCTATTCCGTCGGGCATGCAAACGCGCATTGCAGACATTGTTACTGGATTGGATGCGGTGGGCGACTGGGATATTGTCTTGTTTTTTAGAACCGGTTTTGGAAACGGAGTGTATGGGTGTGCCCCCGACCCAACACTACCCGCTGGATTTCAAACATGTGACAGCCTGTCTGGAGCGCACGCATATATGATTTCCCGAACGGGGGCGCAGAAATTATTGGCACGTGCGCGCCCTATTGAGCTGCATGTGGATGCATTTATGGCGTATATGGCGAGGCTTGGGTATATCCGTATGCTCTGGCACCCCTCGTTGGATGTTGGGGGAAATTGGGAGGATTCGGACATTAATCACAAAGGTGGGCGCATTCTTGAACTCCCGACGAATATGGAACGTGCGGGGATTTATGCGATGGATACTCGAACAATGTTTGCTGTCGTTGCGATGGCTGCGATTGTGGGTGGGCTGGTGGGTGTTGCTATGTTTGGAAAAACGAAGTTGGGAAAACGGAGTTAGCGATGTTGAGAAAATGAAGTTGGGAGAATAGCGGTCGCAGACCTTAAACCAAAATATGTGTCTGTGAACAATGGGTGCATCCACTTCGCGCATTTGGGCCGATATTCGAGCGCTTGAGTCCGATGACATACGGGCTGAAATGATTGAAACTGTGTTGATGTCCCCGGATTATGTAGCGGAAGCTAAACGTGCGGGCGTGTATGCGTCTCTTCTCGCATGGATGAGTGCGCGGCGTCGCGGTGATTTGCCACCCTTTCCGTATTCTACAGCTAGGGCCCCTCAAGCACCAAATCCGTATCAGTTTTCTGCTGCACCTCCACGTTTTTCACCCCCAGCAACGGGGTGGTCTTCACATCCTCCATCTCCTCCATCTCCTCCATCTCCTCCAACATCCGTTGTTCCCGTTAAAAAATTCCACGATTACTACGAACAGTGTTTGTACATTTTGGGCATTGGTGAAGATGAAGAACTTACACACGAACGCATACGCATGGCGTACAAACGGGCGTCGCTCACAGCTCATCCAGATAAGGGTGGCAGTGCCGAAAAGTTCGATGAATTGAAACGGGCGTTTACGTATGTTGAAAAACTCATTGACCGAATTCGCGGTAAAGCTGAGGATCGAGCACGTTTCACTGCACCTGTAACAATGGAAACTGCAATGGCTGCACGATTTACACCAACAGGTTCCGATTTAGCAATGCCAGGGTCCAGGGATTCAAGAGGACCCGTAACATTATCAGCAAAAAAACTGGATATGAATTTATTTAACAAAATGTTCGAGCAAAATAAACTTCCGGACCCTGAACGCGATACAGGCTATGGTGATTGGCTCAAATCACAAGAAGGGGGTGAGGACGTTGTTGTGGATCCACGGCTTTCGGCTGGGAAAAAGGTTACGTCGCAGCTGTTTGACCAAGTCTTCCGCGAACGTGCGCACGCAGGTGCTGGAGCAATTGTGCGCAAAACAGAACCGGATGCTCTCATTACGCCCGGCGGTACAGAACTTGGTGGCGAAGTCGATGATTACACTGCGGCATTTGGTTCCGGCACGCAATTCACAGACATCAAGCAAGCATATACCACAAAAAGCACATTTAGCCAGGAAGTAGCAAATGTTCGCGTGAAGAATGACAAATTGTCGTTGGAAGAAGCGTGTCGTGCGCGCGACGCCGAGATGAAGGCACCCGTTCAACGTGATGAGCAAACGCGCATACTTGAATCTGAGCGGGCATTGAAGGAACGAGAGCGCAAACGGTTGCTCCGTTTAGCCAATCAGGATATTCAGGCTTCCACGTGGTTTGAGCAAATGGCGGCACAATTGTTTGTTACGGACAAATGATTTGCAGCACCTAACCAAATAATTCAAGAATTAAAATCGTGCACGAGGTAACAATGAAGAATCCCGTAAGTGTTAAAAATGTTATACCGACAATTGGCAATGCAATTACTACGGATGATTCATTGCTTGTACACGTAACGGGTTTAGCCTTGCTAATCCAAACTGTTTGTTGGGCACCTGGAGTGTAAAGAGCAGCCTTTGCATTGGCATCCTCCTGATGACCCCACGTTCCAAGTTTTTCAGTGCACACATTCAACCATTCTACATACGCACCGTAACACGTGTAAACATCACAAATTGTAACATCCCCCGCTTGATAGCAATTTGTGCATGTTTCAATTGTGGTCCATGTTTTTTGCACATGCGCGTCAACTACGCTCCTACAAGAAAAGTTGGAAGGCCGATGATCAAGCACACAATTGCAATGCACATGCAAACACATGGAGCTGCTGAAATAACACGCATGATGTGTTTGTGATGGCTACTGTATGCTGTCAATTTTTGCCGTTGCGACATCCGCATGTTTGATCGCAAGAAAACATTCGCCATCCATTGTCATGGCGCACTTTGCTTTCTCGCTCTTGAAGAATGAATTTTGTTCGTTTGAATTGAAACCGAAAATTTCATTAATTTACACCGTTTTCCATCGGCATGCGGTGTATGTCCGTAAAATTGCGAATACAAGTATCCTTGTTCAAAATCCAACAGTTCGTTCGGAACCGCAACAAAATCCAGGAGAAAATATGTGTGTGTTGCAGCAATTAAATATGGATACGGCACTTCATTGATAAACACATGCGACACAAGCTTTGCGGAATCAAACGAATCGCCTGAAACCTTATTGAATTCAACCACTTCACTGCCGATAAAAACACAGCAATTCTCATTTTTTTGTGCTACAATGCTATTTCCAACATACTGTTCGAAAGATTCATTTGGAAACATTGCATCGATGCCTTGACCAAGCCACACCCGTTTGAAATTCTTGAGGGTGTACACGGAGGCGACTGTAATTGGGCGTTCCAAATAATCGTCCTCGTCATCGTATGATAAGGATTCGACCGTTAGGCACTTTGACGCCGTGTCAATTGTTACACGATAGGGGCGATTTCCATTGTCAACAGTTCGATATTTGCGACCCTTGTTTTTTACCGTTTTCTTCCATTGATAGATATTTTTGGCATTTGCAACGGACATGTAGGGTTTTCCATCATTGCCGACTTTCGTTTGCCCCTTGCAGTCGTGCGCTTTGAATGGGGGTCCGGGACGTTCCTTGTAGCGTTTTGCCGTTTGACGGACGCAATGTGCCATGTCTATTATACTGAATTATTTTCATGTTGAAACGAATCAGGGCCCCATGTAGTTATGAAGGCTTCAATACATTTCCGTATGAATTTTTAACCAGACGTTTAGTGTCATATATTTTTACATTGTGATCTGAATACGTGATTTTTCCAGAACATGTTGATCAAAGCTGCCATCTTGCAGACAATGTTGGGTTTTCTGAATTTAATCGAACCCTACCATGCCGCTTATTTAAGATTGCTGAAAGTTGCGATGCATGACATTTAAAATATTCACAGCAATCTTTTTGACAATTAAATTCTGCAACTGTTTTTAGAGAAATTAAGTCAAACACTTCAATTTTTCGTACAGAGCTACGATTTCTTGCTTGTTCTTGCTTTGTAGCCCATTGTAAATTATCAACATTATTGTTTTTACCATTTCTGTCTTTATGGTCAATCGTATGGTCTTTTGTTGGAGGCTCACCTAAAAATACGCGTCCAACTAAATCGTGAACGCGTAGTTGTCTTCCTTTATATTGAATTGTGAAATATTCGCCAACGGAACCAAACGTTTTAAAAGAGTTGAGAATTTGCTTGTTTTCAACTCTTCCTTTATTTGATACAAATAATTTAGGTCTTAATGGATCTTCTTTCCACTCTTCTCCTTCAATTACAACACAGTTTTTCTCTTGATAAACCCATTGATTTCCAAATTTATCTCTTTTACCGTCCAGAGAACGACGAATTGGTTTCGATGTAATTTTTAATACACGACACGCGTCATTAATTGATTTGTAAAATGAAGTCTTAATGATTGTTCCTTCTGTATCATATTCAATGTAATTTACAGGCGTACAACTGAATTGTGTTGCCTTAATTCCACGTCCTGGATTATCAGATGCGGTTTTTGCACAATGTTCCTTACGAGTTAGGATTTGAAGATTTGAGAAAAAATTATTTCCAGGATCTTGGTCGATATGATCTATATCATAATCGAGTGGAATTGAAATATTATACAAACATTCCATTATAAATCTGTGTGCTTGATATTTTTTAGCATTGATTGTTATTGTTGTTCTATTTTTGTGTTTCCCGTTTCGCAACAGAGTTTTTCTATGAATTGATCTAATCATTCCGGTACTATTTGATGAATAATGTGTTTGAATTGGATGGCAATACCATACATTATCCCTAATGTTTATTGAATTAATCAGAGAATTTCTCCATTCCTGTAATGCAGATTCTTCATCTTCTTCACTTTTAAGAATTGATTCTGCATGTTCTCTTGAAAGTGTTTCTTCAACTGAACGTTTTGAGTCGCGTGTTATTTTTACCTTTTCTAAAGTTCGTTTCATTGTGCATTTACGGCAGAATACACCAGTTTCCATTAAACGTCTCTGTGTTTTAGAACCTTTTTCGCCACATCCGCATTTAAACTCAATTTGGGTGTCTCTGTTAAACACATTATATTCTTTAGATAATATAGCATCATCTCTTAATGCTATGTTAAATAATTCGTTTGGTGTTACACACGCCATATTGCATTTTTATCGCCAATCATTTAGCGCATCATTTTTGCGCTTTGACCGCGACAATGAAATATGTTAATTTGCAAGAAAAGCATTAATTAAATCTTGAAATGGTTGAAACATTGAAAAATTAACACAAAGGTCAAACCATACGTTTGCTGTTATTGGATGATTAATCATAATTACTCCATTTCTATCAGGTAAAATTGTATTCAAAAATAAAGTTGAGATGGCTTTCCATAAATTAGAGTAAATCTCTTGATTTTCATCATTTCGTTCACTTTCTAAGCGAAGGAACATTCCAATTCTTGCAAGAAGATTAAGCCTCTCAATGTGTGGCTTATTAACAAGAAAATTTTTAAGTCTATTAACATTTGCCATCTGTTCAGGCGTGGCTACAATAATAATGTCGTTTAAGGGAATACGCGACATTTTAATCTAATTGTATGCGGTACTTTAGACCCACTTGTCATTACGAAAGTCTTATGAAACGACCCTTTGAAAAAAATTTATTTCATTCAAACGGTTAATCTTCAAAAATCGCATCAGTTTTAGCGGCGGCGTGTCTGGCGGCGGCTTTTACGATGTTTCGTCATTCCAACGGCATTTGTGCCGCGTTTGAGTGTGCGCATCGATCCACGCCCAACGCTACGCACCATGTTTGTACTACGCCGAAGTGTGCTGCGAAGCATACTCATAAAGGACATTGTTCCTGATAGAGTCCGCGAAAATTTATCCGCGAACCTTTAACCATGCATTCCACGCATTTGTTCGCCGCGGGTCATAGCGTGTCTTGAGGTGTTCAGCTGCCAAACGGTGTACTTGAACGCGTTGGGGTCCGAGCCATGCGTGAAAGGCCGCAATCTCCGGGTCTTTTTCTTTGCCAGTATCAGTATCCGACATGATGCGTCCACGTACGCGCGCACAACTGATATCAATTTTGTCTCGTCATGGGCGGCCGTTGGACATGTTTCGGCGCGGGGACCGAATTCGAGCCGCCGGGCGCATGGCATTGACTCGCGGCTATACCTATGTACTCGATGCGGAACCCGGAGATTTGCCGTCGGATTTTCGACCGGACTTGACGCCACAAGAAATGCTTTTGCTCGGCGTGTTTGAGGGCAAATACCTGAACGATTGTGTCGCCGAATTTCCCGCAGAATGGTTTCTGGGCGCATTGCAAACGGAGTCTCTGTCGCCCGAAGGACCCAATATTGAATGCAATTTGTTTTGCATCAAGTCCCGTCAGCCGCTTGGAATTTGGCGTCAAAATGGATGGGCGCCTTCGCGAGAGCATGGTACGAATACGGATGACCACTTTCACGGCGCACTCGGTGACCCAAACCGAAATCCAGACGAACGTGGATGGTTTCAGTGGTATTGTCGATTTTGGATGGGTCGACGGATTCCGGCGTTGGATGCAATTCAAATCAAACGGTGGCGGGCGTTTCGGCGTCATGCGGGAGCAATACGGGCGGGGTGTGCGCCGGGGGACCTGACGTGTCGAGTTCGCGAACGACAAGCCCTTCTTCAGTGGGCGTACAACCCGTTTGTGTAAACATGTTTTTTGGGCTACACATTCCCGCGTTAGCAGCAATCTTTAGTAACGGCGTTCCCTACAAATTTAAAATGTAGTAAACTTTCGATAAATAACACGAAAGTCATGGAAGGTTTTAGTAAATTCTTCCGTAATTGGGTGCCGCGCGTAAAAATCCGCCAAACCATTCGATGTTGGATACAGCAATTTTACTATGTCGTATGCTTTCCACCAGTTGGAATCTGAAACAATTCGCTTATCTGAGAGAAATTTACGAACAATGTCCGGACGATTCTCTTTGCATGCAGTGATTAATGCATTAAAGACATCGTCTTGATTTAACAGGGGTGGTCAACCTGTTCCTTTGACGTTGCACAAACAAGAGCCTGAATGTAATTTACACTTGTTAGTGCGTCAATGTAATCAAGGGTGACCGTAAATGTTTCAGTTGCATGTGGTTCAGTTGCATGTGGTTCAGTTGCATGTGGTTCAGTTGCATGTGGTTCAAGCGCAACCGCCTCTGTCTCAAGCGCAACCGCCTCTGTCTCAAGCGCTACACGTAAAAGTGCAATTTGCGCTTGAGCAAATGTTTGAAGTTCCTCCAGGCGCCACATGAAGGCGTGCTTCAATTCCCTCAAGACGTTCTAAATTTGCGTAAATTTGTTGCATTTACCCCGTGCATTTAACATCCGCTTGCCTCCTCATTTTTTAAGCTTACGCGTGAACCGTTTGGATGGTGGTCGCAAACGTCGTGTTACCCGAAAACCCGAGCCCGGTTGAATCGCTGCGGCAAATTCACCACGTTTCTCAACAATTCGCTCTCGATGCGCCTTTTTGAGTTCCGGTATACTCGGTTGATGTCCCGCACACTCCAACGGAAAAACATCGATAACATCCCCCGTTTCCGCCGCCTCCAAACGGCGCGCAGCCTCCAACTCAATTAATGCATGAATCACGCATAAAAGCCGCACAGACACATATTCTTGAAGATTCGCGAAATACATCGCATAATGCATTTGAATGAGCAAATCCAAGGACCCAAGACGATATCCATCCTTAAGTTCTACGAAATTGTGGCATGCGACCGTTTGAAATACAACGGCGCATAATTCATCGTCCAAACGGAGTTCCGTTCGCGTTGGAAGCAATTCGCCGATTGCATCAAACACCGTTGCCTTCAGTTCGCATTCGTGTGCAATGAGGTTTGCAAGTGCCGACGCGTGTTCCGACATAAGGAGTATGACTTCGTTGGGCGACGGCTCACCAAGCACGCTTGCACCGCTTAAAAAAATCGCACCAGATTCCATGCCAAACGAGAGAATACGAGAATGCAATTCAGGGTCGCCGTTGCCGCCTTTGCCCAATGCCTCCAACGGGTGTGCCGTGCAGTGTCCTGGCCGCAACGGATGAAATCGATTCAGCAGCAACAATCGTTCATACACCTTTTCCCAACGGCTCACCATACCCGCTGGCCGGCTCAGCTCCAAATAAATGTTCATACGCAAAAAGTTCACAGACGCAAACAAAATCCCGCCAATATTGTCAGCATCCTGCACGAGACGTTCATACACGTCGGATGGAATAAAGGTAATATCTGCAGCGGGACGATAATTGACAAAAATTTTATAGGTACCCTCGTGAATCCCGAATTTAGCTTCAACATCGGTAAAGCCGTCAGCAATAAAGTTTGACAGCAAATCAGCACAATCCTGTAGGGGATCCGGTGTCATAAAATCGTAATCGGGCAAATTGAGTGCGGGGTCGTAGAATTTGTGGTCGGATGGCATGTGCGCATTAATCGCAGCACCACCATACACCACACGCCCCGTCTGTCGCAAAAAACGTTCGAGAATTTCAACAATCTTACGGGCTTCAATATCTTCCGCAGCAAAACGCTGTTGGTGTTCGGCAGCAGCAAGAGCCGCCGCATGAGCTAAGGCAATGAGGGAAGTTGTCGATGCCATTCCTCTTTGCTTGGGGCGTTGACTTTTGAAATGCGTCGGGTTTAATCCATGCGTTTAAACGATACCGTCCCAAATGTTTCAAAAAACGCATCCAATTGCGAATCACTGGGGCTGAAAAGATTCACTGCAACAAATTGCGCCCCTGAGCACGCTTTCCACGAATTCGCTTTGAACAAACGATCATTGTTCGTTGATGTGCCACCAATCGTTGGCTGCACGAGACAAAAACCAGCTTGTGGCAATGTGAGTTGGTCCTCCGTATTGTCGCACGGCGGCTGATTTGCTACAGTCAACGCGCCAATATTGCTCGGATCAAACAGGATTGTGTTGGGTGCGCGCTCAATTGCATTTGTCACTTCGCCCATGCGTGTGTTCATGAATGTTTTCAAAAACGCGGCATAGGATGGAGTGGATTTGCCCAATACATTGTACGTTGCAGATGGACCTATTCCGTCTGAATCCGGAATAACAATTACAAACGCCTGTCCCATAAATTCCGAGAAAGTAGCCGAACACAATGCACTCTGGTTTGCAGCTTTGTTCCACGCGGACGGCATCGCATGACCCGCGATTGCGCTGCCGACGATTTCGCCCAATGTATTTAGATACGCTACGGTCATGTGCCCATGCAATTTGAGAATGACGAAAAATGGATCCGTTGATTGCGGGGTATCGAATGCTGCAAGAATCGCGGCCTTCAGGATTTCACCAACCGGCGCTGCATTTCGTGTTGCGCGTTTCCAGTTACTGTAGTGTCCAGACGACGTTTCAACCATCGCACACACCATCGGGCGTGTCGGATCGGCCGTATCGGGCCACACATCCAGCACAATCGCTCGCGCGCCTGCTTCAACCTGAAGACGGGCGGCCTCGGGATGAACCGTGCCAATCCAGGGACCATTTTCGGTAAAAATACCGCCAAAATTTGCAGTTGCTACGGAAAACTGTACCATTGGCGCATCTTCCGTTAAAACGAGGGGCTTACGGTTTCCTTTGAGTGCTTCGTAATCTCGACCATTTCCACCCTTTGGTTGTGGCGGTGTAACATACGTATTTACCAGCAAGGGTATCATATATGACACCGTAAACACGAGAATGACAAATGCGCAAAAAACATGCACGCCAATACTGAGACTGAGTCTGTGTGGGTTGTTGAAACAAAAAATCTCAATGGTGTCCTCGAGCAATGTTGTGAATGTGGTGGACGTGGTTGACGTTGCGGCCATCTCTCTCTATTGATTAGGACATTAACTTCGTGAATTCGCTGCGTGTCATGACAGGAATTTTTTGCGAATGCGCTTTGGTAATTTTGGACGATGTTGGCTCTGGACCGTCGGGATACACGACATGCGTTGTCGCCTTGGTAATTGAAGCACCCACCGTGTGACCTGCAGCCTCGAGAGATGCCTCCAATGCCTTGTCTCGCTCGCCGGTAAAAACAACAACGAAGCGCGTTGCGGGTGGTTTTGCTGCTGGTTTTGCGGTAGGTACGGACAGTCCTGTTGCATCCCTCCACGCAAGATACGCCGGCACCGCATCCCGAATGCTGTCAAGTGTTCCTGCGCTTATACCTGCAATAGCACCAAAGTCCATTTCGGGCCAACGTGCAACATTGGGTTCAACTTCAAGCAACGGCATCAATTTCGTATGTCCAACTCCACGCGGCATGGTACAACTTGCAACCATGAAGGTCAGCTCTGTCCAACCTTTTTGCCCAGCCCGTAAGCCCTCGTAGGTTCGCTCGGCCCCGCGTTGCTGAAAGCCCTCTGCGCCCGCCAAGTCTGCTACGGTTGCCCCGTAAATCTGACGAATGGTCTTAAATCCTGCAGCATACAGCTTTTCCACGATGCCTGGACCCACGTTTTCAGCACCGAGTTCGCGTAGGGCTTTTGTGAGTTGAATGCACGCCTGTTCTTTGTCGAGTGTGCCTGCTTTGGGGCGAATGTGAACGGCGCCATCCCATTCCCAAGCGGTTGCAGGCATAGATGGCGATGCAGCTGGGGTTATTACGCGCACAATTTGCGGAATGACGTCTCCCGCTCGTCGAATTTCAATTTGTGCACCTGGTCCCACACGGTTTTCGTAAATCCAGCGGCCATGTAGACCCGTTGCAGCACTAATTGTGGCGCCGGACAGTTTTACGGGGTCAAACAACACACGGGGAATCAGGTACCCGCCGGAACTAACGTTCCATTCAACGGCGCGCACAAGGGTTGTTGCTGAAACGCCAACGAGTCGTGTTTTCCATGCCATACGGTCTGGTGGATTAATTGCGTTTCCTTTGCGCACCGTTGGTTTCCATGTTGCTGGACGAGCCACATTTGGCGCAAGGACTAATCCGTCGAGTTGGTATGGGCTTGCGGATTCCGTTGCGCTAAACAGTGCGCTTAGCGTGCTTGTTGACATGTCGGTCACTCTGGCGTGTGTGACAACTTCTAATCCAGCGGCGCGCATAAAGTCCAACGCATCAAGTGGAGTGCGGTCGACGGGAACGACGAGCTCGTATGCTACAAAGCGAACGTTGGCGTAGAGCGCAGCATCGAATTCGCTTGGCTTGCGATTGAGAATGCCGGCAACAATGCCGCGTGCGAGTTTGTCTGCGGGGAGAGAGTCGGTGCGCATGATGAGTTCCCCTCGAATGGCAATGCCATTTGAGGGGCTCGCGCGTCCTGTGGACGCAAGTTCGCCACGCACAGCGATGGCGGCCCCTCCAAATCCAGTAAAATGCGGAACAAACGCGCTAATGTCGCGACCTTGCATTCCATTCCCTCGCGTATACAATTTTCGCGTTTCAGGAAACCACAGGGCCGAAACGCCATCGAGCTTGGGCGTGGCAACATAGAATGGAGCAGGATTCCGTTGGACCCACACGGGTAACGTGCCATCCTCCGGCTTAAGCTTGGACAGTGACGGCAACGGAATTGGCAGATCGACTGCATTCGCCGTGTCTGCACCAACCTGTTGGAGAAACGGGTGTTCGGGTGCAAGCTCGCGCAATTCATCCATGCCGTCGTCATATTCGTCGTCGGTCATGAGAGGTTCATGGCCGTTGTGATATGCGTCTGCAGCGGCGGCAAGACGTGCAGCAAGGGCCTTAATTCGCACAGACATTCTATGGCGATCCCGTTGGAATTCGGGGGTGATCAATTTTTGGATGGTGAACGGGATTTCATGGACTCATGTAAATTCGTGGAATCATGTAGAGAGCATGAGTTGGAAATTCACCAAAATACCATAGATCCGAGATGTTAGCCGCCTCATCAGTCTTTCAGCAGAAAAATTAGACTGGAAACATTGGGAGGCGGCTAACATTGCGGAACCATGCCAAAATACCCGACACAGAGAATTGGACGGCAGAATTCAAAGCATCAGTGGATAATTTAGTAACTGTTTTTCTTCCTGGTGGTGCATACCGTTCAACAAATGTAGATGGGAATTTGTTCTTAGTTTCAGTGTTTGCGTTGAAGGATGATGGTATTGTCACGGAAATTAAAATTACGGACAACCAAGTTCATTGTTCGAGCATAGATTTGGACATTAATGATGCGGATGCACGGTTGGTACAAGGCATCGTTACACTTCCACCCGTAGCACATCGTAAGTTGGTTGAGTTTGTTACATCTCTTCCAATACTAGACTTACATGTTTATGAAAATATATTGCCCGGAACTGGGCGCGGATATAATCAATCACCCGTAAATCGTAGACATGCGGATATCGTTGTTAAATACAGCAATTTGCCTGCGAATGTAGGTGGCTTAATTACGAATTTTACGGCCCCCAAAGGTGGTCGTAGGGCAACACGCAAATCCCGCGTTCTAAGGAGATGAGTTGGAAATTCAGCAAATTACCTGGAACAGAGGATTGGGAGGTTGAATTCAAAGCATCGCACGATTATAATGATAATTATTTGGTTTTTATGTTGCCTGGTGGAGTGTATAGACGCATCCTTCCGTCTACGGTGTCACAATTGACATCCGTAAATAAATTAGGGTTTTAGCGATTGTTGCTGATTGATGGTACATCCATTCATTATGTGGATATTTATCCTAATGGTGGGCATGCAGCAGAAGGGTCGATAAGACTTCCACCGTTGGTACACCGTAAGTTAGTCGAGTTTGTTTCATCTCTTCCGGCAACCGGTGAGCCTATAAATGTTTTGCCCGGAACTGGGCGCGGATATGAACAAGCACCCGTTAATCGCAAACATGCGGACATTGTTGCTAAATACAGCAATTTGCCTGCGAATGTGGGCGGATTAATCGCAAATTTTACGGCACCCAAAGGTGGTCGCAGGACAACACGCAAGATGCGCCAACGTCGCTGAAGTAGTGTGAACGAACTCTTTGTTCAAATTTGACCTTTTCAAGTGCCCCCGTTTTTTATCACGTACACGTAGATGAAGCACCACCTCAAAACAAGAAAACAAAAACAACGCGGCGGTCAATTAACCCGCAACATAGCGCTAAAACACATCGTTTCAGTCGGATATGAGATTGAATCCGGAATCGTTTTGCCGTTTGTTCCATCAGATCCTGACGATCCTGATGGCGTTCTCGCGTTAAAACCAATCGGCATTCAATTTGCAAAGGATTCAACTATTTTAATACATAGAACCGATGATGAGAGCTTCGTATTAACGCCTGAATCACTGACCCAAAACACAATTTCCATGAAATTGGATGCATTTTTCGATAAACATACGAAAGATGACATTTCGATAACAAAGGATGGCGCAGAATTGTTTTATCTTGGATTCAAAACCGCCCCGGATTTTTTTGATTGTGCAGAATTTCATTACACATTTAAGCGACTTGCGCCATCGGAAAACATAATTATGACAACGTTGCAAACGGTTGTTCACGCACTGCATGACATGTTTACGGGCGTCGTTACCGTGAATAATTGTCGCATTCAAACAATGTCATCCCGTGAAGTGTGGAATATTTGTACGGTGTTCAATGCTCTCGGAGTTTATTATGTAATTCCTGGGTCCAACATTTCCGCTACGGACGTCAATTGGACGTTTCAATTAACATTCGGTGTGCATCTCGAACACGTTGCCGAAGTTGTAAATCACATTGCCAAGGACACTGCAATTGAGCGTTTGGATATTGTGAACCGGTTGTTGGGTCTTTGGACTCGGACTTGGCGATTCAATCCGACGGTGAAAGGGTTTTTGTTTTTGCTGCTACTGAACATTTGCCCGTCGGACATTTCGAAAAAGACGACGTACCATTTTTCATTGCGGCACACGATTCGTGAGATTTTCGAATCCTTGTCGGTGGACGACAGGTCGCGCATCGATGAATTCGCAAGAACATTTGATGCAGACGACAAAGCAATTCCGACATACGGAAGTGTCCGTAAGTTGTTAGACTTGCGAAACGTTGAGTATGTGGACGACCCCATTAAGAAAACGGGAACGCGGCGTTTTGTGTTTGCCGACGGTGTTGTTCTGTTTGAAGTTCGAAATTTCAACAAACAATTGCAGAAATTAATAGGGAGCAAGCAGACGAATTTATCGACGTTGCTGCCGATCATTGACGGACTGGCTTGAGATTTCCGTTAATCCCCGTTAATCCCCCACCACACATTTCTAACAGTATTAAATGTGTAAAAAATACTGCAAGCAATAAAGAAGAGCATGGCGAATCCCGGAGTTGACGCTTTTTATCGTACACGAGCGGAATTCGACGGATTAAACGCGCAATTGGAATTGCAACTTGAATCGTTTGTAGCGTATGCACGTGCTCGCCGCGATGAATTGTTGGAGGCGTTTGAAAAGGAAGCTGTGCACATTGATGATGAAATGCTTGCTGCAGCATCTGCAGCAGTTGCACCCGTTGCATTCCCTGAAGTATCGCCGTTTGTAATTGTAAATCGAGAAATGGAAGCATTGGCGCGATTCCAGCGAACGTCGTATTCTGCTGAAAATTTACAGGCTGCTATCGCAGCTAAATCCAAAAGTCTTGCGAGTGTGGAACTTTCGCTATTAAAAACGGATAACGTATCGGACCCGAGTGCATTGGATAATTTAGCGTTTCGGGTGGCGTGTCAAAATAAACATATTGAAATAATCCGTTTGCTTCTCGCAGACCCACGGGTTGACCCTGCTGCTGTAGATAATATGGCGTTTCGAATGGCGTGTAAAAATAAACATATTGAAATAATCCGTTTGCTTCTCGCGGACCCACGGGTTGATCCTGCTGCACCTGATAATAAAGCGATTCTATATGCGAGCTCACATGAACATATTGAAGTAATCCGTTTGCTTCTCGCGGACCCACGGGTTGACCCTACTACTGGAGATAATGAGGCGATTTTCTTTGCATGCTCACATGGAAATACTGAAGTTGTAAGTTTGCTTCTCGCGGACCCACGGGTTGATCCTGCTGCTAGAGATAATGAGGCGATTCGAATGGCGTGTCAAAATAAACATATTGAAGTCATCCGTATACTCCTCGCGGACCCACGGGTTGACCCTGCTGCTAGAGATAATAAAGCGATTCTATTTGCGAGTTATCATGAACATATTGACGTTATGCGTTTACTTCTTGCGGACCCACGTGTTGACCCTGCTGCACGAAACAACACCGCGTTACGTCGTGCATTTCTCATAGAACAAACAGATGTTGTTCAAATATTGCTCACACGCGCGAGCCCCGAAACAAAAGACAAATTTGCATTTTGGATGGCATGTCGCAACGGTAAACTTGATGTTGTTCGCACTTTAATACCGTCGGTTGATGCAGCAGAACGCGATTTTGCTCTCAAAGTTGCAGAACACTTCAAGCAACCAAAAGTTGTGAAATTTCTTAAAGCAAGCATTGTAACGAGCAATGCAACAATTTCACGCGTCGGCGGCAAACGCACAACTCGCAAACGGACAACTCGCAAAAATCGTAATGCTCGCATTTGACCCTAATGATTGCCCCCGTCATCCCCGTCGTCTCCGTCATCATCCTTCGTAACAACGTATTCAACGGTTTCCGCCGCCGGTTGCACTTTCACATTCACAATGCTCTTCAACAGTTCAACAATGTCGGTGTGTCCATTCGCATGTGCAAGTTTAAGCGCATTATTGTCATTTGCTGAAGGGTCAATTTCTTCACAAGCAAGCAATAAACGAACAATGTCCATACATCCGCGCATACATGCATATCTAAGTGCAGCGCTGTTATCCGCAGCAGGATTTACGCCTCTTTCTTTCGGTAAATCAAGCAATAGACGGACAATTTCCGTATGCCCGTTTTCACATGCAACCATGAATGGGACATTGTCTTGCACTGTTGGATCCACACCCCGTGCGTCCGCAGATCCCCACGGCAATTCAAGCAATAAACGAACGATTTCCGTATATCCTTTCTCACATGCATTTCGAAGTGCAATATTTCCGTATTTTGCCGGATCAACTCCGAGTTCCAACGGCAATTCAAGAAATAAACGGACAATTTCAGTTTGCCCCATAGCACATGCATACCGAAACGCGAGACAATCTTTTCCGGCAGGATTAACGTTGCATGCAAGTAATAAACGTACAATTTCAATGTGTCCGTTTATACATGCAGTAATAAATACATCATTCGGAATTGCAATTTCTGGTGAGAGCAAGAAACGGACGATTTTCGTATGGCCAAATGAACATGCTGTATCGAGTGCCTTTCTTGCGTCAATTTCTAAACCGGCCTCAATCAAGAGTTTAACAAGGATTACGTCGCCTTTTTGGACTGCCGTTTGCATCGAATGGTATTCATGTATTTCCGCGATTTTACGGAGAAGTTGAAGTGCATGTTGAGTTGCGTCCATTCTGTCAAATGTGAGGTGTGTGAAAGGCCGTCAATTTTTATGACAAAATTAGCCGTTCAGACATCGCACAATGCAGAAATGAATTCAAAACCGCGCCTTGAATTCCTCATATACTGCGTCTCGTTCGGCAGCCAACACCGCATATTGCGCTTCACCCAACACCCGTCTACACAAGTTGAGATCATACGTGAGTTTCTGATCTGGCCGCGAACTGCTCCAAACCCGTTGGATAAACGCAGCACACGCTTCATTGTCGCGCGGCATGTGACAAATACCTTCTTTGAATGCCACAAGAGTCTTGAGTTGCGAACGTGTGCACGCTTCATCCAGTGGCAGCGCCCGTTGTACAACTTCAACATCATTGTACGCAATAGCCGGATTGTCGCCGAGCAGTCCAGGTGCAATGTTGCCAACCATGCCCTGCGCATCGTGAAACGCAACCACATCATCAAATGTGCTGAGTCGTGCCGTTTTGCTCGTTGGTCGTGCCCGTCCTGCACCATGACCCGCAAAGAGTACATCTGGCGATTCGTACACTTGTGTAAATCCCTCTCGAATCAAACGGGATCCTTCTGCCATTGTGGTTTCATACGTTGCACACGACGGGTCCGCCATCGTCCACATCAAACACCCTTCTCCTGCGCGCAGCGCGACAATGCTTGCAGCAGCTCGCCGTGTCATGGCAATAGCCCCTTTTTTGAGCACAAAGAATACTGTGCGAGTATCGTCGTTTACGAAGCACGAAATTCCGTTGTGCACGAGTCCACCAAGCAGGGCCAATGTTGGTGTTCGTGCGTCTTTGAACCGCCCCACAGCATGTTGAAACAGCGGCGACGCTATCATAATATCCTGCAATACACGGGCATTTGTCTCGTATCCGAGTTCCTGTAAGACTGCAAGAGCACACAGCACTCGATTCAATTTCGCGAATTTGCACAGTGTATCAAATGCGCGCTGATAAAAGACGGCAAGCGCACCCGTTGCAACCTCGTAGCCACCTTCCATGAAGCGGCAGGCTTCCGCAATAACATTGTACACGGCTGCACCGAGTCCGCGACTTCCCGAATGTACAACGAGCCACAGCTTGTTCCCGTCATCTTGGGACAGCTCACAGAAATGATTGCCGCTGCTGCCAAGACTTTGTGCGTAGCGTGAAATGTAGCGCAATACGACAGCCTGTTCGTAAGAAAGCCCAGGCGGAATCGGAATGAGCTTTTTGGCGCTTTCCCTGTCGCCGCCCAATTTGTCAAGCTCTGACCGCTCGTAACTTGCAAACATAATTCCAACAGCGTCCATTACCGTGCGCATCTCATCCAGCCACGTCGCCAATTCGTCAAACCCGTAAAACGCGGCGGCCTCCATCACATTGGTTGCAAGAAACGCGCCACTTTCGGCTGCCTTGCCTCGTAGCAGCGTTCGTCGCATGGTCGCAACAACATATGAGCAATAGTCGCGCATGGTTTCACCAAAGTCTTCGCGGGATTTTTGCTGGGGTCCGGGAGTCACCAGCGGAATGACGGAAAGGCCGCATCCGATATCGCCAGACACCAGATTTACGGGAATCTTACATCCAGTCACATCCACCGACATAATCATACCGACAAACACATTTCCAGCACCATGTGTATCCGCCTGGAGCGACACCGTGGACCCTGGTGGAGCAAAGCGAACTGCAATTGCTGCAACGGCGTCAAGGTCGGCAACACTTAGTTGTGCATCCGAAAAAACGACCTTGCTTTCCAGAATCCACCACTTATCCGTGCCATCGTTGATGCGATATTTTGCCACAATTCCAGGAGTCAGTGGCAGCTCATCGATGTGTAGCGAAAGACCCTGTTTGAAATCGGGTTCTTCTTTGTACACAGACACATCTGGAATTGTGTATCCAAGACTTTGTAGTAGGTTCGCGGCAGCTTTGCTAAGTTGTGATTGTGTGCGGCGTTCGAATTTGGCTTGTGCTGCAGCGGCTGCTTTTTCTGCTTTGGTCTTTTTGGCAACGGGTTCACAACAATCCACATGAATGTTGTTCAGTTCGGAATCCATTTCGGAATCCAGTTTGGAATCCATTTCTCCGGTCGTTGGTGGTCTTGAACAAAGGGTGTCATTTTTCCACCCGCACGGCGACCCCTTGTATTTTCGTTTTTTTCGGTCGTTCCCGTAATTGGAGGCTTTCCCTCCAAAAAATACTTGAAGCCATTCGAGCGTTTTCACCAATCAACATAGAATGAACGCAATCACACAACGGGCGCATCTTATTGCATCTGCGTTTGAAGAGCTCGATGCTATCATTGTCCCTGAAGTACCCGATTGGTTTCATGTGAACACGGCCATACGAATGTAGTTACGCTGCTACTTCCCGTCAGCAAACGACAACGCTGGGCGAGGGTCACGCGGATCAACGTGTTGTTCGCTCGTGTGGACCCGTCGGCAGTCGACAATAGTGCGATTCGCTCTGCAAGTGAACACGGCCATACGGATGTAGTTAAGCTCCCCGTCAGCAAACGACAACGTTGGGCGAGGGGGTCACGCGGATCAACGTGTTGTTCGCTCGTGTGGAGCATACAACAATTACGCAATACACTGGACAAATACGGAAATTGTCAATGTGCTACTTGCAGACTCTCGTGGATGCTTAATTTCCGTTTTTTAACGTTTCTTCAGCGTACGCCGCCCCCCTCCCTTCAACAGCCGAACTTCAGCATGAATAATCGCTATTCTGCGTTCATTAAATTCAATTGCCGTCGGGTACTTTTTGTAATGGATTTTTGAATCAAACGTGAAATGCAATCCAGGTGGTAATAGAATTTCAAACTCATTTTGCACTTTAGATTTCAAATGCAAATACATGCATGGAATCTCCGGCGTAATCGTCAGTTCATACACGCCCCCGTAATATTCAACGGGTGGTTGATGTACATAAAACGATGACGGCAAACTTGAAAAGTCGATTGCCTTGACGACAGAGAGGGACGTCGACACAAAATCCGCATTTACGTATTCAAGTCCGCGCAAATGGCCCTCCGTTTTGAATCCTCGATACACCGTCACCGGCGACAATAGACGTGGAGCATTTTCAATAATGCGTTTAAGGTCCTTCGAATATTCACTCAAAAAAGGTGTAATATTGTCCGGATTAATGAAAAAATCGAAATTCCGTTTCACAATATCCACAAACTCGGATTCATTCACCATTTGTTCACCGTTCAATTTGAACAGCAACGTATTCGTACTCGGCAAATCCAACGGTAACGCATCGTACATGTCCGACATGTAATATCCTAAAAATGCAACATGTCGCACCGACGATTCAACCGAAAACAATTCGGTCAGGTCGCGAAGTGTGCCGCGCAAAAAATTATTTACGAGCATATCACCCAAAAACGTGTAACTTTTTAACAATTCAATTTCACGAAGGGAAAGGCTATTGATATACATAGATTGCAAATCAATCCATTCGACCAAACGGTCACTTTTGGGCGGAAACGCATATCTTGTGCGTAAGCGGGCCGAGTTTTCCGTACCGTTTTGGCGAATTAAAAACGGAATTTCTGGCAGAAGTCGGGTTTTCGCAACATGCGGTCTATTTCCGTGAACAGGTTTGACCAACAGGGCCGTTTTGCGATTTGGTGTTGGAGACGGGGGTTCCTCTGCATTTGTTCGCAATCCGTTTAAACTCAGCGTTTTACGAACAATAGATTTAACATTGTCCATGTCTCTATTCGTGCATGAGATTTTTTTATCGGGTCCTTAAGCGGTCACATGCATATGTAGACCAATGAACACACCCGCACACGACCCGCACAGCCCGCGCCAAGTCCGCGAAATGGCCGGTGCTGCCGACTGGTTACGCCTGGTTGCGCTGCTCACGCGCGACGATCCTCCTAACGTTCTTCTTACGGGTCAAGCCGGAATTGGCAAAAGTTTAGCCGTAAGTTTAGCATTGAGCAATTCGATTGTTCAATGGTTCCGCTGCTCACAAGATCCGTCTTTGCGTGATTCACGCGACCGCATTAAAGGGGCTGCAAAACGACGCGCTGAAATCGGACATGTGAATTGGATCGTGCTTGAACACGCGGACATGTTGCATGCAGACGCACAAGCCTTTCTTCGCCGAGTTATGGAAACATCCGTTGGATCCACGCGATTTTTGCTGGAAGTGCGCGACGCATCTGCTGTAACGGAACCTCTGATATCTCGCACGGTACTGTTTAATGCACCGTTGTTGATGGAATACGAGATACGCGCAGAGATTTTGCGACGGTGTCCCGGATTATCGGTTGCAGTGGCGGGTCGATTTGCGGGAGAAGCGAATGGCAACATCCGGTGGGCCGTGTTGCAAGGGTTGGGCAACATGGGCGCGGAAATATCAACGACGGGTCTCGTGGATCCAACGCTCCCTTCCCCGGCATCTATCCACAATTGGCAATCTCTGTTAGCCACGCTTGAACAAGTGAAACAAACGGGTTCATCTCTTCGGTCGTGGGTTCATTATGACAATCCCGTTTGGGAACGACAGGGGGGTGCATGTCCATTGGCAATTACATCCGCACTCTTGGCTGCGTCGCTTAGTGCGTAAAAAGTACTGCATTTGAAAGCTCACGCAGAAAAGTAGCGAAGAACCATGGAGAATGTGGCAACGTATTCTGAAGCGCGATCCGAGTATACCAAACAGCTGGCATCGTTTGTCGTCCCGGCAATGGTGACGTGGTTTCAAAAATTGTGGAAGCGAACATCGCACGGCAAATTGGATTTGACGCTGTTTCAGACGGAATGTGCGGAAATTCCTCGGTGGAATCAAGATCGTATTCGTGATGAAATTCGGAGTTTGCTCGAAACAATTGACCGCGCAGGATGTGATTATATGGAGGAACTCATGACCGCTGTTTTTGTAGCGCATACCAAGGTTCTAACGGCAGTTCGGTTGTCAACCAAGCGAAAGGAATTGGCGATAACGGTTCCGAAGTTGGAGCAATTTCTTCATCGGATTTTCCATGAAACTGCGCGACTGTGTTGGAAAACCCCGTTTCTTTTTATGGAAACGGGAACGATCATTGACCGTCAGAAGAATGTGCTTCAAATTGAAGCCTTGGCGTCGGAAGCGATAACAACCGCTGTACGCTCATTGCTTCCGGTTAAGCAGATTCTTCAAACATACATGGGTGAAGACGGGGATGAAATTGAAAAGGTGGATGATGATGCAGAGGCTCCTGTTGTTCCTGTGGCAGCACCTGTGGCACCTGTTGCTCCTGCTGTTCCTGTGGCAGCACCTGTTGTTCCCGTTGCAGCACCTCTGGCACCTGTTGCAGAAGCTGTGTTAATTGTTGATGATCCCGTTGTACCCCCCGTTGTGCCCCCCGTTGCCCCCGTCGTACCCCCCGTTGTGCCCGTCGAACAACCCATAATTAGCATTGACACAGAGCCTTCGGTGCGTTTTTCGGATTACGATGCCGTTTTCCAACCCGGTGGGGAGCCCAAAATGGCATTTGCACCCAAAGAAGACGCGGATTTGGAGTCAGCAGATGATTTAACATCGGGTTTGAAAATCCATGATACAGCGGAAGTCTCGAGCGATGATATTGAGGACCTTGACGCCAAAGACGCCAAAGATTCCAAAGACACCAAAACAATTGTTGATTCCGACATCGAGGATTTGGAATAAACGCACATTTAAAATCATTAAATAAAGTCCCACATACTTCACAAAGATGAACATGAAAACCGTAATCATCTGTGCGATCGTTGGCGCTGTGTGTTTACTCATTGTCGCGGGTGGAATTGTTAGCATGCGCGGAGAATCTCCCGATTCAGTGCATCTTGCTTCTGGAGCCGTTGTGGGCGCCGGAGCTGGAGCCGGACTTGCGTATTGGTTTACCCCGGAATTGGAAACGCTTCAAGATTTGGTGGGCGGTCAATCCGAAATGAACGTTGGTCTTCCAACATTTTGACATGCTAAAATCCTTTCCAAGCGAGTCCAATCAATGCTCCCGACACGATTTGAAACACCGTATGACACCGAAGACGTCTGCGTGCCCACGCCATCGCACACAGCCACAACCATTGTCGAGGTGAATTTCTATTCACAAGAAATGCAGTAATGGCCATGTGTCCCGATGGAAAACCGCTTTTGCTTGCGTCATTTTCGCAAAAAATGCCGCAATTATGTGCGTTTGTTGGTCGCCGAAAAATGGGACCCCAATCACGTGTTAATCGCTTGATACACTCAATCAGAATGAGGAGACGGAGTACTTCAAAATTATTGGTCGCAAAGAATGCAGCAAACGGACATGACAATGAAATAATGTATTCCAACATGTTGTCTACTTATGTAAGGTTCTGGCAAAAATGTTATTCAATGAATAGTAGATATGTACTCGGGAGCCGTGTGTCCCCCAAATACGGTGTTTAATCCGAAAACACTGCATTGTATTAAACTCTCGGGACGCAAAGCGCGTGAATTGATTAAAGCTGGAGATATTCCTGCGGTTCTCACGCAAAAAAATAGGGCAACACAGCGATTGACACAAGCACAGCGATTGATGCAACAACAGCGATTGACACAACAACAGCGATTGACACAACAACAGCGATTGACACAAGCACAGCGATTGACACAAGCACAGCGATTGACACAACAGCGAACAACACAACGAAAAACACTTGCAAAATTACCCGTAGGATCTGCACGCGTTATTCCTAAAGGCGAACGTCCAATTCTTTTGAGCTGGATTAATAAACATTGTACGACCGAATTTGACGCAATAACGAATCAACCGTTTGCAGATGTCCAGAGCGACGAAGACCTTCAACAACTTGTTCGTTTGCACACGGGAACATGTGTACTTGCTCCGAATTTGCACGAGCATGTTCGACCCATGCACAAACGTGGAGATTTTGCGACAGTCCCAGGATTAACGGAACACATGACACGCGATGACTTTAAAGTGTTGCGGGCAGCGATGCGCAGACACAATCCCGAGTATAAATTGCCAGGCCGTAAGCACCGCCCACCACCCGACAATTGGGCACTGTATGTCGGCATGGATGAACGAAGTGGTCCACATTTCGCAAGCGTAATGTACGTTGATATTACACAATTGCGTAGAAGCGCAGGAGGGACAGCGGACTTTGAACCGTCTGCTGTTAAAATGAATTTGGGATTTATTCCTCAACTTGAACGATTCCGTGAAATTATCGAACTTCTCCGACAGCTGAATGAGCAATATAAAATGCTGAAGCCTGTGCCAGGTGGATGGCGTCCAATTGCGGGATTTCCCTTTACCAAACGCTTCTGGGAAGAGGACGGAACTCGCAAATTTGATCACTTAATCAAAGAACTTACGGACGTACTGAATGAGCCTTAAGAACGCGAATCGATTAAGACACACATGTCCGAAAAAGGACTCGACGCATTCGACGCATTCGACTCATTCGACTCATTTGAAACATTTCAATACATTATTCAATGGTGTATTGTGCTACTTTTAATGTTTTTCACATTTTATCATTTGACCCCCCAAAATTGATCTCGTAATTTCCTGAGTTCTAAATAGAGCATGAATTTCTGTTCTATTTGCAACTATTACTTGTATTTGGAGACTGTAACGACAGACGACGGAATTACAATGCAGCACAAGTGCCGGCATTGCGGGTTTACGAAGGCGCTAAACCCCCAGTCTTCAGAGGAAGCCTTGATTCTTGAAACGACGTTTCAAAAAGGGAGTTCATCGGATGTTTCGCAGATTACGGAATTCACAAAGCGTGATCCGACATTGCCAACTCTGGTAACAATTTCATGCCCGAATGGTGAGTGTCCTTCGCAGGCAGACGAATCTTTGCGTAAAATTATCTATATGAAAGTGGATGCAAAGCAAATGCAATACCAGTATTGCTGCATGTCGTGCGATACGCAGTGGAAGTCATAAGCGCAATCATTGGCGAGGTTTTTTGAAGAGCATTGGCGAGCTTTAAACAAATAAATTTATTAACGTTTTACCACTTAATTGTAAAAAATGTAAATCTGCTAAATCCTCAACCCATGCTCTTCAAGTTAATGTTATTTGACAAATCAATGTTTTAAGATGTTGATGATTTGAAAAGACTGTTTGAGCAAAGAACGTTAATACATTAAGTAATTCATGGTCGTCAACGGCCATGTAGCGCCGAACTCGGTCTAAATTGTTCGTCAGGATTGCTAACGTGTACGGCGCTACATGGCCGTTGACGACCATGAATTACTTAATGTATTTTGGAGAGGAAAAACAATGGTGAATTATGCGATTGAACATGGATATGCAGATTTGGTGCTATTTATGCTGCAACACGGATATCCTGTTTGAAGCGAGATTTTAGCATTGAGTTCGCAGCATGGATTGGATGCAGTTGTCGCCTACGCGCGGTCACGAATTAACGCGAATGCTAAAAATGTTAGCAGCAACAGTGGAAGTGGCATCAACAGTGGAAGTGGAAGTGGCAGCAACAGTGGCAGCAACAGTGGGAGCAACAGTGGAAGTGGGAGCAACAAAAACACCCGTAAGCGAAAAAGGTCTTAGGATTAAAACGGGCTGTCTTTTGTAAATTGGGGAAATAGTTTTGACGCGCAAATTTCTGGAACTGCATTTATTTGCATTCATATTGTAGCTACACTGATGGTTACCTCTCCAATGCATTGCGATTTAACTTCGACATTTATTACTAATTGTTCGAGTTAGACGTAGTGTTCGAGTTCGTGATTGACGACGTCCACCTACAGCATTAAACTCTTGCCTGCGAAGTTCGCGAATTTCCTCATCAAAAAACTGTGCACGTAAAAGTATAAGATAAAACTTTGCACGTAAAAGTTCATGAATTTCCGCTGTTTTTGCTGCAGCAATGTGCTCACGAGACAACCCCCTAGCAACAACTTCGCGGCGCTCAAGTAATAGCCGGACTACATCCAAATGACCGTTTTCACTTGCACAACGTAGTGCGGCATTGTTGTTTGCAGACGGGTTTACACGTGGGTCTGCGAGTAATATTTTAACAATGTCCAAATGACCGTTTTCACTTGCACAACATAGTGCGGCATTGTTGTCTACACGAGGGTCTGCGAGTAACATCTTAACAATATCCAAATGACCGTTTTCACTTGCCATGCAAATCGCGTAATTATCGTTTACTGATGGGTCCACACGAGGGTCTGCGAGTAGCATTTTGACCACGTCTGTATGACCGTTTCCACTTGCGCTCTTAATTGCATAATTGTAGCGTGCAGACGGGTCTACACGGCTGTCTGCAAGTAGCACCTTGACCACGCCCATTTGACCGTTTCCACTTGCCATGCGAATTGCGTAATTGTTGTCTGCGGATGGGTTCACACGCGGGTCTGCGAGTAGCATTTTGACAATGTCTGTATGACCATTTTGACTTGCAAAGCGAATTGCGTAATTGTCGGCGGTTGACGGGTCGATTGTGGGATCTCGTAGCAATAAATGCACCACAACCACATCACCCGCTTTAACCGCCTTGTTGAATTTCTCTTGTACAAATCCCGGACGGGGATTTCTGACAAATACCGGATATATGACAAATACCGGATGGTTATCTAGGACTTTAGCTTCCTTTATTAAATAGTCGATTTCTGTCTCCAAAACACTCAATTCTGCATCCGTGAGTTCTGGATACACCGTTGGTCCGTTTGCTAACCCGTTTCTGTTTGCTGTCCTGTTTATCTCTCCATTTGTTTTGTTCGTCGCTCCAATCTTTCCCTCTAATTTCAGGTCCAATCGTGTTAATTCTGTTTGAAGTTTACTGCGTGTATTCCAAATTGTTTGATTCGCTGAATAAGAAAACCAGCGGGGAATCCAAAAATCTAATGGCTCCTTAATCAATGGCTGAATAATAGCATCCACCGCCTCAAGTTCTTCTAACGCAGCAGCCACCCTTCCAACCTTTGCCCGTAATTCATGGATATTTCGGTTAGCAGCATCCATCAAAACGTATTCTAATACTGCCAAATATTTCTGTAATTAATTTTGTATTTTGGAGAGGAAAAACAATGGTGAATTATGCGATTGAACATGGATATGAAAATTTGGTGCTATGCTGCAACACGGATATCATGTTGGAAGCGAGATTTTAGCATTAAGTGCGCAGCATGGCATTGTTCCCGCTTGTCAGCCGCCTCATCAGTCTTCCAGCAGAAAAATTAGACTAGACACATTGGATGGCGGCTGACAAGCGGGATCCATGGCAGCATGGATTGGATGCAGTTGTTGCCTTTATTGAACGTGGCAGCAATGGCAGCAACAGTGGCAGCAACAGTGGCAGCAACAGTGGCAGCAACAGTGGCAGCAACAGTGGCAGCAGCAGCAGCAGTGGCAGTAGCAGTGGCAGCAACAGACGAACCCTCAAGCGAGCAAAGAAAATCGTTTAATGCACCGTCATAATGTCCGTTTACATGCATTATCACATATTTGCCGAAAATTTCTAACGCGGCGATTGAAATAATCCATTTTCTGTTGGTCCAAGACGTTTCTGTTGCATGGTCTCGGTAAAATGCTTGAACAAAAAACCCGTATGGGTAAACATGGCGAATCACACAAGTTCGACATCTGCTAATGCAGGCGAGAGCCACCTGAATAAACGCATTTTGTCAACCGTGTTTAACGCCCTCATGTTTAAAGGTTGATTAATAATTCCGTAAGGCCCAAACATATTGTCGTTGACGACTGCATGGCACCCATCATTTTTGAACCACACAGTTGCAACATCCTCAATTTCAAACCACATGCCCGATTCATCCATAAACGCACACAATCTGTCTCCGTACATCAAATTCAAACATTCGGAGAAAGATTGAAATTGAACACCGTGTAATCTCACGGGTGTAAACAGAAATGTCCAGAGTGGATTTTCGCGCAAGTCGTCCACGTGAATCGCATTGTCACCGATTCGCTCAAATTCCAGTTCTTGTGCCATGACACGGGGTCCAATTCCGTAAGAGAACCAGGTGTCAATTTTCTAATCGCGATAAATTTGACCGTCGTTTTCGGGGGAATTGCGTGAACGAACGGGAAAAGCTGAAGGATTTTAGCAGATTTGTCAATTTGTACACTTGAGTGTTGCCGCTTGAAGTGATGCGAAAACTTGACAATTTTGTTAAAGAGCCCCAGGAACAGAACTGAACCTTTTACACAAAATTGCAACAACTACATTGCAGAGTTCATTCGATCACATCACGCATGCAAAGATACGGAATTAACGTGCCCCTTGAACTTCCGTTAGACGTTGATCAAGAGATTTGACAAGGGGACAGATGATAATGGATCACGGAAATTGTTCGTATGCTCCTCGACTGCCTGCGTTAACTCAATCGGGACAAAAATTGACACACGTGTTCATGGACCACACCGTTTGTTATGGACATTTTTCGCTCAGAAATTGATTTTCGCCATGTGACGGAGGACCAAAGTGTGCCACTGAATCTTTTACGCAAAATCGCAACAATAACATCGCAGGTGTCATTCATCGCGGGAGACGCATGTTTGCTGCGGCTGATGATTGCAGATGGCGCAGTTTTTAACGACGAAATGTTTATTCACGCATGCAAAGAAGAACACATAGAAATTGTTCGTTTGATCCTTGAACCGGAAAGGGGCGTGAATCCAGCAGCAAACAACAATGCTGCACTTCGATTCGCGAGTCGACTTGGACGTACGCAAATTGTTCGTTTGCTCCTGGAATTACCGCCGGAGAGAGGCGTGGATCCCACAGAGCTTGAGGATTATGCGATTCGATTTGCGTGTCGCAACGGTCACACGGACATTGTCCGTTTGCTCCTTGATTTGCCGCCAGAAAGAGGCATTGATCCTGCAGCAGATAACAATGAAGCACTAATCGTCGCATGTGAAAGGGGATTTACGGAAATTGTTCGTTTGCTTCTCGAAAGAGGTGTTAATCCAGCTGCACGAGACAATGAAGCGCTTCAAATTGCATGTGAGAACGGACACACGGACATTGCTCGTTTGCTCCTTGATTTGCCGTTGGAGAGAGGAGTGGATCCATCTGTACGCAACAATTCCGCACTCAAACATGCAAGCCAAAACGGACATACAGATTGCGTTCGTTTGCTCCTTGATTTGCCGCTCGAAAGAGGCGTTGATCCTGCAGTATTTGGCAATAGGGCACTTCGATTTGCAAGCCAAAACGGACACACGGATTGCGTTCGTTTGCTCCTTGATTTGCCGTTGGAAAGAGGCTTGGATCCTGCAGATTTCGCAAATGAAGCACTCATAACCTCGAGCGAAAGGGGACACACAGAAATCGTTCGTTTGCTCCTGGAGCTACCGTTGGAAAGAGGGGTAGATCCTGCAGCAAATAACAACGAAGCACTTCGAACTGCATGTTTGGAGGGCGACACGGAAATCGTTCGTCAATTCCTTGATTTGCCGTTGGAAAGAGGGGTAGATCCAGCGGCAAATGACAATGAAGCACTTCGTACTGCATGTAAATTTGGACATACGGACATCGTTCATCTAATCCTTGATTTGCCGTTGGAAAGAGGAGTTGATCCTGCAGCAAATGACAATGAATCACTTCGATATGCACGTGAAAGGGAGCACACAGAAATCGTTCAGCTTTTACTTGAGCTACCGCCGGAGAGAGGGGTTGATGCAGATGCATGGTGCAGCAAATTATGATGAAGAGGACACAAAAATTGACAGTCGTGTGAAGGCAACACACATTTTGTCATGGATACTGTCCCACTTAACCTTTTACGCAAAATCGCAGCAACAACACAGCGGGTGTCTCTTTTCGGGGGAGATGATGCATGTTTGCTGCGGCTAATGATTGAAGATGGTGCAGTTGTTAACGACAATTCGTACATTTACGCATGCATTGATGGACATACGGATGTGGTTCGGTTGCTGCTGGAACTCGACATCAATCCAGCTGCAACTGACAATGCAGCATTTCGATTTGCATGTGAACGGGGGCATACGGAAATTGTCCGTTTGCTCCTTGAGCTGCCGCCAGAAAGAGGCGTGAATCCCGCAGCACAAAACAATAAAGCACTTCGGGATGCAAGCATAAACGGACACACGGAAATTGTTCGTTTGCTCCTTGAGCTGCCGCCAGAAAGAGGCATCGATCCAGCTCCACACGGAAATGCTGCATTTCGTATTGCATGTGCACACGGACATACGGGTATTGTTCGCATGCTTATTGATTTGCCGTTGGAAAGAGGCGTCGATCCGGCTGTGCGCGACAATGTAGCACTTCAAAATGCAAGTGAGAGCGGACACACGGAAATTGTTCGTCTTTTACTTGATTTGCCGCCAGAAAGAGGCGTGAATCCTGCAGCACGAAACAATGAAGCACTAATTAATGCAATCCAACATGACAACACGGAAATTGTTCGTTTGCTCCTTGATTTACCGTTGGACCGTGGAGTAAATCCTGCAACAGACAACAATTTAGCACTTAGTCTTGCAAGTAAAAACGGACAAACGGAAATCGTCCGTCTATTACTTGATTTGCCTCCAGAAAGAGGCGTCGACCCAACAGAAATTGACAATTACGCACTTCGTTATGCAAGCGAAAACGGGCATACAGAGATTGTTCGTTTGCTCCTTGATTTGCCGTTGGACCGTGGTATTAATCCAGCAGCGCGAGACAATTATGCACTTCGAACTGCAAGCATAAACGGGCACACGGAAATTGTTCGTTTGCTCCTTGATTTGCAGTTGGAAAGAGGAGTGAATCCCAGGAACAAATAACAAGGATGCACTTTGACTTTGAGATGCACGTGAAAGGGGGGAGTTTTTACTCGAGCTAGAAAGAGGCGTTTGATCCGTTCCTGTGGCTAGTGTTGGATAGCTCGATGCATTAAATAAGCGGGCCCCATAGTGTGCATGTCAGTTTACAAGTTCAATCATGCTTAGTTTAGAATTGAAATTTCGAGCTTAACATGCAGCAAGTACTTAAG
>Ga0164294_10000658_pt1 | contig 32832 bp, 25 predicted proteins | sample GEODES005metaG_FD_111479 | JGI IMG/M metagenome (GOLD analysis project Ga0164294, IMG submission 111479) | Oligotrophic lake water microbial communities from Sparkling Lake, Wisconsin, USA - GEODES005 metaG | ecosystem: Environmental > Aquatic > Freshwater > Lake | place: USA: Sparkling Lake... | reverse complement strand
GGATCGACGACAGGGCCGACTGGGCCATGCCCACGTCGGAGGTCTGCTGCTGGCGCAGGATGAAGGGCAGGTCGGGGCTGGAGCCAAAGTCGCTGTAGGCGTAGTCGTCGAAGGTGGCGGCGCCGAAGGTGATGTCGGGGATGGTGCCGGCCAGATCGCTGGCGATGCTGGCGAACTCATCGGCCATCGCGTTGGCGAGGCTGGACATCGAGCAGGTGGTGTCGAGCAGGAAGGCGACGTCGGCCACCTTGTACTGCACGTCGAAGGTGAGCTCGAGCGGCATGTCGTCGCCCTCGGTCACGCTCACGCAGTAGCCGTCTTCGCGGCCCACCCCGGACTGGAAGGCCGACTTGATGCCGGCCGGGTCGTTGCTCTCGACGATCAGCTCGCCGGAGAAGGTGTAGGCCATGATCGGCGAGAAGACCACGTCGACGTCGACCGAGTCGCCCGGGGCGATCTCAAAGGGCAGATCGGGCACGCTCTCCACGCGGAAGCCCTCGCCGATCTCGGTGACCCCATCGACCTGCAGGGGGGCGTTGCCGATGTTGGCGAGGTTGACCGTGACCGTGTCGGAGCAGAGGATGGGCAGCACGCCGAAGGCGTAGTCGTCGGGGGTGATCTGCAGGCGGGGCGAGCCGCTGGTGCCGATCAGCTCCACCGCCGACTCGTGGGAGTCGGGGTCGTTGGAGACCACCCAGGCCCGGCCGGTGTCTTCGGCGGCGATGGGCGTGTAGGCCACCTCGTAGTCGGCCTTCTCGCCCGGCAGCAGCGCCGAAGGCTCGGTGAGCAGCGTGAAGGCCGCCGCCCCGCTCATGCGCACTTCATCGATGAAGAGCGTGGCGTCGCCGACATTCTCGACGGTGAAGGCCTGAACTTCGGTCTCGCCCAGGGGGATCGAGTCCCAGGTGAGGGCGGCGGGGGTGATCAGGATGTCGGGCTCGGCCTCCTGGCCGATGCCCCCTTTGAAGGACTGATCGACCGTGCAGCCCCCGAGGGCGCCGCCCAACAGTGCGCTGACCAACATCAACCGGGAGTGAGACATGAGCGGGCTCCGCGAGGGCGTTTCCGTGCCAGGCTTGAGGGTAGCGGGAAATGCGGGCGGTCGCCACGCCCTTGCGCGGTCGTCGGGCGGGACTTCGCCGGTTAGCCGCCGCGGGCGCTCTGGAGCCCGCGATGCCCCTTCCCGCCGATCTGCTCTCCGCCTTCGATCCCGACGGCCCCTCGGCCTACGACAGCCTCTTCGGCCTGCCCTTCGCGGCGGCCGACTGCGCCGTGCAGATCATCGCGGTGCCCTGGGAGGCCACCACCTCCTACGGCCGAGGCACCCGCCAGGGGCCGGCCGCCGTGCTGGCCGCTAGCGGGCAGGTCGACCTCTGCGATCTGGACTTTGGCGAGGCCTGGCGCCAGGGCATCGGCCTGCTGCCGGTGGACCCCGACTTCGAGCGCTGGGGCGACGAAGCCGAAGGCGACGCCCAGGCCGTCCTGGAGTCGGGCGGCCAGGATGACGAGGCCGCCGGGCGCGTAAACGCCCTCTCCGATGCGGTGAACGAGCGCGTCTACGCCCACGCCCAGCGCGTCCTCGCCGCGGGGGCCATCCCAGCGGTGCTGGGCGGCGACCACAGCACCCCCTACGGCCTCATCCGCGCCATCACCGAGACCCACCCCGGCGTCGGCTTCTTGCACATCGACGCCCACGCCGATCTGCGCTGCGCCTACGAGGGCTTCACCCACAGCCACGCCAGCATCTTCTACAACGTGCACCAGCTCCCCGGCGCCGGCCGCCACGTGGGCCTGGGCTGGCGCGACGTGGGCCGCGGCGAGCGCGAGTTCATCGACGCCCACCCCGATCGGGTCACCGCCTACTTCGACTTTGAGGTGCAGCGCCGCCTCGCCGAGGGCACCCCCCTGCTGGCGCTGGTCGACGAGATCATCCGCCACCTGCCCGAGAAGGTGCATGTGAGCTTTGACATCGACGGCCTCGACCCCAGCCTGTGCCCCCACACGGGCACGCCGGTGCCGGGCGGGCTCTCCTTCTTTCAGGTCCAGCTCCTGCTGCGCCGCCTCGCCGCCCAGCGGCACATCGTCAGCTTCGACCTGAACGAGGTGGCCCCCGGCCCCGAGGGCGACGAGTGGGACGCCAACGTCGGCGCCCGCATCCTGTACAAGCTGGCCGGCGCCGCCCTGGCCAGCCAGCCCCCTACGAGCCGCTGAGCCGCTCGGCCTCGGCGGCGAGGCAGCCCTGCACGGCGTCGGCGAGGCTGCGCAGCGAGAAGGGCTTGCGCAGCAGGCGGGTGGGCGAGTGGCGCAGCGCCTCGGCGAGGCGCGGGGAGAGCGGGTGGCCGCTGCCGACCAGGATCTGCTGGTCGGGCACCCGGGCGCGCAGGTCGTCGAAGAGCTGCTCGCCGTGGATGTCGGGCAGCTCGAGATCGAGGAGCACGAGGTCGAAGCGGCCGTGGGCGCTCACCTGGGCCAAGGCCTCGCGCCCGAGCCCGGCCACCCGCACCTGGTAGCCGAGCGCCCCGAGCCCCTGCTGGGCCAGGATGCGCACCGCCTCGTCATCGTCGATGACCAGGATGTGGCCCACGCCGGGCTGACCGAAGGGGGTGGGCATCGGCGGCAGGTCGAGGGTCTCGGCCTCATCCTCCTCGTCGGCCGGCAGGCAGAGGGTGAAGGTGGTGCCCACGCCCAGCCGAGAGTGGACCTCGATGGTGCCGCCGGCGTCTTCCACCAGCTTCTTTACGACCAGCAGCCCGAGCCCGGTGCCGCTGCGCCGCCGCGCGCCGCCCGCGCCGCCGGTGGTCTCATAGGCGGTGAAGAGGTTGGCGAGGCGCTCGGCGGGGATGCCGCGGCCGGTGTCGGTGATGGTCAGGCGGGCAGAGGGGGTGCGCTGGCCGGGCAGCACAGGGCCCTGATCGATCGCGAGGGTGAGGCGGCCGCCTTCGGGCATCGCGGCGACGGCGTTGGTGCAGAGGTTGAGCAGGGCGTGGAGGAGGCGCCCGCGGGCGATCCGCACCAGGGGTGGATCATCGCCGATCTCGACCCGCACCGCCGCCGGGCCCAATCGCATGCCCCGGGTGAGGCGGGCCGCTGCCTGGGCGATGGCGGCCGGGTCGGCGAGGCCGTCGCCGCCGTGCTCGCCGCGGAGGAGGGTCATGAGCTGGCCGATGAGGCCGTCGATCTCGCGGGCCGACAGCTCTACGTCGCGCAGGCACTCGCGGGCCTCTTCGCTCACCCCCATGTCGCTGCGCACGTAGGAGGCCTGGCTCAGGATCACCGTCAACAGGTTGTTGATGTCGTGAACCGTGGTGGCGGCGAGGCGCCCGACGAGGCCCTCGCGGTGCAGGCGCTCCAACATCAGCCGCGCCACATCGAGCTCTCCGCGGGTACGGCGCAGCTCGGTCAGGTCTTGAACAAAGAGCTGCACCGTGCGGTCGCCATTGTCTTCGAGGTGCAGCCGGGCGTTGAGTACGGTCTGGCGCTCGTCGCCGCTGGAGCTGCGCAGGGAGGCCTCGAGTCCAACCACCTCGGAGCTCAGGTCGAGCTCGGCCACCAGCGCCTTCCAGACCTCGGGGTTGGCCAGCCAGCGGAGGATCGACTCGCCGTGCAGCCCGGTGGCCGCGGGCTCGCCGATGACCCGGGCGAAGGCGGCGTTGGCCTCCTGGATGCGCCCGGCTCGCGACAGCTCGGCCACGCCGATCGGTGCGCCGCGCAGCAAGGCCCGGGCGCGGGCATCCATGATGGCCACCTTGCGGCGCTCGCGGCGGTGCTCGATGGCGCGCTTCACCAGGTGAAGGAGCTGATGGTTGTCCCAGGGTTTGGGCAGGTAGTACCAGATCTGCGCTTCGTTGATCGCCTGGGAGAGCCCGGCCGAGGAGATGGCGCCGGTGAGCAGGATGCGCACCACCTCGGGGTGATGCTGGGCGGCCCACCGCAGCAGCTCCACCCCGGTCTCACCCGCCATGCGCTGATCCGAGACGATCACCGCGATCTCTTCGCGCTTGAGCGCCGCCCTGGCCTCGGCCGCCGAGGCTGCGGTGCGCACGGGCCAGTGGCGGGAGAGCAGCAGCTGCAGGCTCTCCAGGGCGGCCGGGTCGTCGTCTACGACCAGGATTGGGTGGCTGGGCGGCATGGGGGGGGTGGGCACGCAGGACCCCTGGGCCAGGCGGGGAGGGAGTCCTTCCTAGGTCGAGCCAGAAACCAGAACCGACGGGCGTGTTGTGGCGGCGCGGCGAAGGAGGGGGGGTGGGAGTGGATCGATCGGACTACAAATGATCTTCCTTAGCATAATCTTGACGGGGATTGAAGCTTGGGCTGACCGGGCTCGGCGGCGTTGTTGATTTGACCGGAATTGGCGTCAGTCCAGGCCGAAGGGGCAGACGTACCACAAAGCGGGCCCCTCCCCCAGGGGCTGCCTCCACCCAGATGCGGCCGCCATGGCGCCGCACGAAGGTCCAGGAGAGGCTCAGCCCCAATCCCGTGCCGCTGCCGGGCTCCCGCGTGGTGAAGAAGGGCTCGAAGATCCGCTCCCGCAGCGCCGGATCGACGCCCGGGCCCGAGTCTTGCACGCTCAGCTCGACCTGCTGGGGGTCTGGCTGGCGCAGCCCGATGCAGAGCGACCCGCCGGTTGGCATGGCGAGGAGCGCGTTCTGGAGCAGGTTCACGAGGACCTGGCCCACCAGGGTCGGGTGGGCCTCGATCGTCGGCAGCGGCGCCAGCTCCAGGCTGACCTGCACGCCCGCCTGGGCGATCTTGCGCTCCAGCAGCCGCAGGGTGGCCTCGATCACCCGCTCCAGGTCGACCGGCTGCAGGGCGCCGTCGCTGCGGCTCGACAGCTCCGACAGCGCGGTGACGATGGCCGAGGCCCGCAGGCTGCCCTCATAGGCGAGGCGGGCGAGGCGCTGGGTGCGCGGGTTCCCCTCCTCTTCGAGCTCCATCACCAGCTGATCGGCGGCCGAGCGACTGACGCCCAATGGGGTGTTGAGCTCATGGGCCACCCCCGAGGCGAAGGTGTGGATGCTGGTCATCTTCTCGGCGATGTACAGCTCGGCGCGGGCCTCGTCGCGCTCGCGCACATGGCGGGCCACCTGGGCTTCGAGGTCGCGGTTCCAGGCGGCCAGCGAGGCGTTCATCGCCTGGATGGCCTCCTGGGCGGCGCGCAAGGCGAGGGTGACGGCCAGGGCGCTGGCGACCCGCTCCAGGGGCGGCCGATCGAGGCTGACCATCACCGCGCTCTGGGGCCCCGACCACAACGAGAGCCAGCCCACCTGCCGGCCCGGTGTGCGCAGCAGCAGCGTGGTCGTGGGCAGCGCGGGAAAGGGCTCGGCCGGCGGATCGGAGAGGGTCAGTCGCCCTTCATGGCGCTCGTAGCACCAGCGCCGCGGCCCGTCGCCCAGGGCCACCACGTCGACCTCGGCGCGCTCCAGCGTCAGGATGCCGCAGAGGTGGCTCAGGGTGAGGTGCACGGCGGCGTCCACCGTGGGCTGGTCGGGCACCTCCTCGGCGAGGCGCGACAGGGCGTCGCGGCGGCGCTGGCGGGCGGCGAAGACGAGGCGGGTGGCCGACTCGGCGAGGCCGGCGCCGATCGGCAGCACGAAGAGGCTCAAGATCACGAAGAGCGCGAGCTCCACGGCCCCCCACTCGGCGCCGGTGTCGCGGACGCTCCAAACGCCGATGCCCACCCCCAGGCCGGGGAGGCCCACCAGCACCAGCACCGCGAGGCCGCCGACGAGGCGCCGCAGGCCGTCTTCGGCGTCAAAGCTTCCCTCGCGCAGGGTCGAGAGCAGCATCGTCATCGGGGCGGCGATGGCGGTGGCGATGAGGGCGAGGGGGTCGGGGAGCAGGCGCTCCAAGCCGAGGAGGCTGAGGAGGCGGAGCGCGCCCGCCACCCCCATCGGCGCCAGCATACCCACCAGAAAGCCGGTGGCGTCGCGCCGATCGGCGGGGAGGGGCGCGTACAGCGCTGAGTGCAGGAAGAGCGCGCCGGTGGCGAGCAGCAGCAGCTCGGCGAAGACGAAGGCGATGCCGATGTGGGTGACGACCTCCACCGCCATCACCCCCACCGAGAGGACCCCGATCAGCGCGTGCAGCCGGGCCATCGCGGCCGGTCGCTCGCAGACCTGCAGCGCCATCTGGGCGGCGGTGAGCGCGCCAAAGAGGGTGCCGCCCGCGCCGAGCATGGCGTACAGGCGCAGATCGAGGGGTGAGATCGCCACAGGCGAGCTGCCCAGCACCATCGCCGAGAGCAGCACCACCATGCCCGCCTGGCTGCCGGCGATGAAGAGCCGGGAGCGCGCCTTGTTGCCGGTGCGGAAGAGAAAGAACCAGCCCACCAGCGCGAAGGCAAAGGCGCCCGCGCTGCACAGCGCCACCTCCACCGACCGCTGGGTGGCGAAATTCGGGCCCAGGGCCACCACCCGCTCCTTGGGTTGGGGCCCCCCGAGGGTGAGCACGGCGGTGGTCTGGCCGCGCATCGAGCTGTAGAGCGCGTCTTGGACGGCGAGGCTGCGTGTATTGAGGTGCAGGCTCTCCACCGAGGTCGTCGGCCGGGGCGGCGGCAGGGGGTTTCCGTTGATGGCCACCACGCAGGGGCGGTCGGGCTCGTCCAGAACCCAGGCGCAGCGCTGGTTTCCGGGGATGAGCGCGGGGAGGCTGGTGGGCGCCGTCCCGACCGCGCAGAGCGCCGCGATGAAGAGGCTGAGCTGCACCAGCCCGAGGAGGAGGAGCCCAAAGCGCAGCAGCGGGTCGCGGAGCGAGAGGCTGGACATGAGGCGAATCCCGCAGCGATGGAGGCTTTGTGGCCTGTCTCGCCGATCGGCGCAAGGTGAGGGCGCGGGCGGAGGTGGCGACTCCCCCCCGCGAGGCGATAGGCTCGGGGTCGTGCTGGCGCCCGTTGGCGCCGGCCCCCTGTCCGAGGCCCTGTGCCTGGAGCCGCTGCATGTCGGATGCCCCGCCCTCCCCTTCCGCCGCCAGCGCCCCCGACGCCCGCGGCGCCGAGCCCCCCGTCGACAACAACCGTCGGCAAGAAGTGAAGGTCGGCGTCTTCGTCTTCGGGCTCACCATCGCGATGGGCCTGCTCATCATCTTCATCGGCGGCTCCAGCGACATGCTGGCCGACCGCTACCGCTTGAAGGGCGCCTGGAAGGATGTCTCCGGCCTCAAGGAGGGCGCGGTGGTGCGCCTCGCCGGCTGGGACGTGGGCGAGGTCTCGGCGGTCACCTTCTCCGAAGACCTCGGCGTGCGCGAGGTCTACGTCGAGCTCAAGATCTTAGGTGAGTTCCAGCCGCGCATCCGCAAGGACTCCCACGCCCGCATCGACACGGTCGGCGTGATCGGCGACAAGTACGTCGCCATCACCGTGGGCGACCCCAAAGAGCCCGTGCTCGAAAACGGCGACTGGATCGTGACCGAAGAGGCGCTCAACGTGCTCGAGTACTCGGCCAAGGTCTCCGAGGTGCTGGCCAGCACCAGCAACATCGCCCACAAGGTCGATCTGATGCTGGGCGACGACCAGGAGGCCGCCAAGGCCAGCCTCGCCCGCAGTTTTCAGCACTTGGAGCGCCTGCTCGCCGCCACCGAGACGGGCAACGGGCTCGTGCACACGCTGGTGTACGACGAGGACCTGACCCGCAAGGTGAAAGGCACCCTGGGCAACCTCGAGGTCATGAGCGCTGACCTGCGCGCCACCACCACCGAGGTGCGCACCGGCGATGGCATCGCCCACCAGCTTGTCTTTGGCGATGAGGGCAAAAAGCTCGCCTCTGATCTCTCCCAGGTGGCGGCGGCGATGAGCACGCTCGCCACCGACATCAAGCGCGAAGACTCGATGGTGCACTCGCTGCTCTACGACCCCTCGAAGAAGCAGATGGTCGACGACCTCGCCCAAACCGCCGCCGCGCTCAAGGTCACCAGCGAGGCCATCGCCAAGGGCGACGGCACGGTGGGCCTGCTCACCCGCGACCCGGCCTTGTACGAAGACCTGCGGGCCCTCGTGGGCGGCGCCCAGCGCAACAAGCTGCTGCGGGCCTACATCCGCAAGACGGTGGCCGAGGGCGAGGCGACCAACGCCAACCCTTGGGAGCCGGTGAAAGAGTAGATGGCGCCCACCGTCTCGGGGATGTTGTGGCCGCGCTTCGCCACGGCGCGCAACGCCTGGCGGCGCGGCAGCCGGGGCGAGAAGGTCTCCTGGTCTCTGCTCACCGGCCTCGGGCTGCTGCTCTGGGCCGGCCTCTTCGGCCTCGCCGCCTGGGTCATCCGCGGCTTTTATGGGGTCGAGGTCTTCGGGCCGATCATCACGCGCACCCTTCTGGAGCTGCTGGTGGCGGGCTTCTTTCCGCTGCTCACCTTCTCCAACGTGGTGATGTCGCTCTCCACCTTCTACCTCTCCGACGATCTCGATCTGGTGCGCTCCCTGCCCGTCACCCGGCAGACCTTTCACTTCGCGCGCCTCGCCGAGTCGATGTTTCGCTCGTCCTGGATGGCGGTCTTCTTTGGATTGCCCCTCGTGGTGGCCTATGGCCTCGCCTACGAGGCCGACTGGGTCTTCGTCTTCGCGGTGGCGGCCGTGATCCCAGGCTTCGTGGCCATCCCGGCGGGGGCGGGGCTGCTGGTGTCGAGCCTGCTGGTGCGCTTCTTTCCGGCCCGCCGCATTCGCGACGCCACCGTGCTGCTCGGCATCGGGCTGATCGTCAGCCTGTTTTTGGTCCTGCGGGTGCTGCGCCCCGAGCGCCTCGCCGACGAGGGGGGCTTTGAGAGCGTGGCGGCCTATGTGGCCAGCCTCCAAGACCCCGTCCCCCTGCTGCTGCCGCCGCGCTGGATCACCGATGTGGTGTTGGCCTCGCTCACCGACAAGCCGCTGCCCTGGCTCTCCATCGGCCTGCTCTGGACCGGGGCCATCAGCGCGCTGGCCATCTCGCGCTGGGTGACCACCGCGGTCTACGACGAGGGCTGCGATCTCGCCCAGGAGGCCCGGGTGGCTCGCCTCGCGGGCGCCGCCTGGATGGACGCCCCCCTGCGGCTGCTGGCGGCCCCCCTGCACCCGAGCGTGCGGCCCTTCGTGGTGAAAGACGTCAAGAGCTTCGTGCGTGACCCGGCCCAGTGGAGCCAGCTCATCCTCGTCTGCGCCGTGGTGGCCATCGCTCTCGTCAGCGCCACCTACTTTCCGCGCGACGTCATTCGCGGCCAGGGCGCTGTCTTTGTCACCAACATCGTCGCCTTCGCTTCGCACGGCATGGTCGGCTTCATCCTGGCCACGGTGGCCACCCGCTTTCAGTTTCCGGCCGTCTCGGGCGAGGCCCGCAGCTTCTGGCTGGTGCGCACCGCGCCCATCGAGGCCGAGCACTTCCTCTGGGCCAAGCTCTGGCCGGCGCTGCCCCTCCTGCTGATCCTGGGCGAGGCCCTGGCGATCCCGGCCACGCTGGTCTTTGGCGCCCAGCCCTTCACCGTCGCGGTGGGGGCCTACGCCGCGGTGGGCCTCTCCTTTGGCATCTCGGGCATCGCCGTGGGAATGGGGGCGATCTACCCCGACTTCAAGGCCGAGAACGCCGCCAAGGTGGCCAGCGGGCCCACCGCCATGCTCTTCATGGTCTTCGCGCTGCTGCTGGTGGCCGGTGTGATGCTGCTGGAGGCCGGCGCCGTGGGGGTCTACCTGCGGGCGCTCTGGCAAAAGCGGCCCTTGAGCGGCCTTGACTACGCGCTCATCGCCGCCAGCCTGGGCGGCATCGCCGCGCTCTGCGCCACGGCCACCATCCTGCCGATCAAGAAGGGGGCGGCCAGCCTGTGGAGCCGCGAACTGCCCAACTCCTGATCGGGCTCGTGGCCTGCGCCCGGGGCGTCCCGCCAGCGGCCCCGACGGCGCCGCTCGAGCCCTCGCCCCAGGCCCTCTCCTGGTACCTGCAAGGGGCGCTCCTGCGCGAGAGCGGCGACAGCGCCGAGGCCATCGACGCCTTCAGCCGCGCAGCGGCCTTCGATCCCTTCGATCCGGCCCCGCTCCTCGCCGCCTCCGCCCTCTGCTTGCAGCGCCAGGAGCCGGCGCAGGCCTTGCGCTTCGCCGATGAGGCCGCTGAGCGGTCGCACAAGGCAGCCCAGCCCGCCCGGGCCGAGGCCCTGCTGGCCCTCGGCCGCCCCGCCGAGGCGCTGGGCGCTGGGGGTGGCGACGATCTCACCGCAGCGGTGGCCCTCCTCGCCCTGGGGCGCCCCGCCGAGGCCTGCGCCCGGCTCGCCGCCCTGCCGCCCGCCCGCAGCGTCGAGGAGGTGCGTCGCCGGCAGCCGGTGCGCGCCGCGGCGGCCTGCCTCGCCACTTCCGGTTAGCCGGCCGGCCCCGTTGGAGCGCCTTCATGTATGCCCTGGCCACCCTGGCCCTCTCGCTCCTCGCCTGTGGCCCGAAGGCCCCCAGCGGGCGTTCGCCGCGGGTCGACCCGGCCATCGTCGTGGAGAAGATGCGCGCTCAGCGCGCTTCCTACGCGCTCAAGGGGCAGTTCTCGATCTCGGTGCGCGGGCCGGGCACCGGCGGCAGCACCACCGGGGGCCTCATCCTGCACGCCCCCAACTCGCTGCGCGTCGACCTCCTCACCCCGCTGCGCACGCCCTTCTACGCCCTGTCGGCCGACGGAAAGGCGCTGCACCTGTGGAGCCCCCGCGCCAACACCTTTTACCGGGGCGATGACGCGGTGGCGGTTTTAGGGCAGCTCAGCGGCGGCGCCATCCAAACAGCCGATCTGCTCAGCATCCTCACCGCCGACCTGCCCTTCGCCAACGCGCCCGTGCTCTTCGCCGAGGTCGTGCCCGAGGGGGTGCATGTGCTCCTGGGCGGCCCCGAGCGGGCCCGGGCGGAGGCCTGGGTGAACCCGCGGCGGCGACGGGTGGAGCGCCTGCGCTTTGGCCTCGCCGCCGACCCCCAGTCGTCTCCGATCAGCCAGACCTATGCGGAGGTGGTCTACACCGACTTCATGAAGGTGGGCCGCGAGCAGCTCCCCGAGGAGCTGGTGCTGACCGTCCCCACGCTCGGCTGGACGGTGGAGCTCGAATTCGACGTCTGGGATGAGCTGGGGGTGATCCCGAATGTCTTCACCCTGGCGCCTCCGCCGGGCGTCGTCGAAAAAGACCTCGTGGGCGCGATCACCGAGCTGGCCGCCTCGAAGGCGCCCGCGGCGCCCTGATCCATCGGCGGCGGCGCTGTAAGCTGGGGCAGGGTCGGCGCGTGCCGGTGGGCACCGCGTGAATCCCGAGGTCCCCCCCATGTTGATCGCCCTGCTCCTCGTCGCCTGCGGCACCGGCCTGCCCAGCGTTCCCAGCCTCCCCGGCCTCCCCGCTGCCGATCGCTCGCTCGCCACCCAGGATGTCTCCGGCTGGCCGGAGCTGGCCTCGGCGGCGCCGCTGAGCCTGGGCACCTCCGACGGCGCGGCGATGGAGCTGGTGAGCCTCGTCGGCCGGGCGGTGGTCGAGGAGCCCCTGGCCTGGACCGAGCTGCACCTCACCTACAGCAACCCCGAGCCGCGGGTGCGGGAGGGCCGCTTCACCATCAACCTGCCCGAGGGCTCCGACATCACCCGCCTCGCCATGAAGGTGGGCGGCGCTTGGCAAGAAGGCGAGGTGGTGGAGCGCAAGCAGGCCCAGCGCATCTTTGAGGACTTCCTGCACCGCCGGCAAGACCCAGCCCTGATGGAGCAGGCCGCCGGCTCGCAGTTCTCGGCCCGGGTCTTTCCCATCGCCCCCCGCGGCCAGGTCGAGCTGATCGTCTCCTACGCCACCGCCATCGAGGAGCCGGGGGACTGGCGCCTGCCGCTCAAGGGGCTGCCGCCGCTGCGATCGGTCGACGTCTCGGCCCAGGTGATGCGCGGGGCCCCCAAGGCCGGCGAGGTGCGGCAGACCGACACCATCCGCATGCAAAAGATGGACTGGGTGGCCAACGAAGACCTGCGTCTGCCCGGCACCATCGAAGAGGGCCCCCGCACCCTGCGCAGCGGCGACTGGGTGGTGGCCCGCGTCACCCCGCCCATTGAGGCGCCGGCCGCCCCGGTGCGCTCGCTGCTGGTGCTGATCGACTCCTCCGCCAGCCGGGCCTACGACTACGCGGGTGATGTGCGCCGGGTGGGCGCCCTGGCCGCCTCGCTCTCGGCCGGCGCCGGCCGCGACACCCCGCTGTTGGTCTACGCCTTCGATCAGGGCCTCACCCCGCTCTTCGAGGGCAAGGCCGGCGACTTCAGCGCCGGGGTCGAGGCCCAGCTGCTCACCCGACTGCCGATGGGCGCCTCCGACCTCGCCGGCGCCCTGCGTCAACTCGCCACCACCCCCGGGCCGCGGGTGGAGCGGGCCCTGGTGATCAGCGATGGCGTGCGCACCCTTGGCGAGGAGGGGGTGCCGGCCCTGCGAGAAGCCGCAGCCAGCCTGTCTGCACGCGGGGTCAAGCGCCTCGACGTGCTGGCCAGCGGCGGCCTGCGAGACGCCCTTGGCCTCGACGCGCTGGTCGACAGCGGCCTGCCCGAGGATGGCGTGGTGATCGACGCCAGCGCATCGCTCACCGAGGTGGCCGAGCGGCTCACCCGGGCCACCGCCTCCGACCTCAAGGTGGACGTGGCCGGCGCCGCCTGGGTCTGGCCCGAGTCCCTCGACAGCGCCCAGCCCGGCGAGCCCGTGCTGGTGTACGCCCAACTCCCCGCATCGCAGCCGCTGCAGATCACCATCGGCGGAAAGGCCGTCACCACCGCCCTCGCCGCCGAGGGCAGCCCGCCGCTGGTGGAGCGCGCCGCCGCCGCCGCCCGGGTGCGCCGCCTGTCGGCCCTCTCCGACGAGGCCCGCTCGGCCAAGGATGGCGACACCGCCGAGGCCCTCAAGCGCCAGGCCATCTCGCTCAGCCTGGAGCAGCGCGTGCTCTCGCCCTGGACGGCCCTGCTCGTGCTGGAGAGCTGGTGGGACTACCAGACCTATGGCATCGACCCGGCCAACCTCGCCCGCGTCGTGTCGGTGGGCCCGGCCGGCCTCGAGGTGGTCGATCGGCGCGGCACCGACGGCCTGGCGAACCTCGGCTACGAGGAGGAGCGCCCCACCACCACGCGCTCGCGTGACGACCGGCCTCGTCCCTCCCGCAGCGCCGGCCGGTCGGTGGACAAGGACGAAGCGCAGGTCGACCTGGAGCGCCGCGAGCCGGCCCCGCCCCCCAAGGCGGCCGCCCCGCAGCAGCAGCAGGACCCGGTGCTTGGCGCCAACAAGGCCGCCGACATGCCTCTCGCCGACGCCGCCACCAAAGAAGACCTGGGTGGGCTGTTGGGCGACGCCAGCGCCGAGGCCCAGGGCTACGGCAGGCTCGGCACCCGCGGCCTGGGCGCCGGCGGCGGTGGCGGAGTGGGCAGCGCCGGAGAGGGCCTCATCGGCGGAAAGGGGGAGTCCGCCCTGCCCGCCGACGCCGCCCCGGCCCCCGAAGAAGAAGCCAAGTTTGAAAAAACGGTCCCGGCCAAGCCGATGGCGACCAGCAGCGCCGCGCAGCCCGTCGCCGCCGAGCCGCCGCTCCGGCGCATCCAGTCCAGCCCGCCGCCGCCCCCGCCTCCCGCGCGGGCCAAGCCGGCGCGCATTCAGCCCTGGAGCGGCGCCTACGCCGACATTCAGGGCCTCCTCGCCCAGGGGGCCGGCGCCCGCGCCCTGAAGATGGCCTCCACCTGGCGCGAAGAGGCCCCGGGTGAGGTCCTCGCCTACCTCGCCCTGGCCGACGCCTTCGCCGCCAACGGCCAGCCCGGCGAGGCCCGGCGCGCCGCCGGCTCCCTCATCGACCTCTACCCCTCACGGGCCGACATCCGCCGGGCCGCTGGCGACAAGCTCGCGTCGCTGCAGGCCGCCGACCTCGCCGTGGACACCTACGAGAAGGCCGCTGAGCTGCGCCCCGACCACCCCACGAGCCTGCGCGCGCTGGCCTGGGCGCGGGTGGAGGCCGGCGATCTGAGCGGCGCCTTCGAGGCCATCCTGCGCGCCCAGTCTCAGAGCTACCGCTGGCAGCACGAGGCCGGCCTGCGCCCGGTCTTGCGCGAGGACGCCGCCGTGCTGGGCGCCGTGCTGATCGCCCGCGATCCGGCCCGCCGCGCCGAGGTGGTCGCCTCCCTGGGCCAGCACGGCATCCAGCCGGCCACGGGCCCCTCGCTGCGGGTGATCCTCACCTGGGAGACCGACGCCAACGACGTCGACCTCCACCTGACCGACCGCAGCGGCGAGACCGCCTACTTCGGCCACAAGACCCTGCGCAGCGGCGGCGAGCTGTACCGCGGCGTCTTCGATGGCTACGGCCCCGAGGCCTTCACCATCCAGGGCCAGCCCAGCGGCTTCCCCTACAAGCTGGGCGCCCACTACTACCGCAAGGGCCCGATGGGCTACGGCCTCGGCCGGGTGCAGATCATCCACTTCGATGGCCAGGGCGGAATCGGCCTGGAGAGCCGCCCCTACGTCATCATGGCCGACAACGCCTGGATCGAGTTGGGCGAGCTGCGGCAGGTCCCGGCCCCGCTCGTCCTCACGGCGGGCTGACCCCGGTTGGTCAATTAGCGGTTCGGGGGTGGGCCATCTGCCCCCGCGCGGCGTAAGGGTGCGTGTCGAACGGAGACTTGGATGACGCGCACAACGTGGATGAAGGCAGTGATGGCGGCGGGGATGCCCTTTCATGCCCGCAAACAGCCACGCATCCGTCACAACCTGATCAACCTGGGCTCCTTCGCCCTGCTGCTGGCCCTGGGCGCCGCGCTGATGGCTGTCGGGCCCTCGCTGCCCGCCCTGGTCTACATCCCCGTGGCATCGGTGCTCTTTGGCGCGTTCTACTTCGGCGCCTTTGTGTTGGTCATCCACGAGTGCAGCCACGACATGTTCGTGCTGGCCGACAAGCCCGAGCAGACCCACCGCCTGAACCACTGGATCGGCCGCTTCGCCGCCGTCCCCTTCATGACCGAGTATGTCACCCACTGGGAGAAGGGGCATCTGACCCACCACCTGCGCCCCTGCGAGCCCGACGACCCCCAGGACGGCGACCCGCTGCACGGGGCGCGCCTCTACAAGGTGCTGGCGGTGCTCTCTCTCGTGCCGCTCAGCTTCGTGGCCTACAACCCCTCGTCACGCTACCCCGGCCGCTTGCAGCGCACCGTGCTCGGCCTGCTCTTCTGGGCGCCGATCTGGTACATCGCCTGGACGCTTTCGCCCGCCGTGCTGGTGTCCCTGGTGTTGGGCTTTCAGGTGCTCAGCATGTGCAACAGCCTGAAGAAGACCCAGGAGCACAGCAACGGCCTCAACACCGAGCCCGACCCGCTCCTGCGCAGCCGCACCTACTTCTACCCGCTGTCGCCGCTGCTCTCGCCCTTCAACATCAACTACCACTTCGAGCACCACGCCAACTTCAACGTGCCCTGGTACCTGCTGCCGGCCTACAACAAGGCGCTGCTGTCGGTGGTGCCTGCCGATCTGCAGCCCTACTATTTCCACCACGAGTACCTCGACCAGATGGCCGGGCGAAAGCCGCTGCCCCCCCGCGAGCTGCTGCTGGAGCGCGAGAGCGCCATCCCCGCCGCTCGTTAGGCCTCGGTCGCCACGTCGAGCAGGAGGGCGGAGAGCTCGGCGCGGCCTGCCACGCCGGCCTTGCGGTAGACGGCGCTGGCCTGATCGCGGGCGGTGCGCGGGCTCGTGTTGCGCGCAGCGCCGATGTCCTGGAGGCTCACCCCCTTCAGGAGCAGCCAGGCCACCTCCTGCTCGGCCCGGGTGAGGCGCCAGCGGGCGAAGCAGGCCTCCACCCGATCGGTGGCCTCCACCGCGGGCTTCGGCGCGGGCTCCCTCGACGGCGCCGCGGGCTCCGTCGACGGTGACTCAACCGGCGCCGGCTCCGGGGCGCGGACCGCGCGAAAGCTCGCCAGCTCGGCCCGCAAGCGGGCGATCCGTCGCTCACTGCGCTGGTGACTGGCCCGCAGCACGAGGCCGAAGGCCAGCATCTGCGCCCCGATGGCCAGGCTCTCCAGGGCCGCGTGCTCGATGTGGCCGCCGTGGGCGAGGTCCTCGGCCACATCCATCGCCAGCAGCGCCGCGCTTGGGCCCACCAGGGCGAGGAGCAGCGCCGCCGAGGGGCCGTCTTCGGTCCACCAGCGCGAGGGGAGGGCTTCGTCGTCGGCCATGTCCCCACCTCACCGGCGACGGCCCCCCTGGCCACCCGGCCACCCGGCGCTTGTCGGATGTCCTTCTCTTGAACCTGCGACAGGTCAGTCGCCATCGGCCTCGCAGCGCATACGACAGGTGGCCGATGGTCCGATTCCCCTGCGGCGGCGAGACAGGGGGTGCACCCAAACGGAGCGCCCATGAACCCGCTGACTGGCGACCTGCCCCTTCACCCCGCCCTCGTCCACCTCCCCCTCGGCCTCTCGATGGGGGTCCCCCTCCTGATCGTGGCCCTCCTCCTGGGGCGACGCTGGCTCAGCCCCGCCATGGTCGGCCTCGTCGCGGGCCTGCAGGCCCTGCTCTTCGTGGGCGCCCTGGTCGCCCAGCAGGCCGGCCAGGCCGACGAAGAGCGGGTGGAGGGCGCCGGCGTCTCCGAGATCGCCTTGGAAGCCCACGAGGAGGCCGCCGAGGCCTTCATCGTCCTGGCCGGGGTCACCCTGCTGGCCCTGGCCGGTGCCGCTGCCCTCGGTCGTCGCACCCTGGCCCTGCCCGCGCTGGGCGTCGCGGCCGCCCTCTCCACCGTCACCCTCCTCCAGGGCGTGCGGGTCGGACATGCCGGCGGAGAGCTGGTCTACGGGACAGGCGGCGTCAGCACCCTCGCCGGCCTGCCCACAAGCGGTGAGGGCGGCGAGGCCGAAGCGGAGGACGATGACTAAGCGGGCTCACTCCCCGCAGCCCAACAGGGTAGGAGGCTCCCCTTCTTGGAGCCCTCCTTGATCCTGCTCTCCCTGCTCTCGGTCGCCCTCGCCAACCCCGACTACGAAGCCGGGGTGGCCGCGCTCAAGGCCAAGGACAACGCCGCCGCCGTCCAGGCCTTTGGCCGCTGCGTCGCTGCCGAGCCCGCCGGATCGGAGATGGCCACCACCTGTCGCTGGGAGCTCGGCTGGGCCCACTGGAACGAGGGCGCCTGGGTCAAGGTGGTCGCCCAATGGGAGCAGGTGGAGAAGGTTGACCCCCAGCGCAAGGGCCTCGTCGACTACCTCTCCCAGGCCCGCGACAACGTCGCCCTGCAGGCCCTCCTGGAGAAGGGCCGCGCGAAGGCCGCCAAGACCTACACCAGCACCGCCCCCAAGGGCGCCAAGGTGCGGCTGCGGGCGGTGGGCGACCTGATGATCGGCAGCGCCTTCCCCGACGGCGCCCTGCCCCCCGACGACGCCGTGGGCACCTTCGCCGACGTCGGCGACTGGCTGCGCGACGCCGACCTCACCTTCGGCAACCTCGAAGGCCCGCTCTGCGACGAGGGGGTCTCCGACAAGTGCGATCCCAACAAGCCCCCCGGCGCCTGCTACGCCTTTCGCAGCCCCACCCGCTACGCCCCCTACTACAAGGCCGCCGGCTTCGACGTGATGAGCACGGCCAACAACCACGCCGCCGACTTCGGCCCCGCCTGCCGCGCCACCACCGAGGCCGCGCTCGACGCCCAGGGCATCGCCCACTCCGGCCGCCCTGGCGACATCGCCTCGCTTCAGTCCAACGGCCTGAAGGTCGCTGTGATCGGCTTTCACACCAACCGAAACAGTCACTTCGTCAACGATCACGAAGAGGCCCGCGCCCTGGTGCGCGCGCTGGCCCAGGATCACGACCTTGTGGTGGTGAGCTTTCACGGCGGGGCCGAGGGCAGCAAGGCCCTGCATGTGCCGATGGGCTCCGAGCTCTTCTACAACGAAGACCGCGGCGATCTGCGCGCCTTCACCCACGCCGTCATCGACGCGGGCGCCGACCTCGTGATCGGGCATGGCCCCCATGTGCTGCGCGGCATGGAGATCTACAAAGACCGGCTGATCGCCTACTCCCTCGGCAACTTCGCCACCTACGGCCGCTTCTCGCTCGGCGGCAACCTCGGCGTGGGGGCCGTCCTCGACGTCACCCTCGACCGCGACGGTCGCTTTGTCGCCGGCAAGGTGCTGCCCACCAAGCAGATCGACGGCGGGCGCCCCGTCAAGGACCCGGCCAACCAGGCCCTCGACCTCGTGCGGACCCTCTCCGAGACCGACTTCCCCAACACCGGCGTGCGGGTGGCCCTTGACGGCAGTCTCGGACGACGCTGAGGAGCGCTTCTCCGACGAGGACCACGGCGTCCCCCTCGACCCGGGCAAGCCCTGGGCCCGGGTGGTGCAGTGCAAGCACCCCGGCCGCCGCGCCGACGTCTGGATCGCCGCCCGCTTCCCGCGCTGGTCGCGCACCCAGGCCGCCCGCTTCGTGCGCGACGGCCTGATCTGGAGCCTCGACCGCCCCGATCTGAAGCCCAGCGCCCTGCTCCGCGACGGCGAGCGCCTGCGCGTAAACGTGCCCGGCGTCGCCCCCGACGGCCCGCCGCCGCCCACGCCGGCCGTGCTCTACGAAGACAGCCGCCTGCTCGTGGTGAACAAACCCCCCGGCATGCTGGCCCACCCCGTCGGCGAGCGCTTCGCCTACGCCGTGGTGGGCCTCATCCGCGTGGCGCGGCCCGGCGCCCTCATCGACCTCGTCCACCGCCTCGACCGCGACACCAGCGGCACCCTGATCCTCTCCAAAGACCGCGCCGCCAACATCGTCTTGAAGAAGGCGATCATGGAGGACCATGTGCGCGTGGTCAAAGAGTACCTCGCCATCGTACACGGCCACCCCACCTGGACGGAGCACGAGAGCCACGAGCCCCTCGGCAAAGACCCGGCCAGCGGCGTGGAGCTGCGCCGATCGGTGCGCCCCGACGGCGACGCCTCGCGCACCGCCTTTCGCGTGGTGCAGCGGTTGGCCGCCCACAGCCTCGTCGCCTGCCGACTGTTCACCGGCCGCACCCACCAGATCCGGGTCCACCTGCACGCCCTCGGCCACCCGCTCCTCGGCGACAAGCTCTACGGCCAGCCCGACGACATCTTCCTGGAGCACCTGCGCCAGGGCCCCACCGCCCGCGTCTGCGCCGCCGTGGGCTTCCCCCGCCACGCCCTGCACGCCTGGCGCATCACCCTGCCCCATCCCGACGACGGCGCCCCCCGCACCGTCGAGGCACCCCTGCCCGAGGATATGGGCCAGATCGTCGCCGGCGCTGTGCCCTCCTGGCCGCCGCCCACCCCTGACCCCGGAGCCCTGCCATGCTGAGCCTCCTCCTCTGCGCCGCCCTCGCCCAGGCCGAGACCTACGTGGAGCCCGCGCCGCCGCCGCCCGTGGCCGCCCCGACTCCGGCGGCCGCCCCCGCTCCGGCGCCCCTCACCGCCGAAAAGCTGCAGAGCCTGCGCACCTACAAGGCCGGTCGCCTGAGCCTGCGCAGCGAGACCGAGCTGCACGGCGGTAGCGCCACCGTGATGGGCATGGGCTACCCGATGGGCCCCGCCGCCATGGGCTCGGCCTGGGTGGTCTCCGACCCCATCACCACCACGCGTACCTGGGGCGTCTACCGCGGGCCCCAGCGCTTGAGCGTGCCTACCTTCCTCGGCGAGGCCGGCGCCACCGAGCAGAAGCGCGTGATCGAGGCCGACATCGCCCAGGCCCGCCAGCGCAGCAAGGTCTGGTTCACCGTCGCCGGCGTCGGCATTGCCGGCATCGTCACCGGCATGGGCGGCATGGTGATGGCCGACGACCGCGCCACCTGGCTCACCTGGAACCGCGTCTCCTTCGCCAGCACCGGCGTCGTCGTGGGCGGCCTCTTTGCCGGCTCCTTTCCCAGCACCAAAGCCAACCGCCTCACCCGCTACCCCTCAGCCTCGATGGGCACCGCCGAGGCCCAGCAGCTCATCGACGCCCACAACGAGGCCCTGCGCCTGCGCCTCGCGCTTGAGCCCGCCGACGTCTGGCAGTTGGAGGCGGCCCCCCATGCTGAGTTCTAGCCCCGCCCAGCCGGCGCTTTGGGCCCAGAGTTGGGCCGAGGGCCGCACCGGCTTTCACCGCCCCGAGGCCTCGCCTGAGCTGCTGCGCTTCTTGTCCGCGGTGTTGCTGGGTCCGGGCCGCGTCCTCGTGCCCCTCTGCGGCAAGAGCCTCGATCTCGCCTACCTCGCCGCTCAGGGGCACACCGTGGTGGGCGTGGAGCTGATCCCCGCCGCCATCGAGGCCTGGATCGCCGAGAGCGGGCTGCCCGTCACGCGGGGCGAGGCCTGGGGTCATCCGGCCGTCTTTGCGCCGGGCATCACGGTGCTGCAGGCCGACATCTTCGCGGTGGAGCCCGAGACGGTCGGCACCTTCGACCTCATCTGGGATCGCGCCGCGCTGATCGCCCTGCCGCCCGAGGCCCGGCCCGCCTACTGTGCGCTCCTTCGCCGGCTGCGGGCGCCTGGTGGACAGATTCTCCAGCAGACCATGGTCTATGATCCCAGTCGCTTTTCAGGCCCACCCTGGACGGTCCCCGACGAGGAGCTCTTCGCCGCCTACGGCGAGCTCGGCCTGCGGCTGCTCCTGGAGGAGGACGGCCTCGTGGAGGCCCGCTGGCGCGAGCGGCTCGACGCCCTGGCCATCTGCACCTATCAGATCGGCGCGGCCCCCTCGGAGGGCTGAACAGAGAGGTCAGTCCCGGGCCCTTCAGGCCCCCCGCAGGAATAGGGGGGGGGTCGGTGCGACCCGCGGCGTACTCACGCGTGATGCGTCCAGCTCCGTTCACCACCTTCTGGAGGGAGGCCATGAGCGCGATGTGCGGAACGGCCTCGTGGTAGCCCAGCGGTGCGTGGGGCTCCACGATCGCAGCGTTCTCTCGCCACCACATCCGGAATGCGTCCGACAGGGCTTCAAGGTCCAGGCCGCCGTCTGCTCGCGCCCAGTGTCACCAGGGGCGGGGCAGGTTCTCCTGTCGGCTGAATGTGAGCTCGCGCAGGAGGACCTCCCGGTAGAGGGGGTTCGCCACCTTGGCGTGATCCGGGCCGCGGATGAGCAAGCGCAGATCCTGGACATCGTCGAAGTCATCGTTCGCATCGTCAATGTCGCGGTCGCCCATAACGACCGCCGCGACCACCTTCGACACGCGGTCATCGCGCAGCCCGTGGGCCAGGGCGTCGATGTGGGCGCCCACACAGGGCAACCCGTCGACCGAAGGATGGAGCGGCCCAACGGGGAGGATGCCCGGAAACACCCGCGTCGCTCGTCGCCGAAGCGCCTGCCCGAGCCAGGCTTGACGGTCTGGCCGACCCGATCGATCCCGCCGACACGGTTTGGATGCAGCCCCCGCCGCCCACCACGGTCCGCCAGCGCGATCAGCCAGAGCAAGCGCGCGAGGCTCCGCCTGGTTTCCGTCCTTGCGCTTCCCTGAACCGGCAGCGGCAGGAATTCTGGGCCCGTCGGTCATGACTTGTCGCGCCCCGGGTGCGGACGCGCAATTTCGGGTGTAGAAGGGGCGCCTGCGAGAGGTGCTCCTTGAGCCTGCGGCCCAGCCTCCTCCTGATCCTCGGCGTTGCCTGCAATTCCGAGAATGACATCAAGCGCGTCAATGAGGCGCCCTTGGTCGCCATCAGCGCGCCTGGTCCTGCCAGCCTCTTCCGCCAGGGGCCCACCCTGATTGGCGTGGTGGGCACCGTCGGCGACTCCTACGACAAGCCCACCGACCTCGGGGTGAGTTGGGTGCTCGACGAAGGGGAGGCCCAGCCGGCCGTGGTCGCCGCCGACGGCACCGTCACCCTCGACCTCGACACGTATGCGCTGGAGTTGGGCGAACACCGGGTGGCGCTCTACGCCGTCGACAGCGACGACGCCGCCTCCGAGGCCCACGTCGACTTCATCCTCGATGGCCCCCTGGGCCCGCCCCTCGTGTCGATCACCTCGCCCGAGAACGGCACCGTCTTCACCCCCGGCGAGGCCGCCTACTTCGAAGGCGGGGCGGTCGACGCCACCACCCCCGATGACGAGCTGGTCTTCGCCTGGTCCAGCAGCCTCGACGGCGAGCTGTTCGGCGCCATCTCCGGCGGCGGGGCCAGCTCCCTCTTCACCACCGGCCTCACCCTGGGCGAGCACCTCGTCACCCTCACCGTCACCGATGGAGACGGCGAGATCGGCCAGGACACGGTCACCGTCATCGTCGCCGAGCCGGTCGAAGAGCCGGTGGAAGAAGAGGACCCCGAGCCCGAGCCCGGCGACCTCATCTTCTCCGAGTTCATGGTCAACCCCAGCACCCCGCCGGTGGCCGACGAAGATGGCGAGTGGGTCGAGCTGTACAACACGAGCGGCCGCACGCTCGACATCAACGGCTACTCCTTCCACGATGATGCCGCGGATTACTGGATCTTCGAGAGCTCGGTGACCGTCGAGCCCCATGGCTACATGGTGCTCTGCGCCAACCTCGACCCCGAGAAGAACGGCGGCGTGGCCTGCGACGGCTGGTTCTTCCGCAACCCGGCCGGCGACAAGCCGCCGGAGTCGCTGGGCCACGGCTCGGGCGTGGCCATCGCCAACAACGACGATGAGCTCGTGCTCACCGGCCCCGATGGCATCGACATCGACGTCTTCGACTACAACGACACCAGCTCCGACCCCATCGAAGCGGGCTACGGCTTCGGCCTCGATCCCGACCGCCTCGACGGCGAGTTGAACAACGACATCGACAACTGGTGCGTGCAGACCACCCTGCTCGATGGCGCCACCGACCCCGGCACCCCCGGCCTGCCCAACGACCCCTGCTTTTAGGGTGGGCAGCGCATTCGCGGTGCGCGGATTCAACCAGCTTGCGCTATGATGCGGGCCTTCCCACCGGAGGCCCGATGCTGCTGCTCCTCCTCGCCTGTGTCCCTCGCTTCGAGCTGTCGGAGCCCCGAGCCGGGGCCACCCATACCGCCGATGCGCCTTCCGAATCGGGAAGCGCAGCTGCAGCCCCCACGGGCTTCCCCACCTTGCTCGTCGATTGTGAGGGCGGCGGCGACTTCACCTCGATCACCGACGCCATCGCCGAGGCCGAAGACGGCGATTGGATCGCAGTTGCGCCGTGTACCTACCGTGAGAACATCGATCTGAAGGGCAAGAGCCTGTGGATCGAGTCCACCGACGGGGCCGAGGTCACCACCCTCGACGCCAACGGGGGGCGGGCGCTCAACGCCACCCAGGGCACCGGCGACGGCGCTGCTTTCGTCGGCTTCACCATCGAGAACGCCGACGACAGCACCGGCGCCGTGGTGGTCGAACTCAGCGCCCTGCGCTTGGAGGATGTGTTGATCCGCGACTCCCAGGGGGGCTATGGCATCGTCTACGCCTCCGCCGGCGACGTGGAGCTGATCAACGTCGAGATCGACGAGAGCAACGTCATCAGCAGCTACGGCGTCTACGCCTCGCGCGGCGCCGTGGTGGCCGACCAGCTCATCGTGCGCTGCAACGGGCGCGAGAACGCCTTTCACACCGGCCACGGCTCCTTCTTCATCGAAGACAGCGAGCTGGACTGCTCGGTGGCCTATTCGATGTACAATGAACACTCGGTGGGGCGCATCCATCGCAGCGTGATGAACGGCGGCGTCATCATCAACACCGAAGACGACCACTACTACGACGTGGTCACCTTTGAGAATGTCCACATCACCGGCGCCCTCGCCGCCACCTACGGCAAGGTGGTGCTGCGCAACAGCTTCGTCGACGGCAACACGCTGAGCTTCAACCAGGTCTCGACCGTCGAGATCCAGAACACCATCCTGGCCCACTCCAACTGCCCGATCGTCTACGCCTACGATCCACTGTTGGAGGCCGACGAAGAGGCGCCCGAGCCCACCGTCACCGTGGCCTACAACAATTTCTTCGACGTGAACGCCGAGCACTGCGACGGGGTCACCACCTACAGCGGCACCGAGGGCAACCTCGCCGTCGACCCGCGCTTCACCAACGAGTCCGGCGGCGACTACACCCTGCGCAGCGCCAGCCCCCTCATCGACGCCGGCAACCCCGACGCCGTGCACAACGACCTCGACGGCAGCGTCAACGACATCGGCCTCTATGGCGGCCTGCGCAGCATGGGAGGTGTGGAATGAGCCGCATTGTTCTTCCGCTCTGTCTCCTGGCGCTGGCCTGCAGCAACAGCGGCAAGCTCAGCAGCGTGGAGACCGTCGACGACACCGACACCACCGACGGCAGCGATGGCGCAGATGCGACCGACGGCAGCGACGGCACCGACGAGGCCGATGCCAGCGACGGCGCCGACGGCAGCGACGGCGACGACACCGCAGACAGCGGCGACACCGGCAGCGGCGAAGACCCCGTGGTGGTGCTGCCCGACCTCACCGTCGACTGCGAGGGCAGCGCCGACTTTGAGGAGATCCAAGACGCGATTGAGGCGGCCGATCACGGCGACATCATCGCCGTCTTGCCCTGCACCTACCGCGAGCGCCTCGACTTTCTGGGCAAGACCCTGCACGTCTACGGCGTCGATGGCCCCGAGGTCACCATCCTCGACGGCGAGAACACCGGCACCCTGGTCAACGTCGAGACCGGCGAAGGCCCCGGCACCCGCCTCGCCGGCTTCACCCTCACCGGCGGCTACGACGAGGCCGCCGGCTCGGTGATTGAGCTGCTCGGCTCCAACCTGGAGATCGAGGATGTGATCATTCGCGGCAACGCGAAGGGCATGTACATCATCCAGTCGCTCTCCGGCTGGCTCGACATCACCAACGCGGAGATCACCGAGAACGACGTGCAGAGCGAAGGGCTCGCCCTCCTCTCCGACGACGGCGGCTCGCTCACCGTAGACGGAATGCGACTGGATTGTGATAATTCCACCGCCGGAATTTATGCCCATGTCGCGCTCAACCTCGACCGCGTCGACATCACCTGCGACGAGGGCTACGGCATTCACAACTACCATGGCGAGCTGTGGATGCAGCGCTCCACCGTCTCGGGCGGTCTGGCCGGCATCTACTCCTACGACACGGAGAGCACCGCCGAGAAGCCCGACTACCCCTCCGAGCGAAACTACATCTACAACAGCACGATCTACGGCGGCCTCATCGGTCTCGACGTCCGCTACATGGATGTGCAGCTCATCAACAGCGTCTTCTGGGGCACCGACGCCGCCTTGTCGATGACCGCCAACAACACCGCCAGCTTCGCCCGCAACAGCGTCTTCCTTAACGCGGCCTGCGGCATCGTCGGCGATCAGCCCTTCACCCACCGCTTCAGCGCCTTCTACAACAACGGCGCCGACGGCTGCGGGATCACGGTGACGCCGGCGGTGAGCGCCGATCCGCGCTTTGTGAGCTTCCCCGAAGACCTCGCCCTGCGCTCGGACAGCCCGCTGGTCGACGCCGGCGACCCCGCCGCCGGCTATGACGACGTCGACGGGTCGGTGAACGACATCGGGCGCCACGGCGGCCCCTGGGGCGACTGAGCCCCCGGGTTGGCCTCGACCCACCGGAGCGTGTGGCGACGCGGGCAACAGGCTCGGCGGGACGTTCTTCGCCGAGCTTGATACGCGGCCCGATGTCCTACGAGCTGATCGACGCCGCCTTGACCCCCGACGGGGCCCGCATCTCCCTCGCCCGCAAGGGCGCGAACCTCTTCGTCTCGGTGAACAACCAGCCGCTCATGGCCAGCCATGTGCATGGCTCGGAAGAGGTGATGGCCGAAGTGGTGTGCGGCGGGCTCAAGGGTCTGCCCGGCATCCAGGCCCTCGTGGGCGGTCTGGGCATGGGCTACACCCTGCGCGCCACCCTCGACGCCCTGGGCCCCGATGCCGTCGTCACCATCGCAGAGCTGATCCCGGCCGTGGTCGCCTGGAACCGCGGGCCGCTGGGGCCCCTCGCCGGGCACCCCCTCGCCGATCCGCGCGTTCGCCTCTTCGAAGGAGACGTCCAGCAGCTCCTTCGCCAGGCCCCGCCGGCCTCCTTTGACGTGATGCTCTTCGACATCGACAACGGGCCCGAGGCCTTCACCACCGCCAGCAATGGCGCGCTCTACAGCCCCGCCGGCCTGCAACAGGTGCGTCGGACCCTGCGACCGGGCGGCGTGGTCTGCGTCTGGTCGGCCTTTGAGGCGCCGGAATTCCTGCACCAACTGCGTGCCGCCGGCATGGGCGCTCGATACCATCGCGTTCGCGCGCGTGGCCACGTCGAGAAGGGCTCTCGGCACATCCTCTACCTGGGGCAGGCCCCGCGGGTGGAGGCGGCGCCCACCCCCGCGCCCGCTCCTGCGGCTCCTCCCCGTCGCCGGCCCGGCCCACCTTCGCGTGGCCCCCGGCGGCGCTGAGCACTCTCTCTTCGATCTGAGGTCCTGGATGGCAGGCCGTCTGTCCACCCAACGCAAGGTTTTGTTCTCGCTCGCCCTCCTGCTGCTGGTGGCGATCCCGCTGGAAATTCTGGCCCGTGGGCTGCCGAGCGAGCAGCTCAACCTGGTGCCGCCGCGGACCCAGGCCTCGCTGATGGGCGGCGCCATGATGACCAGCGACGTGGTCCCCGGCTGGGACCTCAACGTGGAGGGGGGCACCATCTCCAACATGCCCTACACCACCAACCGCTGGCATATGCGCGGCCCCGACTACCCCGAGCTCCCCCGCGAGCAGGTGCGCCGCGTCATCGTAGTAGGGGACTCCACCCTCTTTGGCGTGCAGCTCCTGTGGGAAGACACCTACCTCGCCCAGTTCGCCGCCCGACGCGAGGAGGCCAACCCCGGCGTCACGCTGCAGATCGCCGCCTGCGCCGCGCCCGGCCACTCCACCTACCAGAGCAAGGCCAAGCTCAAGGCGCATTGTCTGGACTTCAAGCCCGATCTGGTCATCCTGGCCAATCAGAACAGCGACACCGCCCGCGACACCGCCACCGACGTCGAGCGCCTCGCCCTGCCGCGCTTCCCCGGCCTGCGCCGCTTCTTTGCCCACTCGGCCCTCTACCGGGCGATCGGCCACCAGATCATGATGGCCACGCTCACCAAAAACCAGGCCCCCGTCAAGATCGGCCAGGTCGGCGGCCCCGCCGGCGACGTCATCCGCGTGCCCTTTGAGCAGTACCAGGCCAACCTCGCCGAGATGCTGGCCGACATCCGCGCCGCTGGCGCCCACGCCGCGGTGCTGGTGTTGCCCAGCGAGGGCGACGCCGCCTTGAAGGCGCCCCCCGAGCAAGAGCCGCTGCCGCGCTACAAAGACGAGCTGCGCAGCTTCGCCGCCCGCGAGAGCCTGCCCCTGATCGACGCCCAGCGCTGGTTCCAGGCCACCCGCCGCGGTGACGACCTCTTCCTCGATGTGGTGCACCCCAATGCCGAGGGCTCCAAGGTCCTCGCTGCCTTCATGCACAGCCAGCTCCCGGCCGATCTGCCGATGGCCCGATGAGCGGGCTGTCGGCCCTCTACGGAACCCGCCTCTTTGATCAGCCCGAGCACCAGGCCGAGAGAGCACGCCTGCTCGAATTCGTCGCCCGCCCGGGATCGCTCGGGCTGGAGATCGGCTTTGATCACGGCATGTGCATCCTCGATCGGGCCCGCCGCTTCCCCGAGGCCCGCTGGCTCGGCGTGGAGCTGCGCCAGGCCCGCGTCGAGGCCGCCGCCGCCCACGCGCCCGAGAACTGTCTCCTCCTGCGCATGGACGGTCGAACGCTGCTCAGTGCTCTGTTGCCGCCGGCCTCGGTGGACTGGATCTACCTGCTCTTTCCCACGCCGCCGACCGGCCCCAAGCGCGTGCTGCTGAGCCCGGCCTTCGCTGAGGCGGTGGAGTCCGCCCTTCGGCCCGATGGAGCCCTGTGGTTCGCCACCGATGTGCCCGATCTGGCCGATGCCTTCGACGCGTTCTTTCCCTGGGAGCCGGGGCCGCCCCCGCCGCTGGGCGAGGCGCTCTCCCGACGGGAGCGGGTTTGTAAGCGAGATGAATTGACTGTGTATCGCCGCTGCTTACGCCGACCGTCAGAAGCACAGGATCGCGGCTGAAGTCTTTTGGGGGTGCCAATGGGCCCTGGCCGTGGCAATCTTGGGGCCCCTGGAGGTCCGATGCTGCGACGCCCCCTTTTCCCCGCTGCCCTTCTGTTGTTGCTCCCCCCGCTGCTGCTGGCCTGTGGCGAGAAGGAGGAGCCCAAGGGCGATGAGGGCGGCGGCGAAGGCAGCGGCGACGAGGGCGCCGGCGACGAGGGCGCTGGCGATGAGGGTGCGGGTGACGAGGGCGGCGACGAGGGCACAGCGCCCGGCTACCAGGTCCGCGCCGAGTCGGTGATCAGCCTCTCGCCCGCCACCCTGCCCGCCGATGTGGGCGGCACCGTGGTCTTCACCGTGCGGGCCGCCGCCAGCCTCGACGATGGCAGCGAGGCCCCCCTCGAAGAGGCCGTCGCCGCCCTCTCTTTCGAGGCCGTGCTGGGCGATGGCAGCGTGGTGCCCGCCGATGTCCGCATCGACGAAGAGGGCGACCTGCTGGTCTCGGTGGCGCTGCCCCCCGGCCTGGCGCCCCCCGAAGGCGTGCGCAGCCCGATCCGCCTGACGGCCGACGGCGAATTGTTGGCCGATGTGGCGGTGGGTCTGTACACCAACCCCGACGCCCTCCTGTCGACCTTCACCGGCGACACCACCGGGCACATCGACACCAGCGCCTTGAGCGGCGAGACGCTCTGTCATACCACCACCGCCGACGCCGACGGTGATGGCCTCATCGAGGTTCTCTCCCTGCACATCGGCGGTGGGAATTTCACGGTGCGGGACTGCACCGCGATCAACTTCACCGAATCTGGATGGACCTGCCGTGACAGCAGCCTCGACGCCGGCCTCAAGCCGGGCGAGGACCTGCTCTGCGGGACCACCCACCACTTCCGCACCGCCACAGGTGAGATCGGCATCAGCGGTGTCTTCCCTACCACGGACGGTCGCTTCGTTCAACTCAACAATCTCACCTGGGATGGCCTGACCGTGACGGGTACGGGCACCTCGGCGGTGGCCGCCTTCGCCATCTTCGGGGTGGTGTTGGGCCTGAACAACACCAAGAAGGAGCCGGGCTCCGCCGACATTGCGCTGCTGATCGATGAGAGCTCCGGCCGCTGGGGAGGCACCTACCACGACGCCGACACCGTCCCCTGGGAATGGGTCTCGGCGGGGGACATCACCGCCACGGCCGTGGGCAAGGGCACGGCCTTCATGGGACTGTTCAGCAAGAGCGATCTCTCCGCCAGCCCGGTCGAAGGAGACGCCACCTACGCCTGGGCCCTCAACCTCTCCAAGGTGAGCGGCGGCGGCAACCTCGGCCTCGAGGCCCTCTCCTGGAGCAGCGGCGCGGGCGCCTTCTCCCGCCTCCGCCAGCTGGAGATCACGCCGCCCAGCTTCTCGATTGAGGCCGCCACCGCTGTCGGTGAAGACCTCGACGGCGACGGGTACCCCGAGCTGATCCTCGAGGCCTGGGGCGAAGGGCAGTGGGCCGCCTGGGTTATCCCGGACTTCACCAACAAGTCCGCCACCGCCCCGGTGCGCGCGCTGCTGCACCCCCTGTCGGGGCAGGCCAACCTCGCCAATGACGCGGCCGACGCCTCGGAGGGCGCGGTTCGTGTCGCCTCCTCCTCTTTCCTCCTGAACGGAGCCCGCGAGCTGCGGGCCCAGGTGGGCTCGATTGACCCCCTCCGGCCCGCGCTGGTTCAGTCCTTTGTCACCTGGTCGGTCGCCGATGTGATCGTCGACGATGCCAAGGAGGTCTCCTCCACCGGCGGCGGCTTCCTCGGCACCCAGTACCTGAACAAAACGCCCCCCAGCACCGCCGGCCGGGGGTTTTGCTTCTACGGCAAGTGCTTCTCGCCCCCTGGCTACGCCGGGCGCCCCGGCAGCTCGATGCTCCTGGGCGGCGGGGGCGATGGCAGCAGCGTGCTCACCGCCAGCGCCGGCGAGCACCTCGGCGTGGCCCAGGACCCCTCGGCAGACGCCCTGATCGTCTACCGCGGCGCCGAGGGCGACGTCTGGCCGCGCCTGATCGTCGAAGGTGCCGGCGGCCCCGTCGAGGCCGAGCTCGCCTGGGGCGCAGACGGCCCCGCCGTCTCTCTCGACGGCGTGCCGGTGATGGCGATCGGGCCGGCCGACGCGCTGTCGGTGATCTCCACCGGCGACGGCGACTTCGCCTTCTTCTCCACCGCCCTGTCGGTGGATCCGGCTACCACCACCACGATCTCGGTCAACGTGCGGGTGAACTACAACAATCTGTCTGGCGAGGGCGCCTTGCCCCCCGACACCACCAACAACGGCGTGTCCACCGCCCCCGTTGTGCTGAGCGAGGAGGTCTCCGACGACGGCGGCCTGCTGCTCGGCTGGCGCGACGGCGATGGCCAGGCCTGGCTGGGCGTGCTCGATCTCGCGGGCGCCGCGGCCCTCTCCGGTGACACGCTGCCCTTCTTGCAGGGGCCGGTCGCCATCGGCGCCCCGCTGCGCGATCCCGACGGTCTGCTCGGCCTCTCCGGCGATCGACCCGGCATGGTGCGCGCCCGCAACCGCATCATCGCCGACACGCCCTTCCTGTCGATGGAAGACCTGGAGAAGCGCTTTTCCCACTGGGACGGCCTCAGCGAAGCGCCCTTTAATTCCTCGGCCTACTTCCACGGCCCTGCCGCGATGGTGGTGGGCACCGACAGCGGCGGCGCCGAAGTCCTGGTGCTCAGCGGCTTCGACACCCTCGACGCCCTTGTCACCACCTCGCTGGTCCGCGCCGACACGGTTGTCGACCGCCTGCCGATCCCGGAGCTGTCGGCCAGCCTCCTGCCCGACGCGCCGCCGATCCTCGTCTCCCGCAGCACCGCGGGCGACATCTCCTTCGTGCTGGTCGACGCCGATGGCCCCCGCGCCCAGACCAAGGTGCCCTCGATCGGCGCCCTGCCGGAGGGTGGGCGACTGACCGCCGGCGACCTGAACGGAGACGGCCTCACCGATCTGGCCCATGGCTATGGGCGCGACAGCATCTTCCTCCTCTCCGATGGCGGCGGCGGCGTGCTGATGAGCGGAGAGTCTGACCTCCGGCTCTTCACCAATTTCGCCGTCCTGCTCAGCGGCTCCGCCCACGACGAGGAGTGCGCCCTCGACACAGACGGCGGCGGCGCCTGGACCTTGGGCTCGGCCTTCTTCGGCAGCAGCGGGTGAGGGTCGGCGCGGGCCTTCGCTGCGCCGACTGTTCACGGGCGCTGGAGCCCCAGTCCATCGGGGCCGCCCGGGGCTTTCGCTGCCCCGCGGGCCATGGCGCCCTCTTCACCCTGGGCGCCCTGCGCCGGGTGGCCGACCCGGCCGGCTTCGACGCCCTGTGGCGGCCGATCAACGGCGCCGCCGGCCCGCCCGGGCCGCCCTGCCCAAGCTGCCGCCACCCCCTCGACCAGAGGACGCCCGAGGCCGGCCTTTGCAAGCGTTGTCAGGTCCTGTGGCTGCCCGAGAGTCTCGTTCAGCGCCTCGCCGACGAGGCCGCGACCGCCGCCGCCCAGGGGCCGCCGCCCGGAGACCCGGCCCGGCGCGCCGCCTTGTTCGAAGCCGAGGCCTTGCTCGCCGCGGAGCGCATGCGCGGCGAGGCCGACCGCCAGAGCATCGCCGATGACCTCGAGCTCGTGGAGTCGGTGGTGGGCCTGCTCGGAGATGCGGTGGGCCTGTCCCGCTTGCCGCGGCGCCTGGTGTAGGCTGCGGCAGCCGACCGCCCCGCCCCTGCGAGGATCTCTGTGCTGACGCTGCTCCAACGCGGGTGGACCGCCCTCTTCGGCGAACTGCCCGCCGCCACAGCTCCGCCCGCCGGACAGGGCGCCTCCTTCGCCCTGCTGGTCGCCTTGCTCTGCCTGGGGCTGGGTCTCGCCGAGCTCCATGGGCTGGCCCACGCCGCCCTGCCGCGGGGGATCTGGCGCATGGTGGCCCACACTGCGCCCTGCCTCGCCGCGGTGGCGCTGCTGGCGCCGGTCTCTTCGGCGCGGCGCGCCCTGCCGGCCCTGCTGCTGCTGGCCCCCCTCCTCTGGCGCTTCGCCGCGCCCGGCGCCGCCAAGGCGAGCCCCTTCCTGCTGCTGGCTCTGCTGCTCCCCGGGGCGGTGGCGGCCCGCCTCTGCGCCGGCCGGGCCGCCTTCGCCGAGGCCGGCCTTGGGCTCGGCGACCTGCGCTGGTGGGCCCCCCGCACCTTCGTCGGGCTGCTCCTCGTCGTCGCGGGCAGCGCGGCGGCGGTGCTGCTCTCGCCCACCCTGGCCTCCTTCTACCCGGCCTCCAGCGCCGCCAAGACCCACCTGCCCGCCCTGCTCCGCCTCCTCACGGGCGTGACCATCGACTTCATCGGCTGGGAGCTGATCTTTCGCGGCGTGATGCTGCACCTCATCGCCCGGCGGGGCGACCCCCTGGTGGCCATCGCCTTCCAAATGGTGCCCTTCTTTTTGCTGCACTACGACAAGCCCGGCCTGGAGTTCTGGATCTCGGTGCCCGGCGGGGTGCTGCTGGGCTGGTTCTGTTTGCGTGCGGGCACCTTCTGGCCGGCCTTTCTGCTGCACAGCGCCCAGTACATCGCGGTGTCGGCCGTGGCCTTCGCCCTGCGCAACGCTGCATGATCCTCGCCGATGATCCGCACGATCAGGCCCTGATCGCCCAGACGCACCCCATCGACTGGGCGCCCGTCGCACCGGCCCCTCGCTACAACCTCGTGGTGATCGGCGGCGGCCCCGCCGGCCTCGTCGCGGCCTTTGGCGCCGCCGCCCTGGGCGCCAAGGTGGCCCTGGTCGAGCGCGACCTCCTGGGCGGCGACTGTCTGGTCACCGGCTGCGTGCCCAGCAAGACCCTGCTGCGCGCCGCCCACGCCGCCCAGTCCCTCCGCGAGGCCCACCGCCTCGGCCTTCGCGCCACCGTCGAGGTGGACTTCGCCGC
>Ga0164294_10000657_pt1 | contig 32835 bp, 28 predicted proteins | sample GEODES005metaG_FD_111479 | JGI IMG/M metagenome (GOLD analysis project Ga0164294, IMG submission 111479) | Oligotrophic lake water microbial communities from Sparkling Lake, Wisconsin, USA - GEODES005 metaG | ecosystem: Environmental > Aquatic > Freshwater > Lake | place: USA: Sparkling Lake... | reverse complement strand
TCCACCAGCACTACGGAGAGGCAAACGTCGTCAGCAACAACATCCTCGCCTACGCCGGCGGCGGCCAGGTGCGGCACACCCGGGATGAGGATCATACGAGCTTCTACTTCCTCAACAACATTGTTTACTTCGACAATGGCCAGCCCCTCTACGACGGCGCCTACTCCGGCTGGACCCCCGGCCGCTACGAGATGGACTACAACGTCTGGTGGGACCCGTCGGCCTGCGCCCTCGACTGGGCCGGCTACAGTTGGGCAGGGTGGCAATCGGTCGGCAATGACAATGCCTCGGTCGTGAGCGACCCCCTCTTCGTCGACGCCGAGAACCTCGACTTCACCCTCGATCCCGCCTCGCCCGCCCTCGCCCTTGGCTTTGAGCCCTGGGACTGGACGGCGGCCGGCCTGTACGGAGACGCCGACTGGGTGGCCCGGCCCGCGTCCTGGGGTTGGACCTCGACGACCCACCCGGCGTCGAGCGCCTGGATCGTGGACGGCTTCGAGTCCACCCCCCTCGGCGACCCGCCCGCCGAGGCCACCGTTTGGGGCACCACCGCCGAGGCCTGGGTCAAGGTCGTGGACACCGAGGCGCGCACCGGATCGCGCTCTTTGGAGCTCCGCGACCAGCCCGGCCTCGCGGCCGTCTACGCGCCGATGTTCAATTACACCCCCTCGATGTGCGGGCCCGTCACGGCTTCCTTCGCGGCGAAGCTCGAAGCGGGGGCCGATCTCTACCACGAGTGGCGGGACTGGCCGGCCGGGGCGTCCAGCTACAGCGCCGGCCCCTCGGTCACGGTCACCGGCGACGGCACGCTTTACGCGAGCTCCGCGCCCATCGGCACGGTGCCGACCGGCATGTGGCTCGACTTCACGATCGCCACACAGGTCGGCGGGGCGAGCGGCCTGTGGTCGATGTCGGTGGAGGCCGAGGATGGGACGGTAAAAACCTGGTCCGACCTGCCGGCGAGCCCGCTCGGCTCGCTGAACTGGGTGGGCTTCGTGGCCTACGCCGACGGCGACACCCGACTCTGGCTGGACGATCTCGACGTGCGCTGAGGCCTACCGGGCGCGAACCCGGTTGTTGCGCGGCAGGTGCTCCAGCTCGACGCGGCCGAGCCCTTCGAGCAGCGGCGGCACGTAGAGGGCAAGGCGCCCCCGGTAGCCCTTGCGCTGGCCGTACCAGCTGCCAACCGGGTTCTCGGCGGCCCGCCCCCAGGCCTCCACGGTGCCGGCGGCGGCGTCCTTCTGCTCGTCGGCGGCGCCGAGCGGCATCCAGTCGCCGTGGGCGGCCAGCATCGCGGTCAGGTCGTCGAGGACCCGCGCGAGGTAGGTGAGCTTGGTGGTGCCGACCCGACAGACGAGCAGCGGCGGGTCCACCGTGTCGTCCCGGTACATCGTGTACTCCGAGGTCCCCGGGGGGGTGAGGAGCTTCCAGGGGTCGTTCTTTGTGCCGCTTCCAGTCATGGGACTCCGCGCCAAGGGGGCGTGGGCTCAGCTTCGCCCGGCGCGCCCCCGGCGGTCTTGTACGAACGCGACCACGTTCGGCGCAAAGTCGGCGGGGCCGTCGGGCGGGAAGTAGCCGCGGTAGCCGCGGGGCACCCCGCCGCTCAGCCGGCGGAATTCGCGGATGAAGTGGGGCTGATCGAAGTAGCCGGCGCTCATGGCGACATCGGCGAGCGACACACCTGGGTCGCGCATGAGCATGCGAAGGGCGGTCTGGAAGCGCAGGACCCGGGCGACGGTCTTCGGCGCCAGGCCCAGCTCACGCGCGAAGAGGCGATCCACCTGGCGGACCGAGACCCCCGCCTGGCGCGCGGCCTCCTCGACGGTGGCCGTCCCGCCCGAAGCGACCAGGGTGGCGAGGGCGGCCTCGAAGGCGGGGCGACGGGGATCGCGCTGCAGTTGGGCCAGGAGGAAGGCGTCGAGGCGTCGGGCGGCCTCGTCGGCGCCCAGCGTGCGCAGGTCCGCTTCGAGGGCCAGGGCGCCCGCGCCGAAGACCTCGATCGGGGGCGGCGTGCGGTTGGTGAAGCGGCGGAGGTCGTGCTTCACGAAGGGGCCGAGCCCGCCCAGCCGAAAGCGGACCCCCACGAGGTGGACCGCGCCGCGCTGAAGGATGCGGATCGGCGCGAGGCGTTGGGCGTCGAGGTTGGAGGCGGCGTGTTCGGTCGCCGCCCCGCCGATGACCTGCCGCGTGTACCCCACGCCGTAGGTGAAGAGGAGGTCGGCCCGCGCATCGGCGAAGACCTGCACCTGGATGTCGACCGGGCCGTCTTCGGCGGTGACAAACCAGTAGTGCTCGATGGAGGGCGCGAGGTCGGGGTGCGGGGGGCGGAGCTGGTACACGCCGCGGGCCCTATCCGGCTGTCTCGGCCGGCGAGGGCTGCGCGGCGCGCTGGGCCGAGCTCGGCCCCCGACGCCTACCCGTCGTCGCGCAGGGAGACGACCAGCTCTTCGAGTTGCTCCAGCTGCTCCGGCATGCCCTCGGTGCTCCCCGAGGCGATGGCCGCTTCGAGCGCCTCGGCCGAGGGATACAGGTCGTGGACCACCACCCGCGTCCGGTCGCCCTCCTCCTCAAAGGTGACGGTGGTGATGGCGCCGGCCTCCTCCCCTTCGTCATTGGTCCAGACGATGCGGGAAGGGGGGACCACCTCGAGGTAGCGGCCGAAGAACTCCGCCTGCTGATCGGTGCCGTTGACGCCGAAGACCAGCCGGTACCGGCCCCCGGCCCGAACGTCGAGCTCGCAGGCCAACAGGGTGATGGGGGCCACCGTTGGCACCCACCAGCGCTGGAAGAGCGCGGGGTTCGTCCAGGCCTCGAACACGAGCCGCGCCGGGCCCCGGATGATCCGGCGCACCACGAGCTCGCGCTCGGAGATCCGCTCCACCGTCGCGCGCCCCTGTGCGGGGGCGGTCAGGCGCTCACTTCCGTCCATCAAACACCTCTCTTTGTTTCAGCTCTGCTACGATCTGCTCCAGCGCGTCAAAGCGGGCTTCCCACCGCTGGCGGTACCGCTCGAGCCAGGCCTCCACATCGTCCAGCCGCGCCGGCCCCAGGCTGCAGACCCGCACCCGACCGACCTTCTCGGTGGTCACGAGGCCGGCCTGCTCCAAGACGGCGACGTGCTTCTTCATGCCGGTCAGCGTCATGCCGAAGGCCTCGGCGAGGGCTGTGATCGAGGCGTCCTCCCGCCCGAGCTGCTCCAGGACGCCCCGGCGGGTGCCGTCCGCGAGGGCGGAGAAGGTGAGGTCGAGGCGGGAGGGCGATTGATGAACCATCTGGTTCAGTGTGTAGCGCGGGGTGTGCGGGGGCACAAGGCCCCGCGTCCACGGCCATCGGGCTTGGCGGGGCTTGGGGCGGAGTCCTTGGATCCCAGGGCTGGGGTCCGGGGGGCCCGGGGTGCAGTCCTGGGATCCCAGGGCTGGGGTCTGGGGGCTCGGAGTGGAGTCCTTGGATCCCAGGGCTGGGGCCGGGGGGCCCGGAGCGGAGTCCTTGGATCGTAGGGCTGGGATCCGGGGGCCCGGAGCGCAGTCCTGGGATCTCCGGGCTGGGGTCCGGGGGGCCCGGCGTGCGGTCCTTGGATCTCCAGGCTGGGGTCCGGGGTCCCCGGGGTGCGGTCCTTGGATCTCCGGACTGGGGGAGCGCCGCCCCCGACACCCCCCATCCGGTGCTACCCTCCCTCCTGGAGGCCCCCATGCCCATCCAGGACACCCGCACCCCCGCCAAGGCCGTCGCCGGCCCCATCGGCCGCGTCTTCAACCGCATCGCCGGCAAGGCCGACAACAACACCGATCCCGCCGGCATGGCCTTCACCCGCGACCAGCTCCGCGCCTACCTCGACCAGCGCATCGGCCTCGCCGAGGGGGAATTCTTTCGCGGCACCAAGCTCGTCGGCGTCGCCGACGCCCTCGTGCAGCGCCTCGACAAGGACCGCGACGGCGGCGTGACCTGGGAGGAGTTCCAGGCCTTCGAAGAGCAGACCCTCGCCGCCATCGCGCCCGGCGCCCAGCGCGGCGACGACCCGGCCGCCGTCAGCGCCGCCGCCACCAGCCGCTTCGGCCAGATGGACAGCAGCCGCGACGGCCGGGTCAACATGGGCGAGCTGCAGACCGGCACCGCCGCCGCCCTGCCGGCAGGCACCGAGCACAAGGATCTGGTCGCCCAATTGGGCGCCCGCATCGCGCTCGACGCCGCCGATCAGGACGAGCAGGGCAAGGCCGTCAAGGATCGGGGGCTCGGCCAGGGAGAGTGGACCCAGGCCGCCGTCGCGATGGCCGCCCGCCGCTAGCCGGCGCCCCGGTCGGCCCGGTGCGCCGGCCCCCGCCGATCAGGGCGTGACCTGCACCCCGGCGGTCCCATTGTCGGTGACCGTGGCCTCCTCGTCGGGCAGGTAGATGCCCGTGTAGCTCAGCGCCACCGTCTGGCTCAGCAGCAGGGCCTCGGGCACGCTCACCTGGTCGCCCAGCACGTCGCCGCCGGCCTCGATGAAGTCATGCAGGGCCGTGCCCCCGATGACCTGGGTGCTCTCCCCCGTGACGAGGTTGACCATCGTGGTGTTGAGGTCGACCCCGTTGGCGTCGTAGCCCATCGCCCCCACCGGGCTGATGAGGTCGAGGGCCGAGAAGCCCAGCGGGCTGCTGGCCAGACCGGTGCCGTCGAGGGTGAGCAGCGAGAAGCTGGTGATGCCCAGCGGGCTGCTGGCCAGACCCGTGCCGTCAAAGGTGAGCAGCTTCGCCGAGACCACCCCCAGCGGGCTGCTGGCGAGGCCGGTGCCGTCGAGGTCCAGGCTCACGGTAGTCGTGCTGGTGGGCGACACCATCCCGGGCGTGAAGACCAGCCCCAGCGGGCTGCTGGCGAGGCCGGTGCCCGTGTTCAAGAGGGAGTAGCCCTCGGCGGTGCGGGCCCCGAGGTCGGCGTTGTAGGTGAAGTCGCTGTAGATGCCGAGCGGGCTGCTGGCGAGACCGGTGCCGTCGACCGCGCGGAGCAGCACCTCCAGGGCGTCGCTGGCCCACAAGGCCGGCTCGGGGCGGGCGATGGCCTCGACGGCGCTGCTGTCCGGCGTCCAGTAGACCCCGTTGACCGTGACAAGCCAGGCGGCCTCGGTGTGGGCGGGGACGTAGCCGCCGCGCACCGTGCAGCCCGTTCCGCCCGCCGGGATCAGGCAGTTGGGGGTCAGGGTGGTGACGCCGTCGGTGATCGAGACCGCCACGCCGACCGCGCTGCTCATCGGCTGGCCGTTGGCGGTGCGCACCTCGATGCGGGCCGCCGGGCGGAACTTCTCGTCGGCCGGCGCCACGCCGCTCGCCGCGAAGGCGGGGCGCTCCAGGTAGGGGTAGACCGAGGCGACGAGCGCGAGGCCGGGCTTCGCCGTGCCGGTGGTGACCCGGCTCAGCGCGCCGCCCAGGTCGAGGCCCCCCGCGCCCGTGCCCTTGCGGATCGAGTCGCCCGGCACCCGCAGGCTGAGCAGGGTGCTGTCCCAGGAGGTGGCCTCCTGGTGCAGCAGCGCCAGGGCGTCTTCGGGGGCCACGCCGGCGGCGAGGAGGTTGGCGACGGCGCCCGTGACCACCGCGGCGGCCTGCGAGGTGCCCGCGCAGAGGAAGTAGCCGATCTTGTCGGGCTGGTTGAGCAGGATGGTCTCGCCCAGGATGCCGTCGGGGTAGCCGTCGGCGTTCATGTCGCGGGAGAGGTCGCCGCCCGGCGCCATCAGGTCGAGGCTCTTGCTGGTGCTGCTGTAGGGGGCGGTGGACTTGGAGGCCGTGGCCGAGCTGAGCGACGAGGCGCCGACGCTGGTCACCACCGGGCTCGCTGCCGGCCAGGAGTCGGCGGTTCGCGCCGTGTTGCCCGCCGCCGCCACCAGGATGATGCCGGCCTCATGGGCCTCCTGGAGGGCGGCGCGCAGCCGCGAGGAGGGCGCGTAGCCCGCGGTGAAGGAGAGGCTCATGTTGATGACGTCGGCGCCCTGGTCGACGGCGTGCAGAATGCCCTCGATGAGATCGAGCTCGGTGCCCCGCTTGTTCTGGTCGAGCACCCGGACCGGCATCAGCGCGGCCCCAGCCGCGACCCCGCGCAGCTTGCCCTTGCTCAGGATGACGCTGGCGATGTGGGTGCCGTGCTGGTGGACGTCGAGGGGCAGGGCGTCGCCGTCCACCATGTCGGCGGGCGCCACGATGGAGACGCCGCTCAGCGAGGGCGCGGGGGTCGGACATCCAAGGCCCAGGCAGGTCGGGTCGCCGGCATAGGCCACGCCGGAGTCCAGGACGGCCACCACCACGGTGCTGATGCCCGTGGGCGGGCTGGCGGGGGCGGCGATCACGTCGAGGTACCACTGGAGCTTGCGCAGCTTGTGGGTGGCCGGGTCGCTCTCGCCGCTCGCGCCCTCCAGGGAGAGCGAGCCGGCGGTGGCCACGCCCTCGGTCTGCTCGGCGATCTCGTCCTCTGCGGCGTAGACGTAGGCCTGACGGCTCAGCTCGACGATCTCCGCGTCGGCCGCCAGGGCGGCCCCGAGGGCGGCGGCCTCGGCGGGGCTGATGCCGTCCACGCCGATGGCGCCGGCCCCGCTGCGGCCCAGGGGGCGGCGGATCGGCAGGCCGTGGCGGGCGGCCAGGGCCTCGAGAGAGACGCCGGTCTGGGGGACGACGATCCACTCGCCGGTGACCCAGGTCTCGTCGTCGGCGACGGCGACGGTGGGTACGCCCGCCTCGGACGCGGCCATCGGCCCTTCAGCGGCGGAGCTCGGCTGGGCTCCGGAGAGCCGCACCATCTCGGGCAGAACCTCGGGCAGGCCGCGCGGGTGCAGCAGGGCCAGGGCGCAGACGCCGAGCAGCGCTCCGCCTCCAAGAAGGCGGGCGTAGGTGGGCTTCATCGCGGTCTCCAGGGTTGCCGGTCAGGGGCGTTGTAGAGGGCGCAGGCCCTCCTGAAGTCGAAGCGGATCGGGGCGGCCGCTTCGAAAGGGCCCGGCGCTCGCCTTCGAACTTTTTTCTGTAAGCAGGGCGCCGGCAGCCCCGTTGTGTCCCCGAAAGCCCAGACGACCCCACCGACTTCGGAGATCACGATGATCCGCTCGCTGCTGCTCTGCCTCGCCCTCGCCTCGACCGCCCTCGCCGCCCCCTCCCGGGCCCCTACTCTCGGGCAGACGGTCGCCAAGGTTGAACAGATGGTCGGCGACCCCACCGCCCGCAGCCTCGCCGCCGGGCAGGGCCTCAACGTCGTCAACGTCACCTGGGAGGACACGGGGCGGAACAAGGGCTCTTCTGTCGGCCCCAATATCTCCGACATGACCATCGGCGTCCGCGACGAGCAGGGGCAGCTCCACCCGATGCCGGTCTTTCGCTTCGACAACTTTTCAGACAAGACCGCCGACATCCGCCCGCAGAAGTTTGTGCTCCCGGTGGGAAATCACCGCGGCGCCCCCCTCAAGTCGCTGACCCTCGATCAGCTCCTCAAGCACACCCGCCGCTACCTGCACGATCCCAAGTCCTGGGCGGGTGAGAAGGAGGGCCTCTGGTCGAGCCGCGACAGCCACGTGCTGGTGAGCGCCCAGGCCTGCTTCCTGCCCATCCCCAAGGCGGGCGAGGCCACCTTCACCCCGGTCATCTACAATTACCAGTCGAGCCCCGGCAACCCGGCCGTGTTGACCATCCTGGCCACCCGCCAGGGCACCTCGATCCAGGTGGTCGAGAACGACTTTGGCTACATGAGCGAGCCGCTCTTCTTCAACGCCAACGGCGAGCGGGCCCCCTTCACCGCCATGCGCCAGTCGGACTGGGAGGCCCAGGGCGGTGACCGGGATGAGCAGGGCCCTTCGGGGGGGATCTCGGCGGCCGGCGAAGATGAGCTGGGCGTGGTGATGCTCATCCAGGTGCCGCTCAAGCAGCGGGCCGTGTCCCGCGCCCCGATGGGCTTCGGCGGCTTCTCGGGCGGCCCCCCCTCGGCCGCCCCGATGATGGACTCGGCCGTCGCCGAGCGCAGCGACGTCGAGGCCGCCGTGGTCAGCCATGGGGAGGCCGAGGGGCCCTTCGCCGAGATCAACGGCCTCGCCATCGAGCGCGACGAGCGCTTTCCGGTGCGGGTCACCGTTCAGTTCTACAAGGCCACCAGCAATGGCGTGGTCTCGGCCGAAGACGTGCGCCAGCTCCGCAAGCAGATCGACCGGGTCTACGCCGACGCCGACTTCGTGGGCAGCCTCGTCTCGGCCGGCATGACGGGCCGGCCCACCGAGTGGACCACCCAGCCGACCCCGCCGATCTGGGCCGACACCAGCCGCCTGCAGGCCTTCTGAGCCGGGCGACGGGCGGGGCGACCGATTAGCTCCTGGGCATGCGCCTCCTCCTCGCCCTCGCCCTCCTCGCCGCCTGCGAGCCCGCCACGTCCCCCGCCCGCGTCCCTCCGGCCGCGGTGGATGAGGACGGCGACGGCTACGCCGCCCTGGCCGACGGGGGCACGGACTGCGACGACGCAGTGGCGGCGATCTCCCCCGAGGCGATCGAGGCCTGCAACGGGCTCGACGATGACTGCGATGGGGCGGTGGACGAGACCTTCGATCAGGATGGCGACGGCGCCCTCTTCGATGATCCCGGCTGCCGGGCCCTCGGCGCGCCGCTGGACTGTGACGACAGCGACCCCGGCCGCTCTCCCACCGCCGTGGAGACCTGCGACGGGCGCGATGAGGACTGCGACGACCGGGTCGACGAATTGCCCGACGCCGACGGCGATGGCGTGGGCGCCTGTGAGGACTGCGACGACGCCGACGCGGCCCGCAGCCCCAATGAGGCCGAGCGCTGCGACGGCCTCGACAACAACTGCGACGGCCGGGCCGACGAGCCCTGGGACCTCGACGGCGACGGCTTCGCGCCCTGCGCCGGCGACTGCGACGACGGCGATCCCGAGGCCTTCCCCGGCGCTCCCGAGCTGTGCGACGGCGTCGACAATACCTGCGATGGCACGGTCGACGAGGGCTTTGACGCCGATGGCGACGGCTTCTCCACCTGCCGCGGCGACTGCGACGACACCCAGGCCACTGTGAACCCCTGGGCCGAAGAGGTCTGCGACGGCCTGGACAATGACTGCGACGGGGCCGCCGACGGCGATGATCTCGACGACGGCGATGAAGACGGCGATGGCTACGGCCGCTGTGGCGTGGACTGCGACGACGAAGACGCCGACATCTTCCCCGGCGCTTCAGAGGTCTGCGAGGGGCTCGACACCGACTGTGATGGGCTGATCCCGGCCGATGAGTCCGACGCCGACGCCGATGGCGAGCGCCCCTGCGACGGCGACTGCGATGACGCCGATCCAGCGATCGCCGCAGCCTTCCCCGAGGCCTGTGACGGCCTGGACAATGACTGCGATCCGGCCACCCTTGAGTCGGTGGACCACGATGGCGACGGCGCCAGCGCCTGCGAGGGGGACTGTGACGACCGCGACCCGGCGATCGCCCTGGGGGGCGTGGAGATCTGCGACGCCAAAGACAATGACTGCGATGGGACGGTGGACGAGATGGCCTGCGCTCCCTGTACGCGGTCCACCTATGGCGATCACAGCTACCTCTTCTGCCCCAATCGCCTCGTCTGGACCGACGCCCGGGACTTCTGTCTGGCCCGGGGCCGCGATCTGCTGGCGATCACCGACAACCTGGAGGAGAGCTGGCTCTCCGCCGAGATCGACACCCGCCTGGGCGCCGGCCCCTGGATGGGCCTCAACGACCTCACCACCGAGGGCGACTTTGTGTGGAGCAACGGCGAGCCGGCCGACTACCTCAACTGGGCCAGCGGGGAGCCCAATGACTCGGGCGGCGAGGACTGCGCGCAGGCCCGGTGGAGCGGCGACGCCTGGAATGACGCGGTGTGCAGCTATGCCAACACCTTCGTCTGTGAGTCGCTCGACTAAAACAGATCGTCGATCAGGCTGACCGGGCGCGACTCCAGGAAGGCGACGGAGGACTCCAGGTAGGCGGCGGCGGTCTCGGGCGAGACCTCCTTGTAGGGGTCTGCGGCGATGGAGGCTTCGAGGCGGGCGAAGGTCTGGCGGGCCTCCTCGTCGAGGGCGAGGCGGTCCATCGCCTCGGCGGCCTCCCAGAGGGCGAAGTCGTAGCGGGTGCGCAGGCTGGGCACGGCGAGCATCCAGCGGGCCAGGGCGCCGGAGGGGGCGTAGGGGTCGGACCACCAGTCAAAGGTCTGGTCGGTGCCCCAGGGCAGGTAGGTGGCGCGGCCGTCGGTGGGGTTGACGTAGAAGCGGAAGTTGTTGGGGTAAAACAGATAGCCGTCCCAGTGGCCGATGAGCGACTCCACCGCGAAGGCCATCAGGGCCCGGTCCACGTCCACCAAGGCCTCCAGTTCGGGCACCGCCTCCTCGCTGGGGCTGGTCTGCAGCAGGGCCACCAGCGGCGCCAGATCGGTGTAGGGGTCGGCCCCGCGCTCGCCGTGCTGATCGAGGTCGAGGCCGGTGTAGCTGCCGTCGGTGAGGTCCTGGCCGTACTCGCCTTCGTAGAGGTTGCCCTCGACATCGTCGAACCAGCGCCCGAGCAGGCGGTCGTCTGGGGTCTCGACATTGAGGTAGAGGCCGCGCGGCTCTCCGTTCAGGCTGAGCCAGACATAGCCGACCCGCGGCGTGGGCACGTCGAGGTCGCGAAAGAGGGTGTAGGCGAGGTGCTCGTGCACAAAGCTGGGGTCTTGCACCATGGAGTTGAGCGTGAGCATCTTCACGCCGAGGACCTCGCCGCCCTCGATCCATTCGTTCAGATCGATCTTGAAGCCGGCCTTGCTGTTGAGATCGCGCAGGCTGCCCCACTGGCCCTTGAGGCGCACGCCGACCGGCGAGAGGTAGACCGCGCCGACGCCGAGCGCGCCGGCCACCTCTTCGTAGGGCGAGCGGTTGAGCGCGTCGATGGCCGCGGCGCTGAGCACCAGATCGAGGGGGAGGATGCGGGTGGGGTCGAAGAGGGCGGCGCTGGGATCGCTGGGATCGCCCGGCTCGTAGGGGTTGGGGCCCCCGGGCGTGGCGGCAAGGCCATTGGCGACGTAGGCCGAGCCGTCGGGGAAGCGCCCGCGCACGCGATCGTCGGAGAGGTCCACCCAGGAGAGGCGGTCGGCGACGGCGCCCGTGGGGTCGACGAGGCTGAGGCTGCCGGCGGAGGCGGGCAGGCCGTCGGGCAGGAAGAAGAGGGCGCGACCGGCCGCCGGCAGGCTGCCCGAGAGGGTGAGGAGGGTCTGGCCGTCGCCGTCGACGAGGCGCCAGCCGGCCAGCTCCACCGCCGCCTCGCCGGCCCCGTAGAGCTCCACCCAGTCCTCGGTCTGGCCGGCCTCGGTCATGGCGAGGCTGTCGTTGTCGGCGCAGAGCTCGTTGATCACCGGGCCCCGCGGCGCCGTCTCGTCGGGCTCGGCCTCGGGGAGGGCCGGCCCGGTCTCGACCCCCGCGGGCGGCGTGGCCTCGGTGAAGCCGGCCGGGGAGAGGCCCAGGCGGGAAGGGGTGTCACAGGCCAGGAGCAGGCAGAGGAGCGCGCGCATCAGGCTCCTTGACGCGCCAGGCACTGGCTGGCCAGGAAGTCGACGAAGGCGCGCACTTTGGGGGTGAGGTGGCGCCCGGGCGGGTAGACCGCCGACACCGGCATGACGGCGTCGTAGTCCGAGAGCAGGGGCACCAGGGCCCCCCGGCGCACCGCGTCGCCGGCGAAGGTCTCGGGGAAGCGGCCGATGCCCAGATCGGCGATGGCCGCCGCCACGAGGGCCTCTCCATTGTCGGTGACGATACGGCCGGTCACGCGCACCGTGATGTCCTCGTCGCCGGCGGTGAAGCGCCAGTTGGTGCCGGTGCCCTCGTGCCGGTAGAGCAGACAGTCGTGGCCCACGAGTTGGTCGGGGTGGGTCGGGACGCCGCGGGCGGCGAGGTAGGCGGGCGAGGCGGCGGTGAAGACGCGGGTCTGGCCCAGGCGCCGGGCGATCAGGCTGGAGTCGGAGAGGGGCCCGATGCGCACGGCCACGTCGAAGCCATCGGCCACCAGGTCGATGCGCCGGTCGGAGAAGCTGAGATCGACGAAGAGGTGCGGGTGGGCGTGGGCGAAGCGGGCGATGATCGGCGCCAGCACGTGGATGCCGAAGTGCACCGGCAGGCTCACCTTCAGGGTGCCGCGCAGGGTGGCGCTGCGATCGCGGATGGCCGCCTCGGCCTCGTCCAGCTCGTTGAGCAAGGCGCGGGCGCGATCGTAGAGGGCCTGGCCGTCTTCGGTGAGCGCGATGCGGCGGGTGGTGCGGTTGAGCAGCCGCACCCCCAGGCGATCCTCGAGGCGGGAGAGCGTCCGGCTGACCTGGGCCGGCGAGACCCCCATCGAGGTGGCGGCCTTGGCGAAGCCCTGGTTGTCGACGATGCGCACAAAGACAGCGAGGTCGGCGTAGTGCTCCACTCTTTCTCTCCTGCAATGATCCGCTGGACCGGCGGGGCACTATCCCAAATCGCAGGGCCGCATACCCGTGGCGCCGAGATGACCCCGCTGCGGCGGCCCGCGCTTGCTGCCCGGGCGGGAGGCTCTGGGTGTGGTGAGGGCCGGCAGCCCGTTCACGCGCTGCCAGAACGAGATGATCAGCAGTTTGTCGATGGCTGCGGCGATCTTTGGTGCGTTCGGGCCGCGCTTTGCGAGGGTGAATCGCGACAAGTTTTTTACTACCCTTCGCAGTGCAGTTGCGCTGGTTTGTCGGAGCCGGTTGTGGGGCTGGCGTTTTTGCTCGATTTTTTGAGGGTGGCATGATGCGTTTGCTGGGGTTGGTTCTGGTTCTGTGTGTGGGAGGGTCCGCCGAGGCCAAAGAGCCGCGGCAAGAGGCGGCCTTGAGGTCGCTCGGCGTGGCGACCGACGAAGAGGAATTCCAGGCGTACGTTCAGTTCGTCGAGAGCGTGGGGATGAGCACGATCGTGCAACTCGACGAGGAGGGGGTGAAGGTCTGGTCCTCCACCAAGCCCGAAGACGGCGCGGCCTCGCGTAGAAAAGGGCTCGCCCACTGCACCGACCTCGAAGACCCGATCCGGAGCCACGACTGTCCGCCCGGAGCCCGAATGTTCCGCGAGGCCCTCCTGAACCAGGTTGAGCACCGGCGCGAACAGGTCTGGGGCGCCGAGTGGGACGCGACGATGGCCTTGCTGGCCGACCGTCCGGTTCGACCCGAGAGTCGCACCCGGCTGGAGGCCTTGCAGCGCTCCGGCAACGCGCGCAGCGAGGCCCTGGAGGCGGCGCGTAAAGAGGCCCTCTCTGCGCCGCCCGGCGCCAAGGCGGCCCAGGAGGCGATCCTGGCCTGGCCTCGCTACCTGCGAGGGCAGCGCTGGGGGGCTCAATGCGAGGAGCTGCTCGCGCTGCATGTCGCCCGCCGTCACCACCGCCCAGCGCGACCGGCTTGAACAGATCCTCCAAGAAGAAGCCCGCGTATCCCAGGCCTTCGAGATCGCGCGGGCGGCTGCCCTTCGCGCGCTGGTCGGTTCAGGCGCCTCCCGCGTCTCCCTTCCACAGAACCCGGCCCGTCTACCTCCTTCACCCACCCAGACCTGCCGCCGGACGGCAGCGCCCTGTCGGCCGCCCAGTGGGTCGCCTACCCGCGGGCCCACGCCGAGCACGCGAGGTCGATAAGCGTGCGGAAAGATGCGGTGTTGTTCGACTGGATCCAGGCGCTGAACGGAGGCGTCGAGAGCGGCCGGGCCATGCAGCCCGTGCTGCAGCGGCGGATGGAGGTCTTGAGCCGAGAGGCGGCGGCGATGACGCCCTGGGAAGGCGACGCGGCGCCGGTGGTGAACCTGAAGATCCAGCTGGCGGAGATAGACGAGCTGATCGGGCCGGAGGCCGAAGGCTATCTCGCCCTCGTGGATCGGCATCGGGTCAAGCGAGGCGAGTACGAGAAGGCGGGCCTGTACATCTACCGGGTCAACACCGTGCGCGTCCGGACCGCCGCCTTTCATCGCGAGGTGGCGGCCTTTCAGTCGCGGTGGGGGGTCGAGGCTTACCTCGCGTGGGCTGCGGCAGACCCGCCGCCGGAGCCCTGAGGCGGGCTCAGCCCTGCACCCAGATCAGCCGCGGGTCGAGCCCAAAGCGGTCGGGGTGCAAGGCCGAGGCGGCCAGCTCGATGCTGTCGATGATGCGCGGGCCCGAGCGGTTGAAGTAGGCGTTGCCATCGCAGAGGTAGATGCGGGCCCGCGGAAAGAGCCCGGCCAGCACGGCGATGCGCGGCGCCCCGAGGTGGACGCGGGCGAGATCCAGGGCGCAGGGCTTGATCAGCACCACGTCGGGGTCCAGGGTGGCGAGCCCAGCGTCGGTCAAGGTGGGGGAGCGCTCGCCGGGCTCGGTGGCCAGGGGCTCGCCGCCGGCGAGGCGCAGCAGCTCGGGCATCCAGTTGCCGCCGACGACGACGGGCGACAGCCACTCAATCGACACGACCGAGGGGCGCCGGGCGCCGGCCACCTTCGCGCGCACGGCGGCGATGCGGGCGCGAATGTCGGTCAGCAGCGGGCCGGCGTCGCGGCCGATGGCGGCGGCGACGATCTCGATGTCTTCCCAGATGTGGTCGAGGCGGGTGGGCTGGAGATCGATCAGCTTGACGTGCGCGTCGCCCAGCCCGGTCTGGAGATCGAGCATCCCCAACTCGCGCTCCTCGTCCCGCTGCCCCCGTCGTTGGGTGATGATCAGGTCGGGTGAACAGTCGGCCAGGGCGGTGGCGTCGACGGCGAAGACAGCCAGACGGCGCAGGCTCAACGCCCAGGGGGTCGGCAGGTCGGCCTGGTGCGCCTCGACAAAGCGCCCGTGCGGCGTGGTCAGACGCGGCAGGTGGGCGATGGAGGCCGGGAAGTCGCAGGCATGGCTCACCCCCACGAGATCGTCCTGGGCGCCCAGGGCGCAGACGATCTCGGTGGCCGAAGGCAACAGGGTGGCGATGCGCATGGTGCTCCCGCGGACGGTGAGTCTACTCCAAAGGTCCGAGGCGCCGGGAGGCCGCTTCGTGCAAAGAGGGCCGAAAGTCGGGCGCCGCAATGGCGATGAGCGCCCGGGCCCGCTCGCGCAGGCTCCGTCCATGGAGGCGGGCGGCGCCATGCTCGGTCACCACCCAGGAGACGTCGGCGCGGCTGGTGACCACGCCGGCCCCCTCGGCCAGCGCCGAGACGATGCGCGAACAGCGCCCATTGGCGGCGGTGGCGGGCAAGGCGATGATCGGCTGGCCGCCCTTGCTGCGCCAGGCGGCGCGGATGAAGTCGACCTGTCCGCCCACCCCGGAGTAGATGCGGTCGCCGATGCTGTCGGCGTTCACCTGTCCGCTCAAATCCACCGAGATGGCGCTGTTGATCGCCACAAGGCGGTCGTTGCGGGCCGCCACGTGGATGTCATTGGTGAAGTCGCAGGGGTGGGCCTCGACCTGGGGATTGTCATTCACCCAATCGTAGAGCGCCCGGCTACCGAGGATGAAGGTGGTGACCACCTTGCGGGGCAGCAGGCTCTTGTGCCGCCCGGTGAGCACGCCCTTGCGCACCCCCACCATCACGCCGTCGGAGATCATCTCGCTGTGAACGCCGAGGTCGTCGCGGCCGGCCAGCAGGGAGACCACGGCATTGGGGATGCCCCCGATGCCCAACTGGAGGGTGGCCTCAGGCGGGATCAGCGGGACGATGTGTCGGGCGATGGCGATCTCGGTCTCGGTGGGGGCCAGGACCGGCAGCTCGGCGAGGGGTTCTTCGTGCTCGACGAGGCAGGTCACCTCGCTCACATGCAGCCAGGTGTCGCCGTGCACGCGGGGCATCTGGGGATTGACCTGAACGATCACCGTTTTGGCGACCTTGGCCGCGGCGAGGCTGGCCAGCACCTCCACCCCCAGCGAAAAGAAGCCATGGGCGTCGGGGGGCGAGACCATCAGCATCGCCACATCGACAGGGAAGGTGCCGTCGCGGAAGAGCTCGGGGATCTCCGAGAGGTGGCAGGGCACATAGTCGGCCCGCCCGGCGTTTACGGCCTCGCGGTCGGCCGGCCCGACAAAGAGGGCCCGATGGCGGATGTGGGCGCGGGCCGCCGCGAAGGGGTCTTCGCCCAACAAGAGCACATGGGCCACCGTGACCCCCGACACCTCGGGCGCCCGCGCGGCCAGGGCGGCGGCCAGGGCCCGCGGCGTGGCGGCATTGCCGCCCATGTAGACGTGGTCACCCTTCTGGATGTGCCGCACCGCCGCCTCCGCGCTGCAGCGGCGGGCTTCGTACTCCTCGCGCCAGGCCATGTCGCCCTCCGGGGTGGGCATTGTAGCCGATCGGCCGGGCCGGGCGGGCTGCGGCGGGTCAGCTCTGGAGGAGGGCGCGCAGGTGCCGGCCGCGCTCCTCGAAGGAGCGGTACTGGTTGTAGGAGGGCGCCCCGGGGGAGAAGAGCACGAGGCTGCCTTGTGGGCTGCGGGCCTCGGCGAGGGCGACGGCCTCGGGCAGATCGCCGACCTCGGCCACCCGCATCGGCAGGCCCGCCGCTCCGACCCCCGCCGCGATCGCAGCCCCGGTGATGGGGAGGAGGATCAGCTCCGCCACGGCGCTCTCGGCGAGGGCGGCGATCAGGGGCCGCGGATCGTAGCCCCGGTCGTGGCCGCCGGCGATCAGGGTGGTCGCCTGGGGGAAGGCGCGCAGGGCGGCCGCCGCCGCCTCGGGGGCCGTGCTGATCGAGTCGTTGATCCAGCGCCGCCCGCGGTGGAGGCCCTCGTCCTGCAGCCGGAAGGGCAGGCCGCCAAAGGTGCGCAGGGCGGCCTGGAGATGGTCGGGGGTCGCGCCGAGGAGGCGGGCGGCAGACCAGGCGTGGACGGCGTTCTCGCGGTTGTGGGCCCCGGGCAGGGCCATGCCCTCATCGGTGCAGAGCCGTCGGTCGCCCTCGCGAAACCAGCCCTCGGCGAAGTGCAGCCCGCCGGGGTGGTTCACCGCTTCGGCCTCGCCGGGAAAGCCGGCGCCGACGATGTGGTGCGAGACCCGGTGGTGGTAGCGCAGGCGCCCGCTGGGGCTTTGGGCGGCGGCGAGGCGAAGCTTGGCGGCGAAGTAGGCCTCGACCCCGCCATGCCAGTCCATGTGCTCGGGGAAGAGGTCGAGCAGCACGGCGATGTCGGGGCCCTCACCGGGCTGCAAGTCGTCGCACTGGTAGCTGGAGAGCTCCATCACCACGGGCGCGCGGCGGGCGGCGATCTCGTCGAGGCGATCAAGGGCGGGGGTGCCGATGTTGCCGACCAGCGCGGCCTCCTGGCCGGCGGCCTGCAGGGTCAGCGCGGTGAGGGTGCTGGTGGTGCTCTTGCCCTTGCTGCCGGTCACGCCGATGATCGGCAGGCCGAGCGCCCGCACCTCGGCGAGGAAGAGCCGGGTGGCGGTGCTTTGGACGATGCCCTCGGCGTCGGCCCGGCGGCGCAGGGGGTGGTGGGGCGCGAAGCCCGGCGAGCGCAGGAGGAGGGCGAGGTCGTCGAGGCGCGCGGTGGGGCCGACGCGCAGGTCGAGGCCGGGCTCCAGGGCGAGGGGCGCGTCGCTATAGACCGCCACATCGTCGGCGCGGCCGGCGCGGCGCAGGGCCGCCAGGGTGGCCTTGCCCTCCACGCCAAAGCCGAGCAGGCCGATCTTACCGGGGGGAAGTGCCGAGATACGCATGCAGGCGCTCCTCCCAGACCGGGGGCAGCAGGTGGGGGCCAAAGGGCCGCTGGGCCGCGGTCCAGGCGGCGTCATCGGCTGGCACCGCCACCTCGGGGTGAGCCCGCCAGAAGTCCGCCGCCATGCCGCGCAGGCGCCCCTGGCGGGCGAGGCGCGACAGGGCGAGGCGGCTCTCTTCGGGGGTGCCCACACACTCAAAGGGCTTCATGCCCGACTGGCCCACCAGGGCGGCCAGCAGGGCCTCGTTTTCGCCGTCTGCGAGGACATCCTGCCCGAAGATCCGCGCCGTGTCGGCCTCGGAGAGGGCAGGGGAGAGGCAGAGGGCCACAAAGACACACTTGGGGCAGCGCCCGCACCAGCGGGCCGGCTCGGCGCCGGGGCTCTGGCGGAAGTTGGCGTTGCAGCTCGTGATGTTGTCGAAGTAGCGCGGATGGCGGGCGAAGGCGCTGGTGATGGCCAGCTCGCCCAGGGGTCGCAGCAGGCTGCGCCAGATCGGCGCCCCAGGGGCCCGGGCCGCGCAGAAGTCCGCCCAGGCCGCCTCAAAGCGCAGGGACTTGCTCCACTGGTGGTTGACCTCGATGCCCCGCCACCGCGTGTTGCCCTCGTCGGCGGCGCGCTCGTTGGCGGCGAGGACGGCGCTGTAGCCGCCGAGGGTCGCGACGAGGGTGCTGAGCGCCGCGATGGCCGCCGAGATCGGCACATGGCCGTTGTAGGCCCCGGCGGCGTTGAGGGCGAGCAGGGCCGGATCGAGGCGCCGGCTGGAGCGCAGGTGGCGCAGGCCCATCGCCGCCGCGGAGCGGCCGAGCCAGGGGGCGCTGCCGAGGCTGTAGGCGTCGGCCTCGACCCCGGCGGCCCGCACCACCTCGGCGGCCACGGCCGAGTCCTTGCCGCCGCCGGCCAGCACCAGCACGCGCTCGGTGGCGGGGGCGGCGACCGCGACGGCCGGCCGGGGCGGGCCCACCGGAAAGGCGCCGCGCTGGGCCGGGTCGAGCTGGTTGCGAAACCAGAACTCGCCCAGCCCCTCGCCGTAGAGGGTGTCCCAGAGGGCGGCCTCGGCGGGGCCGACGGGCTCGGCCTCAAAGCGGGGGGGCACGGCGGCCTTGAAGTAGGAGACGCCAAAGGCGCGGTGCACGGCGTCGGTGAGCACGTCCACGACGGGATCACCGGGGTCGGGGGCCGGCAGCTCTTCGGGGGTGCTGATGCGCTCCTCGAAGGCGATGTCTGGGTCGGGCCCGCCGCGCAGGGCGTAGCCCAGCACCAGGGTGCGCCCCTCGATGCGCCGGTGGGTGAAGGCGAAGGCGGCGTGGGCGGGGCGCCTCATCCGAGCAATTCCAGCCGGTGGTCGAGCATGCGGTCGCCGTCGAAGGTGGCCCAGAAGCGCAGGCGCTGGCCGGCCAGCATCACGGGCAGCCAGGCCACGTCGTCCTCCCACATCTCGGCGTAGGGGATCTGGGCCTCGGCGAACCAGGCGGGCAGGGCCTCGTCGGTCTCGGCGGGCTCGCCGCTGAAGTCCCAGCTCTCAAAGACATCGACGTGGATGGAGAGGCCGTCGACGAACTGAAAGAAGAGCTCGCCCCGCCAGTCGGCAGCGTGGGCGACCACGCAGACCTCCTCTTCGGTCTCGCGGATGGCGCCCTGGAGCGGGCTCTCGCCAGGCTCCACCTTGCCGCCTGGCGCGTTGATCTTGCCGGCGCCGAGGCCGCGCTTCTTGCGCATCAGCAGCACTTCGCCGGGGCGGCGGCAGAAGAGCAGGGTGCCGCGGATGCGGGCGACCCAACGCGACCAGTCGATGGAGTCCGTTTGCAAGGCTGCTCCCGCAGAGGGCCGGCGGCCTAACCCGGGCCGTCCCCGGGTGGCGCCGCGTCGGGGGCGAGGAGGGCGCCCAGGCGCTTGGGGGCCACGGCCCGGTAGCTCTCGCGCAGCCAGGCCTCGTTGCGGGCTCGGAACGCGGGCCCGTCGGGGACCACGGCCCAGCCGGACTTTCCGAGGTTGTAGCCGGCGGGTTTGGCGCCATGTTCGGTGAGGGCCTCGTGGAAGGACTGCGGCAGCTTGAGGCCGACGGCGCCGTCGGGGTGGCCGAAGAAGGCGAAGATCTTGCCGCGCACCTTGATCACGCGGTCACCCCAGGGGAAGTCCTCGTGGGCCTCGGGCAGGGTGAGGGCGTAGTCGGCGAGGGGGCTGCGGGGCGGCGGCGCCTCGGCGAGGGGGTCAGCGGCCATGGGGGTCCTCCAGGGGCGGGGATTCTACCGCAGGCCGCGGGGGGCCCGGCCGGTGTAGGCTCGGCAGCAGGAGCCCCGATGACCCCCGTCGCCCTCGTCATGGTCGGCCTTCCCGCCCGTGGAAAGTCGTACACCGCCCGCAAGATCTCCCGCTACCTCACCTGGCTCGGCCACAAGGTCGAGGTCTTCAACGTCGGCAACTACCGCCGCACCCGCCTCGGCCCGAGCCAGCCCCACGACTTCTTCGACCCGGGCAACCGCAGTGGCGCCGACGCCCGGCGGGCCCTGGCCGCCGAGGCCCTCGACGACGCCGTGGCCTTCCTGCGCCAGGGCGGCGAGGTGGCCCTCTACGACGCCACCAACAGCACGCGGGAGCGCCGGGCCCTCGCCCGCCGGGCCTTCTTGCAGGCCGGCGCCACCGTGATCTTCGTGGAGTCGATCTGCGAAGACGAGGCCATCATCGAGGCCAACATCCGCGAGACCAAGGCCGGCTCCCCCGACTACGCCGGCGTGGCCGAGGCCGCCGCGGTGGACGACTTCCGCGCCCGCATCGCGCACTACGCGCGGAGCTACGAGGCGGTGCGCGCCGATGAGGGCCCCAGCGTCAAGATCATCGACGTAGGCCGTCGGATCGAGCTGAACGAGATCACGGGCGACCTGCCGAGCCGGGTGGTCTTCTTTCTGCTCAACCTGCACATCCAGCCCCGCCGCCTCTGGCTGAGCCGCCACGGGGAGAGCCAGTACAACGTGGTCGACCGCATCGGCGGCGACCCCGGCCTCACACGCCGCGGCGAGCTGTACGCCCGCAGCCTCGCCGAACATGTGCGCGGCCACGTCGCCGCCGAGGCGCAGCCGCTGCAGGTCTGGACCAGCAGCCTGCGCCGCACCCGCGACACCGCCCGGCCCCTGCACCGGCCCAGCACCCCCTGGAAGGCCCTCGACGAGATCGACGCCGGCACCTGCGATGGCATGACCTACACCGAGATCGCCCAACGCCTGCCCGCCGAGTGGGCCGCCCGCCAGGCCGACAAGCTGCGCTACCGCTACCCCCAGGGCGAGTCCTACCAGGACATCATCCGCCGCCTGGAGCCCGTGATCCTGGCGATGGAGCGCGAGCGGCAGCCCCTCCTCGTGATCTCCCACCAGGCCGTGCTCCGCGCCCTCTACGTCTACCTGATGGACCGCCCCCTGGCCGAGTGCCCGCGGGTGCCCATCCCCCTGCACACCCTCATCGAGCTGCGCCCCACCGCCTATGGCTGCGAAGAGCGGCGCACGCCCATCGCCATCCCCAGCGTGGTGGACTGAGGGGCTGGACATTTTGTGACAGCAAGGTGGCAGGAATTGTTTGGGCCTCCGACCTTCGGTGCACCAAAGGATGCTACGATCAGCCACCTTCCGCGCTGGAGTCCGAATGCCCCGCCGACTGCTGCCCGCCGCCTCCCGCGCCATCGGCCTGCTGCTGGTGGCCGCCCTGGGGCTTGGGGTGGCCCGCACCGGCGCCGAGCCGCTGCCCGCGTCGCCGACGGTGGAGCTCGCCCACGAAGACGCCCTGGCGCTGATCGAGGAGGCCAGCCCGGTCGAAGAGGCCCCCGAGGCCGCCCGCCTCTGCGACGGCGGCAGCACCTCGCTCGAAGCGGCGGTCTCGGCGGTGGCCCGCCAGATCAGCGGCCAGCGCATCGTCTACGGCAAGGCGCCCCTGTCGGACTGCTCGGGCATCTTTCACCGCACCATCGAGGCCCTGGGCGCCCGCTGCGCCGGCCTGATCACGCCGCCCCCCAGCGTGGCCCGCAGCTCGGCGGCCATCGCCCAGTGGTACGACCGGCGGGGCCTGCTGGTCCACGTCAGCCGCCCCGAAGATGCCGACCCTTTCCTCGTCCCCGGGGCCCTGCTCTTCTTCGCCCACGCCCGAAAGGCCGCCGGCTCCACCCCGCTCGACCGGGTGATGCACGTCGGCGTGGTGGTCGACGTCACCCGCGATGAGCGGGGGCAGGTGCTGGGCTACTCGCTCTTTCACGGCCGCCAGCCCGGCACCGTCGCCGGTGTGACGCGCTGGCATGCCCGCGACACCCGCCCGCCGCTGGGCAACGGGCCCGACGCCCTGGTCGGCATCGGCTTCATGGAGCCCACCGCCGCCGAAGACGGCATCGCCGCTGCCTTTGACGAGGCCTCTTTCGGCGAAGACGCCGACTGGGACGGCTAGCGCAGCCAGGCCGGGTTGTCGGTCAGGTTGCTGCCGAACTTCTCGTGGGGCGCGTCGCCGCAGTCGCGGCAGCGGATGTTGACCAGGGGCAGGAGCACGCTGCTGATCTTGAAGTTGGTGGTCTTCGACAGGCTGCCGCCCTCGCCGCCATTGCCCTTGCAGCCGTCGGCGGTGACGGAGACGCTGTAGGGGGCGTAGCTGGAGCCGCCATAGGGGGTGAGGGTGCCGTCCCACAGCTCGAAGCCGAAGGCGTAGGTGTAGTTTGTGTCGGCTGAATAGTAGTAGTGGATGACGTGCTCGCAGCGGCCGACGTAGAGCTGGCTGCCCTCGGTGGAATTGTCCTGGATGGCCTGGATCTGGGCGGCGCTGAGCACAAAGGTGAAGTCGCTGCTGAGCTTGCGCCAGCTGTCGCCGCCGGAGAAGTGGTTCTGGAATGCGAGGTCGGCGGCGTATTCGATCATCGTCCAGCCGCCGCCGTCGGTGGTCATGTCGCAGGTGACGTCGAAGGGGGAGAGGCCGGTGGCGTAGCCGTCGGGATCGATGGTGTAAACACCGTCGCCCGACGAGCGGCCTTCGTCCAGGATGTCCTTGCAGGTGAGGCCCAGCGCGCAGACGCCCGATGACTCCGGCTTGATGCTGGCGTCGCTGTCATCGCAGTCGTCGCCGCCGCAGGCCAGATCGGCGTAGGTGTCGATGTCGTCGTCATTGTCCACGAGGCCATCGCAATTGTAGTCTTCGCCGTCGCAGCCAGCGGCAGCGCCGGGGTTGTAGGCGGTGTCGGCGTCGTCGCAGTCGCCGCTGGTGGCAACATAGCCCGAGGGGGCGGTGCAGCGCAGGCTCGTGGTGCTGCTGCGCCCGTAGCCGTCGCCGTCGCCGTCGCGGTACCAGGTTGTGGCGGTGCTGGTGGACAGACTGCTGTCGGCGTCGTCGCTGAGCCCGTCGCAGTCGTCGTCGACGCCGTTGCAGACCTCGGGGTCGGCCGGGCTGATGGCCGCCGAAGCGTCGTTGCAGTCGCCGGCGACCAGCACATAGCCGCTGGGCAGATCGCAGGTGGTGCGGGTGGAGGAGGCGAGGCCATAGCTGTCGGCGTCGGCGTCGCGGTAGGAGACGGTGGCGCTGCTGAGCGCCAGACTGCTGTCGGCGTCGTCGATGAGCGCGTCGCAGTCGTTGTCGGCGTCGTCGCAGACCTCGCTGGCGGTGGGCTTGATGGCCGCGTCGCGGTCGTCACAGTCGAGCGCGTTGGTGGAGAAGCCGGCCGGCAGGGCGCAGGCCTGGGCGGCGTCGAGGGGGTCTCCGTAGCCGTCGGCGTCGTCATCCTCGTAGAAGGTGGTGGCCGTGGACAGATCCACGTCGCCGTCGTCGTCGTCGCTGTGGCCGTCGCAGTCGTCGTCTACACCGTTGCAGACCTCGATGGCCAGCGGGTTGCGCGCCGGATCGCTGTCATCGCAGTCGACACAGGCGGCGTAGCTGTCCAGATCGGCGTCGGCATAGGCCACCGATCCATCACAGTTGTAGTCATTGGGGTCGGTGCAGTCTTCTTCCAGGGCGCCGGGATGAAAGGCCGTGTCGTCGTCATCACAGTCGCCCGACTGATCGGCGTAGCCAACGGGGGCGGCGCAGGCCTCGGCGGTGGCGTCGAGCAGGCCGTAGCCGTCGCCATCGCGGTCCTCAAAGAAGGTGCGGGTGACGTCTTCGTCGACCGCGCCATCGCAGTTGTTGTCGCGCTCGTCGCAGACCTCTTCCAGCCCGGGGGCGGCGAGGTCGCTGGTGTCATCGCAGTCTTCGCCGTTGGCGACGTGGCCGGCGGGGGGCGCGCAGGCGGTGGTGGCGTCGAGGGGATCGCCAAAGGTGTCGCCGTCGGCGTCGGCATACCAGACGGTGGCCTCATCTTCGTCGATCTCGCCGTCGCAGTCGTTGTCGACCTCGTCGCAGCGGTCTTCGGCGCCGGGGAAGACGTCGTCGCGGCCGTCGTCGCAGTCGCGGTCATTGGCCACGTTGCCGGCCGGGGTGGCGCAGGCCTCCACGCCGGTGGACGGGTCGCCAAAGCCGTCGCCGTCGCTGTCGGCGTAGGAGGTGGCGGCGACCCCTTCGTCGACCTCGCCGTCGCAGTTGTTGTCGATGCCGTCGCAGAGCTCGACGGCGCCCACATGCACGTCGGGAGCGGCCTCGTTGCAGTCCAACTCGGCGGCGTAGCCGTCGCCGTCGGCGTCCTCATCGGTGGAGAGCGCGTCGCCCTCGGCGGGGTCGGCGCCCTTGTCGCCGGCGCAGGCGAGGAGGGAGAGCAGGCAGAGGAGGTTGAGGCGCATGGGGGCTCCGCGGGGTCCGAGTCTACCACGCGCCCCTGCCCTTAGCGCTGCGCGGGGCCCCGCCAGGCGTGGAAGAAGCGGCCGAAGGCCTCGCTGAGGCGCTCCATTCGCTGGTAATTCACGTCGACCTGCCGGAAGGGGTCCAACCACCAGGTGACGAGGTCGCGGCGCACTTCGGCGCAGAGCGAGCGCCCGGGCAGGCGCTGGGCGTGGCGCCAGGCCTGGGTGACGGGGTGGAAGGGGTAGGTCTCGCCGCTGGCGAGGCTGAGCCCCTCGGCGACGAGCTCGGCGCGCAGGGCCTCTTCGACGGCCTCCTCAACGTGGCGCTGGCCGGAGGGGTCGCGGTGAATGAGGTCGACCTCGGGGCGCAGGGGCCAGCGGTCGGGGGTCTTGTAGGCGGCGCGCATATCGGCGACGATGGACTCGGTCACCTGCACGTCGACGGTGCGGGGGGCATAGCTGTGCAGAAAGAGGGCCTGGCCGCCATTGTCGACCAACTGGCCGACGGCCTTGTCGACGGCGGCGGTGTAGGCGGCGTGGGCCTCAACCAGGATGGCGTGGTCGTCGGGGTGGGTGATCCAGGGCGGGATGGCGGCGGTGACCTTGCCGGCCTTGTAGTCCTCGGGGCGGCCGTCGAGCACGCGGTTGGCGTCGATGAAGGTGCGGGGAACCACGCACCGCATCGTCATCACGGTGCGCCGGTGGTCGGCCCGCACCACCGCATGGGCGATGGAATTGGCCAGCGACCAGGCGCCGACGTCGGTGTTGACGTAGTAAAACGCGATCAGATCGGGGGGCAGCGGGCTTTTTAGGTGGGACTCCACCGCGCGGTAGTGCTGCTCGGTGTTGGCGCCGTGGGGCACCTCGATGAGCAGGTCGAAGGGCGCGTCCTTCGGGGCGAGGCTGCCGCGCAGCACCGAGGTCTCAAGATTGTAGAACATCTACACTCCAAGCGGGATTTTCAGGTTCTCTTCCATCAGGTCGATGTGGTACTGGTCGTGTTCGGACTCGGCCAGGGTGTGGAGCCAGCACATCGCCACAAAGGCATAGGGGGTCTGTTTTTGCACGTTGAAGGCGTCGACGGCGTGGTTGAGGGTCTTGAAGAAGACCTTCTGGTAGAGCCAGGCGCGATCGGCGACGCCGCCGGTGGCGTACAGCCAGTCGGTGAGGGCCTGGATGCGGGCGAGGCGAAGCCAGTCTTCTGCCTGGGTGGCGCTGAGCCGGTCGAGATCGTCGATCAGATCCTGCAGCCGGTCGATCAAGGGCTCCCGTACCTCGGCGAGGGCGTCGGCCAGCAGGCCCTCCTCGGCGCCGAGCTCCAGGTGGGGGCGCTCGGAACCGATGCGGGCGACGAGGGCGACGCGGGCCGGCTCCCGCAGGTCCAGGAGCAGGTCCTCGGGCTCGCGCAGGGCGCCCACCGCGGCGGCCCGCTCGGCGAGGCGGGCCTTGAGCGCTGGATCGCGCAGGGCCTCATCCCAGGCGCGGCCGACCTGCCGGAATTGGGCGGGGTGGGCCTGGGGCGCGCGCTCCAGGGCGGCCGACAGCCAGCGGGCCCGCGCCAGGGGATCGGCGCTGGCCAGGGCCGGCGGCAGGCGAAAGGTACGTGAACGGTCTTCGGGCAGGCTCGGCAGGAGGGGGGCGGCGTCGATGGCGCGCAGCACGGCAAAGGGAAAGCCCCAGCGCCAGCGGGAGCCCGGTGTGCCGGCGCGCCGGGCGTGGAGCTCTTCGGCGAGGATCCGCGCGGGACGGGGATCTCCGCCGCCGCGCCGGCTGCCGCAGTGGCCGAGACGGTCGACCTCATCCCAGTCGCCGCGCGCCGCGGCCTCGCCTTGGAGCCAGAGGCGGGCGTAGATGCGCGTGGGATCGGCCGAGGAGAGCCTGGGCAGGGTGGACAACAAGGTCATCAGGCTGCGGGCGGACTCCTCTTCGTTGCGGCGCTGGTGGAGGAGGGCCCAAGCCAGCACGGTGATCGGCAAGGCCACGCGCACCTTTTCGAGGCGCTGGGCGATGCGGTCGAGGTGGGCGGCGCCGGCGTCGGCGTGGTGGTGCAACAGCAGCACGCTGGCGCCGCCGACGGGCTCCATGCGCAGCGTCGACAGACCCAGCGCGCGGAGCGACCAGAAGGCGAGGTTGAGCATCTTCCAGCGCAGGATCAGCCGCGCCGGCAGGCTGGGGAAGGCCAGGGGAAGGGCCAGACTGCCCAGGATCCCATAGGTGAGCTCCGCCGGCGTGTGTTCGGCGCTGATAACCATCAGAAAGAAGAGGAAGAGCCAGACCCAGGCGCCGAACAGACCCAGGTCACCCACGCGGATCTTGATGTCGTCGCCGGATCGGTGTTTGGCGATGTACCGCAGGGCGATGAGGACGCCGATGAGGAGAGGGGCGACCGGGGCCATGGCTCAGAGCATCAGCGCGGGCAGGAGGGCGAAGAGCTCGGGCATCTGCGGCGCCGGGTCGCGCTCGGCCGGCAGGGGCGGCAGGGGCTCGGCGAGCAGTTCGTGGACGAGGCGGGCCTCGGGGTCGCGCAGGGCGGCGGCGGCGGCGCGCACGTCGTCTTCGGTGCGCGGGCGGGGGCCTTGTGGGGTCTGCAGCGTGGCGGCGCTCTTCACACCCATGGACAGTTGGGCGAGCAGCTTCTGGGCGGCGCGCTCGACCTCCTGGCGGGTGGCGGTGGTGGGCACACCCAACACAAAGAAGGGGTTTTCGCTCACCGCAGGCCCGAGCCAAAGCTGCGCTGGCGATCCTTGGCCGAGGGCGGCAGCAGGGCCCAAAGCGCCCGGGTCACCCGCTCCAGGCCGCTGGCGTCGCGATCGCGGGCGGCCTTGCGTCCCTCGGCGATCAGGCTGTTGGCCTTGCGCAGATCGTTCATCTCCGAGGCCCGGCCGGCGGTGTAGTCGAATTCTTCGGCCCAGGCATTGGGCCGCCGCAGCCAGGCGTTGGCCGCCAGCGCCCGGAGCTGGCCGCGGATGCGCTCCACCTCGCGGATGTTGCGGGCCGACAGGGCACCGTTCAGGCGGCGGGAGAGATCGGTCAGCACCTCTTTTTCCTGGGCGTGGCCGTGGCTGTGAACGGCGATAACGGCGTTGGCCAGGGCGGCCTTGGCCTCCTCGCTGAGCTTGGGCCAGGCCGACTCGGCCTCCTGGGCGGCGAAGAGCTCGTCCACCTCCAGGAGCAGGCGGCGGGTGCGCTCGAGGGCGTCGAGATCCCCGCCCTGGGCGGCGGCCGAGCCCTTGCGGGCCTCGTGGAGCAGCCCCTCGATCTTGCCGAGGCGGGCGGCCTCGTTGACGTCGAATTCGCGGGCGGCCTGGGCCTGGGCGGCGCCGAGGCGACCCTGCAGCCCTTCGAGGCTGGCCGGCAGCGAGGCGGGCTCGAGTTGGGGCACGACGAGGCTGGCGACGTGCTCGAAGAGGCTGCCATCCTCCAGACGGGCGCTGGCGGCGAGGCGCCCGCCGCGGTCGAGCTCCAGGGTGACCTCCACCGGGCTGCCGATCGGCAGGGGCCGGCGCAGGGCCCGGGCCGGCACGGTGAGCTGGCCGACGAGGCGACAGAGGCTGGCCTTGTGGAACTCCCCCTGCACGATCGGCACGCTGAGCACGGCCTCGTCGCCGGGCTGGATGGCGTCGACTGTGTGGTGAACAAAGGAGCGGCGCATCGGCAGCGGCGAGCCGCGCTCGACGTAGACGCGCACCTCGTCGCCGGCCAGGGCCACGCCGATGCTGCGGCTGAGCGGAGGATCTTGCAGGCTGAGGCCGTGAACGATGCGCACCGCGCCCCCCGAGAGGGCCATCCAGCCGGCGGCGGTCTGGCCTTCGACCTGCAGGAGGTTCACGCTGCGAAGCTGCAGGTGGGCCTGCAGGGCGAAGGCGCCGTCCTCGTCGATCTTCTCGACCTCGCTCACCCAGAGGGGTTGGAGGCGCTTGAGGCGCACGGCCTGGATGCCGTCGCCAGGCTGCACCCGACCCACCACAAAGGGCGCGCTGTCGGAGGTCATCGAGGGGTGCTGCACCCAGACCGGCGGCGCGCTTGGGGTGGCGCCAACCGCGGGGGCGGCGGCTCCACTGCTGCGGGCGTCGAGGCCGCTGGTGGCGGCGAAGAGGGCCGCCCCTTGGGCCACCAGGGTCATCGGGTCGAGGCCGGCCTGAATGGGCGCCTGCAGGGCGGTGGCGACCGCCTCGCGCAGCCAGGGCATCACGGTGGGGCCGCCGACCAGCACCACATGGCCGAGGCCGCCGGGTCGCAGGCCGTGGCGGGTGAGCAGGCGGATGCAGACCTCGAGGCTGCGCTGCACGAGGGGCTGGCAGAGGGCGACGAAGGTGGGCCGGTCGAGGGTGAGCTCGATGTCGATGCGATCGGCCCAACCCGGCAGGGAGAGGCTCGCTTCTCGGGCCCGCGACAGCTCGATCTTGGCCTCTTCGGCGGCGTGGCGCAGGGCCCGCAGCGGCGCGGCGAGGCGGGGATCGGCCACGTCGAGGGTGGTGCCCTCGGCGCGGAGGGCGGCCAGGGCCCACTCCACGATGGCGCCGTCGACGTCGCGGCCGCCGAGGAAGTTGTCGCCGTCGTGCCCAACCACGCGCAGCAGACCTTCGGTGGTCTCCAGCAGACTGGCGTCGAAGGTGCCGCCGCCGAGATCATAGACGAGCCAGGGCTTGCCATCGGAGGTCTCGGCCGACCAGCCGGCGGCGATGGCGCTAGCGACGGGCTCCTGGATCATCTCGACCCGGTCAAAGCCGGCGAGGCGGGCGGCCTCGGCGGTGGCGCGGGTCTGGGGCAGCTCAAAGAGCGCCGGCACCGAGATCACCGCGGTGGCCGGCAGAAAGCCCAACTGCTCCTGCACGTCGGCGCGCATCGAGCGCAGCAGCTCGGCAGAGAGCTCCTCGGGGCGCTTTTGGAGGCCGGCGGCGGGGAATTCCAGGCGGTGGCTGGTGCCCATCAGCCGCTTGAACTCCGACCGGGTGTTGGCGGGGTCGGTGTCGAGGAAGCGGCGGGCCTTGGCGCCGACGAGGGCCTTTCCACGTGCATCGTAGCGAACCACCGAAGGCGTTAGCGGCCCGCCCTGGGCGTTGCGGATGAGCGTGATGGCCTCGCCGTCAAAGGCGGCGGCGGTGGAATTGGTCGTTCCGAGGTCGATGCCAAGGTGCACGGGCTTCATCGCGCCAGCCTATCGCGCCGCGCCGAACAGAGGCGCCCCGGCTCCCGCGCTCCGGCTCAGCCGACGAGGCTGCGGGCCCAGGCCGCCTCGGCCTCGGTGGGGGCCCGCCAGGCGTCCACCGGCAGGTCGCCCAGCTCGCAGGGTCCAAAGGCGAGGCGCCGCAGGGCCACCACCGGAAAGCCGGCGTTGTTCAGCATCCGCCGCACCATCCGGTGTTTTCCTTCGCTCACCGCCAGGGTCACCACCGCGCCCTCGATCTGGCGCACTGCGCCGGTCACCACGCCGTCGCTGATCTCCACGCCCTCGGCGAGCTGCGCGGCCAGCGCCGCGTTGGGCTTGCCTTCGACGGTGGCGGCGTAGACCTTCCACACCGCGTGGCGGGGGTGCAGCAGGCGCTGGGTGAGGGCGCCGTCGCGGGAGAACAGCAGCAGGCCGCTGGTGTCGGCGTCGAGGCGGCCGACCGGGTGCAGGCCCAAGGCGAGCAGCTCACCGGCCACGTCGGAGAGGTTGATGCGGCCGAGCGGATCGCCCACCGTGCACTGTACATCCAGCGCCTTGTGGAAGAGCGCAAAGGCCGGGGGCTCGGTGAGCGGCGCCTCGTCGAGGGTGAGGGGCGCTGCGGGATCGACCTTGGCGGCCGGGTCCCAGAGGGTCTCTCCGGCCACCTGCACGCGGCCCCGGCGGATCGCGAGGATCGCTTCAGAGCGGCTCAGGGGGCTGCGATCGGCGAGGAGCTTGTCGAGGCGGATCTTGGGCATGGCCGGGCGCCTGTTGCGGGTCGGGCGGTGGGTGAGGGGGGTCAGCGCATCCGCAGGGCTTCGAGGGTGCCCTCGGTGTCGGGCAGGGCGGTGACGTCGGCCAGGGCGGCGGCGACACAGTCGACGAGGTCCGGGGCGGGCTGATCGGTGCTGGCGAAGAGGCGGGCCGGCCGGCCGCGGCTGTCGAAGCGCAGGGTGACGGTGGCCACCACCGGCTTGGGCGCGGTCTCCAGGCAGCTCGACAGGTGCGAGGCGTAGGGCTTGACCGCCTCCTTGAGGCTGCCCTTGAGCTTGATGCTGGCGCCGCTTTCGGCGCTCGGGTGCAGGGGGGCCGCCCGACGAACGGCGTACTGGCCCGGCGAGACGGCCCGGCTCACCAGCACCTCGCGGTTGGTGAGCCGGTCGCGCCAGTGCAGCACGGTGCGGCCGTCGAGCAGCCAGCTCGTGGCGTCGCCATAGGCCACGGTGCCCTTCTCGCCGGGGCCCAGCACCGGGCCGCGCCACTCCATCACGCCCTGGGCGGCGAATTCGCTGGTGTCGATCGCCCCTTCGCGCAGCAGCCAGGCGTCGACGAGCTGGCCGTGGACGTAGCGCAGGTAGCGCCGCTCGGTGGGGTTGTAGGGCCCAGGCAGCTCGTAGTCGTCGGGCTTGTCCTGGGTGTTTTTGCCGATGAAGCCGGTGTCGGGCAGGGTCAGATCGCGGCCGCGCGGCACCACCGTCACGGGTTGGGCGGTGGTGTTCCAGGGCAGCTCGCCGGCGCCGATGCGGCTCAGCCAGAGCTCACCCGGCTCCTGGGCGCGCGAGGGCCCGACGAAGAGCCCAAGCAGCAGGAGGAGGGCGATGGCGGCGCGCTTCATGGACACAACCTTGCGCCCCGCGCGGGGGCGCCTACTCTTCGGTGCGCTCAGCCAGCGCCGGCGCGGTCTTGCGCCAGGCGGTGGATTCGGCGGCGGGCGGAATCGGGAATTCGCCCTGGCTGCGCTCATCCCAGTCCTGGCGCAGCTCCCACAGGGCGCGATCCCAGCGGGCGAGCATCGGCGGGATGGCGAAGGGCACGCACAGGGCGCCCTTGGCGGCGGTGAGGCGGCCGAGCACGGCCTCGGCATCGAGGCTCTCGCGGGCGTAGATGCCGAGGCAAGGCCCATGCTTGTCCTGGTGCACCAGCACGAGGCCCTCGGCCCAGGTGAGGATCTCGGCGATCACCGCGGGCTGGTAGAGGCGGGCCGGCGGGCCCTCGACCCGGTGGCCGGAGAGCAGAAAGAGGGCCTCGCGCATCCACTCGGGCAGGCCGCCTTTGCGGGCCGGCTCACAGTGGGCGTCGGCGGCCGGGGCGTCTTCGATGGGGCGCCCGCCGGCTTCGACCTCGGGGGCGGGCTCGGCGAGGAGGAGGAAGACATCAGCGCCGCCCTCCCGGGCGATGTCGACGTCGGCCACGCTGTCGACCGGCATGCTCCAGCGCACCATCCAGCGGTTGAGCCCCGAGCCTGGGCGCCGCACGATGTAGTGCTCGAGCCCCTGGGCGCCAGTGGGCACCTCCAGGGCGTGGGCGTCTTCGGCCCAGGCGACGGCGTGGGCGTTGGGAAAGAGCCCCCGGACGATCTCACCGGTGGTGACCTTGCTGCCCTGCAGGCCCCGGCGCGCGTCGCGGGCGCTGTCATCGCTGAAGGTGGCGCCGCTCACCACCACCCGATGCAGGAAGGGGAGGGGCGGCGTGGGGTAGGGGTCGATCCACCGCTCGCGGCCGCGGCAGAGGCGGCCAGGGTCGAGGGGGTCGAATTCGGAGAGGCTGTAGCCCAGCGCATGAAACATGGGGCGGAGCTATCCCGGCCCCCCCGGGGCCACAACCGGCCGGGAGCCCCCAGGGCCACAAGCTTGCCCCGGCCGCGGGCGGGGTTTAGCAGGGGCCGCCTGCGCTGGGCGACCCGCGCAGGCCGAGGGAGCGCCGATGAGCACGCAGTTCTACACCACGACCCCCATCTACTACGTCAACGCCAACCCCCACATGGGCCACGCCTACACCAGCATCGTGGCGGATGTGATGAGCCGTTGGGCGAAGATGAAGGGCCAGGGCGCCTGGATGCTCACCGGCACCGATGAGCACGGCCTCAAGGTGTACGAAGCGGCGGTCGCCCGCGGGCTCAGCCCCCAGGCCCACGTCGATGAGACCCACCTGCGCTTCAAGGTGCTGCTGGAGCGGGTCGGCGTCGCCTATGACGACTTCATTCGCACCACCGAGCCCCGCCACAAAGAGGTGGTGAGCGCGGTGCTGGCCATGCTTTGGGAGCGCGGCGACATCTACGCCGCCGACTATGAGGGCTGGTACAGCAAGTCGGCCGAGCGCTTCTGGACCGAAAAAGACCTCAAAGACGGCAAGTGCCCCGACACCGGCGGGCCGGTGGAGTGGGTCACCGAGAAGAACTACTTCTTTCGCATGGCGAAGTATGGCGATCAGCTCCGGGCCTGGATCGCCGACCACCCCGACTTCCTGCAGCCCGAGAGCCGCAAGAACGAGGTGCTGGGCTACTTGCGCAAAGACCTGGGCGATCTGTGTATCAGCCGGCCGGCCACCCGCCTGCCCTGGGGCATCCCGCTGCCCTTCGAC
>Ga0164294_10000656_pt1 | contig 32850 bp, 51 predicted proteins | sample GEODES005metaG_FD_111479 | JGI IMG/M metagenome (GOLD analysis project Ga0164294, IMG submission 111479) | Oligotrophic lake water microbial communities from Sparkling Lake, Wisconsin, USA - GEODES005 metaG | ecosystem: Environmental > Aquatic > Freshwater > Lake | place: USA: Sparkling Lake... | reverse complement strand
TCTTGATATTGCTCTTGAGCGCCGTGATGCAGTTAAGGTTGAAATGGATGCAGTTCTAGAGGCAGTTGCTGCCGAAGAGCGCACCGATCTTACTGCAGAGGAAACCGAAAAGGTTGATGCTCTTGTTGAAGAGGCACGCGCACTTGATGCAAAGATTGAAAAGTTCTCAACACAGGCTACTGCAGATGCAAAGGCTGCTGAAGTTCGCGCTTCAGTCGCAGCAGTTGTAGCACCTCGCGTTGGTGGAGCAACAGTTACACGCGAAGCACGCACATACACACCTGAAGCTGAAGTTTCATTCGTTAAGGATGTTTACGCAGCGCAGATTCGTGGCGATTACTCAGCGCAAGAGCGCCTAGCACGCCACACAAAGGAAGAATCAGTCGAGCGCCGTTCGGTTGCAACTGATAACTTTGCTGGCCTTGTAATCCCTCAGTATTTGGTTGATCTGGCTGCACCTTATGCACGCGCAGGCCGCCCAACTGCAGATTACGCAACATCAAAGCACGCACTTCCAGCAGCGGGAATGACTCTAAACATTTCCCGTATGACTACTGGAACATCTACTGCAGTTCAGGAAACACAAAACACTGATATTTCTAACACTGATTCAGATGATACTCTGCTCACAATTCCGGTACGCACAATTGCCGGCCAGCAGGATCTATCAAAGCAGGCTATTGAGCGCGGAACAGGTATTGATACATTCGTTGTAGCAGACCTTATTCGCTCTTGGCACACAACAGTGGATTACCAGGTTCTAAACGGAACAGGCAACAACGGCCAGTTCAAGGGAATCCGCGCATCAGGTGGAAACACAGTTACTTACACTGCAACAACACCTACAACTGCACTTCTTTACTCAAAGTTGGCAGATGCTTACCAGAAAGTTGAGAGCAATGTTTTCATCGCTCCAACACACTGGATTATGCATCCACGCCGCCTTGCAGCAATTCTTGCTTCAAGCGACACAACAGGCCGCCCATTGGCAGTTCCAAATTCAAACGGACCAATGAACGCAGCAGCAGCAGGCGCTGGACTTCCAGGATACGGAAACTCAGGTTACACAATCCTTGGCCTTCCAGTTGTAACTGATGCAAATGTGCTTACAAACCTTGGCGCAGCAACAAACCAGGATGAAATCTACTGCGTTGCAGCACCAGAAATGCACCTTTGGGAACAACCAGGATCACCTTTTGCACTTTCATTTGATGCAACAGGCGCTGGTTCACTCACTGTTAAGTCTGTTGTTTACGGCTTTGGTGCCTTCTCAGCAGAGCGTTACCCACTCGCTGCCTCAATCATTTCAGGCACCGGTTTGGTAGCACCAACTTTCTAATCTAGAGAGTTAAAAATTGTGAAGGTTGGGTTAGTTTCCCCCAACTAGCCCAACCTTCACTTCTCAATTAATCGGGGGATTATGAAAAGCGCACATAAAGTTTCAGTTGGTAGTTGTGATCCAGGTACAGTTGATGGCGGGTTTGCATTTAGCTTGATTCAACTTACGCAATCTAGGGCATCTCGATTAGGCCCCTTTGTGCGAATCAAGGGTTCAGGGCTTTTATCAAAGCAACGCAATCGGTTGGTTAAGCAATTTCTAGAAACCAAATCTGATTGGCTTTTAATGATGGATTCAGATGAGCAATTGCCAGTTTCAAGTTTTGATAAATTGGTTGAAGCGGCTCACGAAAAGGAACGCCCAGTTGTGGCGGGATTAGTATTTGCAAGTTTTGAAACAGGATTTCCATATCCAAAACCAGTTCCAACAATCTTTCAAGATGCACCTGAAGGATTCTTGCCACTCAATAATTATGATAAAGATTCATTGTTTGAAGTAGATGCAGCAGGAACTGGTTGCCTTTTAATTCACCGCAGCGTATTAGAAAAAATGCGTGATGAAGCTGATGAACACCAGGGGCAAGATTGGTGTTGGTTTTGGGATGGACCTATCCACGGCAACTGGATTGGCGAGGATCTTCAATTTTGCCGGCGAGTTAAATCACTAGGCTTTCCTATCTACGCTCATACCGGCGCAATATTGCCTCATTCTAAGAATTATTGGCTAGATGATAGGCAGCACGATATATGGAACGCATAAAAAGAATTTTAAGAATTAAGGTAAAATCAAAGGAAACTACTACCGCCGTTCCTGAACTGGAACGCGCAATGATTCCCAAAGTAGAAACGAGAATAAAGCGTGGCAATCACTAACGGCTATACAACGCTTAATGATGTGAAATCAGCTTTGAACATTGAAGATTCAATGGAAAACGCTAGTATTGAAATGGCTATTGCCACTGCAAGCCGCCAAATTGATGATTATTGTGGCCGTTTCTTTTATACAGATGGAACAGTTCAAGCCCCTGCAACACGATATTACTCACCTCAAAACTTTTATGTATTGCCTACAGATGATTTTGTGAGCATCAGCGAGATTGCAACAGATGATAATTTTGATTTGACTTACTCAACTGTATGGACTGCATCAGATCGAATGGTTGAACCGGTCAATAATCCTTCACGCGGTTGGCCATTAACCCGCATCCTTGCCGTAGGTTCCTATGTTTTCCCTGCCTACTTACCACAATCTGTACGCGTTAAGGGTATTTTTGGTTGGTCTAGTGTTCCTTTTGAAGTAAAAACGGCTGCAAAGATTCAGGCTTCCCGCCTGTTCCTGCGTAATCAATCACCATTTGGAATTGCCGGTTCAACTGATATTGGAACAGTACGATTGGCTGCAAAGCTAGATGCCGATGTTGAGGCTCTGCTACGCCCAATGCGCCGCAATAATGGCTTGGCTAAGTAATGATACCTAGTGAGGTTAGAAACGGCTTAAAAGCCAATCTAGAGGCTATTAAGGGTATCCGGGTGTATGAATTGATACCTACACCGGCGGTTGCCCCTGCTGCAATTGTTGGCCAGTTGGATTTCACTTTTGACCTGAACAACGCCCGTGGCTTGGATCAGGCAAACCTGGATGTAATAGTTTTGGTTCAGCGACTCAGCGAGCGCACTGGCCAAAATGAACTTGATAAGTACCTGGCAGGTTCAGGGGATTACTCAATCAAGCAAGCGATTGAATCGGATCGAACTCTTGGCGGTGCCTGCAATACCTTGCGGGTTACTTCAGCCGAGGCAGGTAGTTACGCATCAGGTGATATTGAATTCCTTTCATATCGTTACCGCATCACAATTTGGGGATAGGGAGAAAAATGAGCTACACAATCACTTCAGATAACTTTGAAGGCAAAGCAAAGGGTGATTCAATCACCGAAAAAGAATTGCTTGAATCAGGCTTGAACATTGAAGCACTGATTGCAGGCGAGCATCTCAAGGATGCAAAAGCATCAATCAAACTAGCAACAGTAGAGGAAACTAAATAATGGCCCGCTTAGTCCTAACAAACGCGTATATCACAATTAATGGGGTTAACCTTTCTGATCACATTGGCAGTGTTACCCTAACAACAACTGATGATGTTATTGAAACAACTGCATTTGGTTCATCAGCTCGCACACGCGTTGGTGGCCTTGCAGATAATTCAGTTGCTCTTGAATTTCATCAGGATTATGCAGCAAGTTCAGTTGAAGCAACTATCAACGCAGCAGGCTCATCACTTGTTGGAACAGTAACAACTGTTGTTGTAAAGCCAAACGGCGCTACAACTGCTGCAGATAACCCTTCATACACATTCTCAGCATTGGTTTCAGAATGGACACCTCTTAACGGCGCAGTTGGTGAACTTGCTACTGCATCTGTTACTTGGCCAATCTCAGGAGCAATTACAAAGGCGGTTTCATAAATGGCCCGTATTGTATTAACAAATGTTGCAGTTACATTTGGCACAACAGATATTTCAAGTTATGTAACAAGCGTAACTTTAGGATCTACTTATGATGTTGTTGAAACCACTGCGTTTGGCAACACTGCCCGTACAAGAGTTGCTGGCCTAGCAGATAATTCTGTTTCATTTGAATTTAACCAGGATTACGCAGCAAGCGCACTTGAAGCAACAATTTACCCAACACTAGGAACTGCAGTTTCAATTACAGTTCGCCCAGTAGCAGGCCAAACACCTGCATACAGTTTTTCAGCGTTGGTTTCAGAGTGGACACCTCTTAATGGAGCAGTTGGCGAACTTGCAACTGCATCTGTTACTTGGCCTATAAGTGGTACAATCACAAAATCCTAATACAACAAGGGGGAAAAGATGGATGGATTAGCAATCAAGGTAAAAACAACAGATGGCGTTGAGGCAACTTACAAGTTAACCCCACGCGTTATTGTTGGATTTGAGCAACAGTACGGCAAAGGTATGCCTAAGTTGCTTGGAGAAGAGCAAAAGATTGAACATATCTATTGGCTTGCTTGGAAATCTATGCAAACCGCCGGCATTATTGTTAAGCCGTGGGGGCCAGAGTTTCTAGATACGATTGTTAGCGCCGAATTGGATGCTGATGATTCTTTCGGATCCACCGAAATAGCCTAACTTACACAGTAGCGGCTATTTCGGTGGAAACCGGAATCTCTCCCATAGATTTGCTTGATGCCCCACCAGGGATTCTTGAAGCAATCACGATTTATATGAAAGAGCGAGCTAAATCAAATGGCTGATGAAGTAGTTATTCTTAACGGCGTTAAAGAAACACTTACTGCATTAAAAGATTTTGATAAAGATGCAGTTAAGCGTTTCAACAAAGTTATTAATAGCGAACTTTCAGGCGCAGAGCGTGATGCGAAAGGTTTGATTAGCGAGGATCCACCTATGAGTGGATGGCGCAAGGCAGATGCTGCTAAGGGGCGTACTCGCGGTGGCGCAGGTTGGCCTGGATGGAACCCTGCCGAGATTAAATCAAAGATTACAAAAACTAAGGCTAAGGGCAAGGTTCAAGGCGATTACACAACAAGTGCCGGTGCCTTGCTTAACAAGTCTGCAGCAGGATCAATCTTTGAAGTAGCGGGCCGTAAAACTAAAAGTAGTATGGGCGGCGGTAGTAGCGCCCAATTCCTGCGTACTTTGGGAAATAGATTTGGCCAAGCATCGCGTGTAGTTTGGCGTGTAGTTGATAAAGATAAAGCAAGAATTGAACAAAATGTTGCAAAGGCTCTTGAAGAGGCCAAAGCTGAATTAAAAAAACACTTGAGTAGAGAGCGAGTTTAAAAATGGCAGTTGGCTCAATTGTCGCTCGAATTCTCACCGAGTATTCAGATAAAGGCACAAAGCAAGCGGTTAAAGACATTTCCAAAATGGAAAAAAAGTTTGGAGATTTTTCTAATAAGGCTGCTAAGGCTTTTGGTTTGGCTGCACTTGCTGCAGGTGCCTTTGCCGTAAAGGTTGGATTTGATGCCGTAAAGGCTGCAACCGAGGATCAGAAATCTCAAACTCTGTTAGCCAACTCTTTGCGCAATACAGTTGGTGCAACAGATGCTGCAATTGCATCTACTGAAGCCTACATAACTCAAATGCAGGCAGAATTTGGCGTTGCCGATGATCAATTGAGGCCAGCCTTGGCTCGACTTGCAGCAGTAACTGGAAGTGTTACTAAGGCTCAAACTTTATTGGGCGTTTCTTTAGATATTGCAGCAGCACGAAATATTGATGTGGAGCAGGCATCTGCTCTAGTTGCAAAAGCCTATGGTGGCAATATTGGTGCGCTTAAAAAGTTGTTCCCACAAATTTCAGCAGCAACAGTTAAATCTAAGGATTTTGCCGGCGCTCTAAAGGAAATCTCAGGCGAAACTAAAGGCGCAGCAGCAGCAGCAGCCAATACTTTTGCCGGTCAAATGGAAAGAATTAAACTAGCTTTTGGCGAGGCTTCAGAATCTCTTGGCTATAAATTACTGCCACAAGTTAAGGCTTTTGCTGATCTCATTATTACTAAAGCAATTCCTGCAATTCAGAAATTTGTAGATGAAAATGGCAATAGAATTGCTGCAGGATTTAAAACATCTATTTCTTATGGCATTGCTTTTGCAAAATTAATGTACGATGTATTTAGTTTTGTTGCTCGAAATGCAAAAGTATTTGTTACGCTTGGCGCAATAATTGTTGCGGCTTTTGCCGGAGCTAAAGTAGCAGCAGCAACTGCAGCACTTATTAAAGGAATTAGTGCAATTATCAAAGTAATGAAGGCTTTGCGTACTGTTTCACTTGCAGCAGCAGCAGCAGAGGCACTTGCAACTGGCGGTATATCTGCAGCAGCAGGTGCAGCAGCATTTGGAGTTGCATTAATAGGTGTTGGATTAGCAGCCAAAAAATTCAATGATGATTCAGATAAATCATTAGCAACGCTTGGCAAATTTGGTGTAGATGCCAAAAATTTTGCAGTTACTGCCGATGATTATACTAAGGGCATTGATGGAATGACTAATGCCACTAATGGATTAACTACGGCAACTAATGATCAAATCAAAGCACAAAAGGCTTTAGATGCTTTAAAGAAATTTGGCATTAAAAATATTAGTTCAACGGATGCAATAACTCTTGAAGCTGTTAGAAAAAATCAGTTGAAGCAACAGAAACTTGGCATTTCAAGCCCTACAATTTCCCTTGCTGCATCTGCAGGCCACGGAAATATTGCAGGGAACACCACAATGAACGGGGGAAATATAACAGTGAATGTAGCGGGATCAGTCGTTTCCCAGGGTGATTTAGTGGCAGGCATTAAGAATGGCCTTGAGGTTATCTATCGCCGGCGTGGCGGTAGTGGTTACGCGGTGTTGTAATGCCTGCTAACGCACCTACCCTTACAGTTGCTTTTGGACTTAACGGCACTTTTACCAATGTAAGCGCAGATTTGATTCTCACTGTTGATATTCGCCGTGGCCGTATGTATCAGGATGTATTCATTGATGCAGGAACTGCTACTGTTGTGCTTAACAATCAATCAGGCGCTTTTGATCCTAGCAATACAAGTAGCTCCTGGTATAACACACTGATTGCGGGTATGCAGGTAAGAATTAGTGGCAATTCAACTGTTATTTATACAGGCTATCTTGAAGATAATATGGTTAATCAGGGAATCTACCCAACTGTTTCACTTACCTTTGTTGATGGCCTTGCTACATTTGGAAAGACAATTGCACCTGCCCTAGCAACTTCAGCTTATTCTGAAACTGCAGCAGCAAGAGCAACAAGAGTTTTGGACATTGCTCAATGGCCAGCAGGCTCACGCAGTCTTACAGGAACTACTGTAATGCTTGCCACCGGCCAAGGTATCAGTTGCCTAGATATGCTTGAGCAGTGCGCCAATGTAGTTGGTGGCCGTTTCTATGTAAGCCGTACGGGCGTTGCAACCCTAGTTCCCCTTGCAAATAAATTTTCACGCCCAACGCAGTTACTTTTTAGCGATCAGGGTGATGCCAATAGCGTTGGTTATGATGGGATTATTACTAATCCAGGCACTGATTATGTGTATAACCAGGCGATTGTTGATCGCGGGCCAGGTTTGCTTCAATATTCATCAACTTTTAACGCAAGCGTTACAACCTATGGTTTGAAGTCAAAGAAACTAGATGCACCTTCAAATACCACAACTGCTGCAACAAATCTTTCACTTTATGCAGCTCGAAAAGATGCAGATGCTGCCGTTTTGGTTGAGCAACTTGATTTTACCCCTATTGGTATTGGTGCTTTGGCTACAGATTTCTTAGAAACTGAACTTAACGATTTAGTTACAGTTAAGCGCGTTACCTATGATGGCCGTAGCATCTCAATTAACTGCGTAGTTGAAGGTATGGCTCACTCGATTACTTCAGATAATTGGCGGGTTAGTTACTTTACTTCCCTTGTTGATCCTTACACGATTGCACTCTAAGGGGAAATAATGCCACTTTGTCCACAAATTACGATTACACCGATTACTGTAACTACTTCAGGAATGACTACTGCATCAGTTATTGCAGCAAATGCACCTGCAACTACAGAGCAACTTACTACAACTAGCGCATCAGCAGCAGCAGCACTAGCGGCAGCCAATGCAGCACAAGCTGATGCGGCAACTGCACTTTCTGCAGCAAATACTGCATATACAACTGCCATAAATTCTTTGCAACCTAGTGCTTATGCAATTCAAAATCCAACAACTAAGCAACTTACTGCAATTGATGCAACAGGCTTAACTGTATATTCAGGTGCTTCATCTACTTCAGGCGCTCGCGTTGTTCTTAACTCAACCGGCCTTGCAGGTTTCAACTCAGGTGGAACTGCAACATTTTCGGTAAGTGCATCAACAGGCGCAGCAGTATTTTCAGGTGATGTTACGGGCGCAACAATTACAGGTGGAACGCTCAACATCGCTGGCAACGCCATTATTAATTCAAGCGGTTATTTGACTGCAACAGGTGCCACAATTACTGGATCAATTACTGCCACAAGCGGATCATTTACTGGAAATATTTACGCATCAGGTGGAACTATAGGTGGTTTCACTATTGCCTCAAATTACATTTACTCAGGAAGTTCATTAGGGATTTATTCCGATGGAACAATTACTGGTGGCAATTCATCAACTTTATTTTATGGTTATGCAAATATTGGTGGTGGCACTGCTGGTTCTGAACGCTTAATTGTTACTGGTAACTCAAGTTTTGATGGAACTGGCATTTTTCTAAATAATCTAACAACTTATACACACTTTTTTTCTCCATACGCAACAAATGTAACTGCAGCAGCCAATGGATATAGAGTTTCATCTTCAGGCCGTTTAACTTATACAACTGCATCTTCTCAAAGATATAAACACGATATTGTTGATTTGGTCAGCATTTCAGAATATAATCCAAAAAAACTTCTCAATCTTCCAGTTCGAGCATTTAGATATAATGAAAACTATGTAACACCTACAGATGAAAGAGCTGAAGTATTAATTCCTGGCTTTATCGCTGAAGAGGTGGATGCTATTTATCCTATTGCTTGTGATTATTCAGAAACACAAGGCCCAGAATCTTGGAATGATCGTATTCTTTTGCCAGCGATGTTGGCATTAATCCAAGAGCAAGAAAAAAGAATCCAAACACTAGAGGGGAAGTAAATGGAAAAGGAAGTAGATATTCAAGTTGTGCTTAGAGCAATGCGTGAAATTATTGGAAATCAAGCGCAAGAAATAGCAATTCTCAAGGCAACCCTTGAGGCATCCATCACTAACTAATAACGGGAGATCCGCGCAAATGAACCCAGCAAATTGGGCAGGCTTAATAGTATCTATCATTGCAATCATAACTGCATTTGCAGGGGCGGTAAGATGGTTGGTAAAACATTACCTTTCTGAACTTAAACCCAATTCAGGCAGTTCAATGCGTGATTCTATCAACCGGCTTGAAGTCCAGGTTGAAACAATCCTCAAGTTAATTCAGAGCAAATGAAAGCATCACCTGCAGCAATAGCCGTGTTACGGCAAGCAACGGCCTTGAGGCCACTACGCAAAAAAATCAGTGATGGCCTTTTGCCATCTGCTGCACATTTAAAGCAAAGCCCTAAATCAGATCACAATACAGGCTTGGCAGTTGACTTAACTCACGATTCTAAACACGGGATTGATTGCGCTGAAATCTTTGAAAAGCTGAAAGAGGATAAGCGCGTGGATTACTTAATTTTCAACGCTCTCATTTGGTCAAAGGCTAAGGCAAAGCAAGGCAATCGCCCATATACCGGTTCAAATCCTCATAATAAACATCTTCATATTTCAATCAAGCAAGAGTTTGCCGAGGATACATCACCCTGGTTTTGGTGGTATAACCAACCAAAGATAGTTACTCAGATTGGTGCTAAAATCGTGCCAATTCCTGCAAAAAAAGCATATATCACGCCAACTTGCACCTGTTGCAAGGTTCATAAATAAGGGAGTTACATAATGGAACAAATGAAGCAAATTGGCCTTTCCTGGTTTCGTGCGGCAGCAGCAGCAGCGATTGCGCTTTTTCTAGCAGGAGAAACAGATTTAAAAACTCTTGGAATGGCAGCCCTAGCAGGCGCAGCAGGTCCAATTCTCAAGTGGCTTGATTCTTCAGCCGTTGATTTCGGCCGAGGCTCAAAGTAACCCTTACTATTTTTTGGAGCAAATAAATGGCAGCAGGTACCTTAGATTTTACGATTGAACAAGGGGCAACTTTCAATCTTCTCTTAACTTGGAAAATTAACAATGTTCTAGTTAATTTAACTGGTTATACTGCTCGCCTTTCGGCTCGCGTTGATGTTGAAGATACTGAAGTAATACTTTCGCTTACAACAAGCAATGGTGGAATTACCCTTGGCGGTGCGCTTGGCACAATTAGCCTAGATCAGACTGCAATTCAAACAACGGCGTTGCCATTTGGCCAATTTGTTTACGACTTAGAACTTATTTCGAGCGTTGGCGTGGTCACAAGATTATTACAGGGCGAACTATCTATTTCACCAGAGGTGACACGATGACTTCAATTGTTTATGTCAACACTACGGACACAGAAATTGTCATTTCAAATGAACAAGGCCCACAAGGTCCTGCAGGTGCTACGGGGCCAACAGGACCACAAGGCATTATTGGTGCCACAGGTGCCACAGGTGCTACAGGTGCAAGCGGTCCTGCCGGTGCTACGGGTTCAACAGGTGCTACAGGTTCAACAGGTCCTATTGGTGCCACGGGTAACACAGGTGCAACAGGTTCTACAGGTGCAACAGGCAATACAGGTGCAACAGGTCCTGTTGGCGTTACTGGCCCAATTGGTGCCACAGGTGCAAGCGGTCCTGCAGGTCCAACAGGCGTTGCAGGTCCAACAGGTGCAACGGGTATTACAGGTCCAATTGGTGTTACAGGGCCAAGTGGCGCACAAGGTATTCAAGGCATCCAAGGTATTCAAGGTGTTGTAGGCCCAACAGGTGCTACAGGTCCACAAGGTAGCGTTGGCGCTACAGGTCCTGTTGGCGCTACAGGCGCAACAGGTATTCAAGGCGTTGTAGGTCCAACGGGTGTTACAGGTCCTGTTGGTGCAACAGGTGCAACAGGTGCGGCTTCAACCGTTGCAGGCCCTACAGGTCCAATTGGCGCTACAGGTGCTACAGGTCCAATTGGTGCAACAGGTGCAATAGGCGTTGCAGGCCCAACAGGTGTTACAGGTCCTATTGGTTCTACGGGTCCTACAGGTCCAATTGGTGCTACAGGTGCCACAGGTCCTACAGGTGCAACGGGTGCAAGCGGGCCTGCGGGTGCTAATGGTGGCTCAACTAGCTTATTTGATTATAGCGCAGATACAACTGCAACATCAGGAGACCCAGGCCCAGGTGATATTCGTTGGAGTAATGCAACACAAATAAATGCAACCACATTATTTATTGATCATAATGATACAAATGGCAATGATATTGATGTATTTATTTCACTTTTAGATGCAGATGATTTTATTATTATTCAAGATCGTGATGTTCATACCAATTTCCAAAAATTCAGAGTAACTGCTACTGCAACAATTGTTGGTGGTTATAGCACCGTGCCAGTTTCACTTGATTCTTCAGGTGGAACAGGTACAACTAATTTTTCAAATAATCAATTGCTTGCATTATTACTTATTGCAGTTGGTACAACAGGTGCAACAGGTGCAACAGGCCCCGTAGGTGCAACAGGTTCAGTTGGTGCAACTGGAGCAGTAGGCCCAACGGGTCCAATCGGTGCAACAGGTCCTGCAGGTGCTACAGGTGCAACAGGTCCACAAGGTATTCAAGGCGTTGTTGGCGCAACAGGGCCAATCGGCGCGACAGGGCCTCAAGGTGCATCAGGCGCAGTAGGCGCCACGGGCGCAGTCGGTGCCACGGGCGTTGTTGGTGCTACAGGTCCTGTAGGAGCAACAGGGCCACAAGGTATTCAAGGTGTTGTAGGTGCAACAGGACCTGCAGGGGCAACGGGTGCTACAGGATCTCAAGGCATCCAAGGTATTCAAGGTGATGTTGGCGTTACAGGACCGATTGGTGCAACAGGATCGATTGGTGCAACAGGACCTGCAGGCACAAATGGCGCAGTAGGTGCTACCGGTGCTACAGGACCTTCAGGCGCAGTGGGCGCAACAGGACCCGTTGGTGCAACAGGCACCGCCGGTGCCGTAGGTGCTACAGGTGCAACAGGCCCTGCAGGTGCTACAGGTCCACAAGGTGCAACAGGACCCGTTGGAGCTACAGGTTCAACAGGTGCAAGCGGTGCAACGGGAGTTACAGGGGCTACTGGCCCAGGAGCAGAGGTTTCTGTTTACTATCCTGGCGGTGTGGCTGGTGCGCAGACTGCGACAGTTAGCGCAACCGCTGGTGTCTATAACTACACATCTAACGGTAATGGAATTATTGCAATTCTAGGTGGAATAACAATCACACCTTCAAGTGGCCTCAGTGCAGGAACCGCAACGCTTGCAACAAACGCAACATCTATATCTATGGAAACTGCAAAAGCACTTGAAGCAGGTAGCACGCTAGAATCTGGTACTTTTTTTATGCCTTCATATGGCGTGACTGTTGCTTATTCATCAGGTTTAGGTAAATACATCGCTATTCCACCATCTGGTTCATACTACTACTTGTCATCAGATGCGGTAACTTGGACTCAATACGGCAACCCTGGTCCTTTTAGTAACAGTCCCGTAAATGCAGTTGGTGGTCCACAAGGATTTGTTGTGATTTCTAATGGTATTGCAGTCAATTCAACTGATGGAATTAACTGGAATTTCAATTTTCTTTCTGCGCAGAATGAACTTTATCCTTCTCTGACATACGCGAATGGAAGATATGCCTATGTCAGCGGCAGCAGCGTTTATGCATCTACTGACAATGTAACTTTCACATCAAGCAATAACGGCGGTGCGTGGTCATCAAATTATCTCCAAGGTATCACTTACACAAATGGTATGTGGATAATCACAGACAGAAGTGCATTTGTGCCAACTTCATTTTGGACTAATTCTAATGCAGACCCAACTACCGGTGCTTGGACACAAACTTACGCCAGTTCTCTTTATGGTGGAATGGGGTATGAGGGTTCATTCTTTTTTACATATGTTGGCGGCGCATATACCTATATCACTAATTCTGGAAATGTTTATAGAGATGCAACCTTGAGTGGTTTGACTTATATTGGGTCCGTAGGTCTTTCTGGGAAATTTGGATTGGCCACACAAGTTGGCAGCACTATTGCGATTGCAGGCGGCGCTGATACTGGCACAAGCGGTGCCTATAAAACATCAACAGATGGTGGAGTTACCTGGAACTCATACACTGGGCTTCAAAGCAATCTGTTTGGTAAACCAGTTCTGACCAATAACAGCAGCGGTCAAATCCTGTTGGGATACTTTAGTGCTGGTACGCTTGCTTCCACAAGCAAACTAAGTGCAGTTACGCCGCTAACTGGTCCAGGATCTATAACCCTAACAAAAGCAACGGTAACTTCATAGTTCAAACAATGAAAATAATACTTCCAACAGAATAAAAACAATCGGGGGAATAATGCGGTTTCACATTGTAGCTTTGCCTCATACTCAAGTAACAAAAGAGTATGCAGGATGTGCCTTTACTGAAAAGGTACGCCGTTTTGTAATGATGATGAAGGCTCAAGGCCATACTGTTTACTTGTATGCCGGCGAGCAATCTGAAGGTGTCGAGGATGAACTAATCACCTGCATATCTGAAGAGATGCGAGCGCAAGCCCAGGGATCTAATCACTACACAAGCGTTTCATTTGATACATCCCTGCCACACTGGCAAACCTTCAATGGCAACGCTATCCGAGAGATAGCAGGGCGATTTGAAGAGCAAGATTTCATTTGCTTAATCGGCGGTGGCGCACACAAGCCAATTGCCGATGCCTTCCCAACTGCGATAGCGGTGGAATTTGGCGTTGGCTACGGCGGTGTTTTCAGTAATTTCCGCGTGTTTGAATCCTACGCTTGGATGCACTCAATCTATGCAGGGTGGAAAAACCCAACAACTGCAGATGGCAAGTTTTATGATGTAGTTATCCCAGGGTATTTGGAACCTGAAATGTTCCCTTTGGGCGATGGCAAGGGTGATTACTACCTGTTTATTGGCCGTTTGATTGATCGAAAAGGCTACAGAATCGCCCAAGAGGTGTGCGAGCGCCTAGGAAAACGCCTCATCTTGGCGGGTCCAGGTGAGCAGATTGGCTACGGCGAATTTGTGGGAAGCGTGAATCCTGAAGAAAGAGCAAAGTTAATGGGCGGTGCAATCGCCACTTTTGCCCCAACCCTTTATGTTGAGCCATTTGGGAATGTAGTTATTGAATCTCAGGCTTGCGGTACCCCAACGATTACTACCGATTGGGGCGCTTTTACCGAGAATAACCCCCACGGCGTTACCGGTTTTAGGTGCCGAACTCTTAAAGAGTTTATGGATGCAGCCGAAAATGTGAAGCAATTGAATCGCGCCGCAATCCGAGAGCGTGCGGTTTCTCTCTATAACCTTGATACTATCGGCGCTCAATACAATGATTATTTCCAACGATTGCTTACCTTATGGGGCGATGGTTGGTATGAATTGGGGGAATAGTGAACCGCAAAGAGATTCTAGCCGAGGCCGATAGGCTCACTCACGGCGATAGAGAAAAGAATTATGGTTCAGCTTTAAGCAACCATCAAAGAATTGCCTCTTTATGGTCAACATTTCTACAAACTGAAGTAACACCGGCTCAGGTTGCAATCTGTATGGGGTTAGTAAAGGTTGCTAGATTAATTGAAACCCCTGATCACCTTGATAGTTTTATTGATTTGGCAGCCTACGCAAGTATTTCAGGCGAGATTTCAACTACAAATTAAGTTTAGGCGCTCACACGCCCCCAATAAGTAAACCCCGCGCCTGCCGTTCCAGGTGCGGGGTTTACTTGCTTTTACTAGCGTTCTAATTCCTCTTTCATTAATTGAATCAATAAGGCTGAAATGTTGGTTTCTTGCAGTGTTGCTAATTCTTTCATCTGCTCCCAAATCAAATCAGGTACGCGGATAGAGCGTAATGGTGTTGCCATTAGGCACCTAACTTTTCAATAAGAATCTTGGCCATTTGGCGGTGCATTTCGGCCTGTTCAGGTTCATTGCAGGCAATTGCCTCAATTGATTGATGGATGTGGTACATAACTACATCTGAAAAAGTCATTTTGTAATCACCAAATCAATCATTTTTGAGCAAGAGCCGTAGCCAAGAGTATTTCCAGGCATATTGCCTACATAACAAACATCACGCGTTAGATAGGTAAAACCAAGCACAATAAGGATTACTAGAATCCACATCACGATTACACCGCGTTTATTGAGTTTCATCTTTAATTCTCCAATTCTTCAATAAAAGCTATAGTGAGAGCAGAGTTTAAAATTGCACCGCGTAGTGCAAGTTTCATTTGGTCAACATCGCAATCCTCAACTGATTGCTCAAGGTTTTTAGCGATATTGCAGATTGAATCTTGAATTTCAATAAATAGTTCCTTATATGCGCCCATTTACTTCACCTCAAAATCTGTATTCTTAAAAGAGCAGAAACGGCAAACATTCATCCAATAGCGTTCGCCGTTTGGATGCTCATATTGGCGCTTATAGAGTGCGTTAGCATCGCAGAGTTCACAATTTTTAAAAATCACCTCTTTAATAGTCATTATGAATTTGCCTTTCTCTCGCAGGCAGGGCATTGCATAAATGATGTTTGATGCCATCCCCAACGATGGCCATTCAACATTGACTTTAAAAAGGAATCTTCAATCTCATTTGGAATTCCTGCATCAAACAGTTCCAACGCTTTTTCTTTTGTAGTCATTATGCACCTGCCTTAACTTCAACAATTCCCAAGGGAATAAGCCAATCGGTTCTGCTAGCCATACGCTTCATCTCGATCTGCGCTAGTTTTAGCGAGATGTGGAAAGTGGCGCGTGGTGTAGCGTTATTATCGCCATTTGAAATATTACGAAAAATAACGGCGTGTGTAAAGATTTTTTTCTCAGATGTGCGCTCATCTTTTGCGCCGTAGCCCTCTGCAATAAAGTTAGTCATTATGCACCTGCCTTATTTTTGTTATATGGATGATTTGGTGAATTCCAGGGAACGCAAGTTTCGCAAACTAGATTCTCGCCCCCTAATAGATGAGTGAAGTAAACTGCCCAATTGCCAAGAGGTGTTTTGTGTTGCTTTGCATTTGGCTTTGCTTGAATCGCACATCTCAAATACATACCTGCGTGTGCTTCACAAGTAACATCTCCATCATTATCGGAAATCCAAAGTTTTTGAGTAGTCATTTTGCAACCGCCTCATCAAAAGATATTTCTCCCATAATTGCTTTTCCATAAATTGCCCAAGCATTTTCACGCCCTGATGCCAAGGCATCATCTGTTGGCTTCATCAAATTATTAAATGATTCCATTACTGTTTCATATTCTTTTTGATATTCCATTTCAATCTTTGCAATTGCTTCATCGCGCTTTGCTTGCAAAGCATCAATTACTGCATCGCGTGGTGGGCAAAAACGATTTAGCGCATCTACCCATTCTTTATATTGAATAGCAAACATTTCTTCATACGCTCTATCCGCTTTATTCATTGAACGCGTGCGTGCAGCTTTTTGTGCTGATGTAAGTTCCATAATCTGATCCGTTCTATTGAAGAGCCGTTCCCTTCAATGAGATAAATCTAGCACCTGTATATACAGGTAAACGCCATTTGGGGTTAATTTTGGTAACAATTTGATAACGGGATTTGAGCGTGTTAGGCTCACTCTGAAGGCCCGCCTAAAGGGGAAGTAGGCGGGTTTTCGCCATTGTCTAGGCTAAACCCCTACAATCGGCCAATGACTACCATTATTGCCTTCCAGGGCGCTGATTTCGCCATCCTGGGCGCTGATTCTCAAATCACCGATGGCGATAAGCGCACCCTTTCCCCTAGCACTCCCAAAATCGTGAAAATCGGCAAATATCTCTTTGCCGTGTCCGGCGATTGCAGGCCAGGCGATATTCTTATGTATAACTGGAAACCGCCCCTTTATGATGGCACCGATCCTGTTAAGTTTATGGGCAAGAAAATCATCCCTAGTATTGTGGCTATCTTTAAGGCCAACTCATACGATTTTGAAAAAGAGGGTGTGAGTTTTAGCTTTTTGATTGCTTTTGCAGGCAATATTTTTGAAATTGGGGATTCACTCGACATAAGCCAAAGCATTGATAATCTTTATGGAATCGGATCAGGCTCACCTTATGCCTTGGGTTATCTCGCCGGCACCCTGCCTAACCTGGCACAAACTGATTGGGCGCAGAGCGAATTCATTGAGGCCCTGCAAATATCTGCCAAATACGACATAAACACCTGCGCCCCTTTTCAGATAGAGATTCAACAAGCCTAGCGTGTCGCGCAGTTTAAAGATGTGTAGTATGTGCCATCCTACTCTTTGAACGGAAAGGTAAAAATGAAACTATTTCTAATAGCAATAGCAATTGTTAGCTCATTCCTATTTATTATGTGGATGATTATAGAGAAAGATAACTTTCTTGATAATGAAATCCGTAATCCTTGGGTGAAAAAAGATGCGTGATCCTTTGTTTTCAGTCCATACTACTGATTCAGGCAAGATTTGCCTTTATCTTGAAGAGCGTGATGCCTGCGTTGATTTGGTTGAAGATGTAGTTGGCCAAGTTGATTTGAGTTGCCTGGATGAACTTCAGGCTGCAAACCGCACTTCATATAAGGCTGAAGGTTATGTTGAGCAACTTGATCAGGCTAGGGATGAGATGCCCGAAATGGCCATTCTTATTGCTTCAATGTCTGAAGATGAGGCTTACAATCTTTGCCAAGATATTATTGTTTCCATCAAAAAGCGCCGTATTTTTAAGGCCGATGAGATGAGTACCAAAGTAGCCAAACTGCGAGTAGTCGAGTAGTGGCGAATCCAAACGGGCGCAAAGGCGCACAATTTGAAACCGATGTTATGCGTTGGTTACGGGGTGCAGGTGCCTTATGTGAGCGTTTGGTAAAGGCCGGAAAGAATGATGAAGGCGATTTAGTCGCAATTGTCGGTGGGAAGCATTACATTCTTGAACTGAAGAATAGAAAAACAATAAGTTTGCCTGAGTTTTGGCGTGAAGCTGAAATTGAGGCAGAAAATTATGCAAAGGCTCGCGGTTTAGCCGAGGTGCCATTGCATTACATCATTCTCAAGCGCCGAAACGCTGGGATTGAAAAATCTTGGGTAATCCAGGATTTAACACAATGGCTGGAAGAGAAACATTGAAAACACTTGATTTCTTTGTTGATCTCCCGAAATTTCCACAAGCAAAATGTGCCGAGGTTGAAGATAAGGATTTATTCTTTCCTGATAACCGAAAGCAAGAGGCAGAAAGACTGCTCCAACTCAAAGCGATATGCGCGAGTTGTATTCACAGAATGGAGTGTTTGGAGTACGCACTAGAAAAACAGATTCCTCACGGCATTTGGGGCGGGTCAACACCTGCCGAAAGAGATGCCAAAGTGAAAGATAAAGATTATGCCTTCAAAGGGATGGCACTTTCAATTATCAAATTGCACTTAAAGGGAAAGCCTGTAAACGAAATTGTGGCACAACTTAATACATCAGGCGGTTATATCCGGCGTGTATTAATAAAGTTTGCTACAACTGAACAAGGAGCTAAACCATTACACCAACAGATAAAAGACTCATCAAAAGGCTTGCACTCATCGTGAGCGTAAGCATTGCAACTTCATTGGTGGTGCAAACCATCGCGGCTGAACCTGCAAATCCTGCGTTAGTAATCTACAAAGAGCGCCCGCATTTGATGCAAGTGAATCCAAAAGAGGTTGCCCGCGAGTTACTTACAACTAAACAGTTCAAGTGCTTTAACGCTCTTATGAGCAAAGAAAGCGCCTGGCAAGATAAGGATAATCCGGAAAGTTCAGCATCAGGTGTTGGGCAATTATTGGATGGTACTTATCGCAATCTAGGAATGAAGCGCAGTAACTCTACTGTTGCTCAAACGATTGCAGCACTTGCCTACATAGGCAGAAAGTATGGATCTGCAGGGCCGTGTGGTGCCTGGGATCACTTTAAACGCAAAAACTATTACTAATGGGGGTTAGTATGAGCGTAGAAATAGAGAAAGGCATTGTTGATTTTGATAGCAACATTGCTGCGTGGCTTGAGCAATACAGAAACGCACTTGGGCAGATTAAACAACTGCAAGAGGTAGCCGATGTAGCTCGATCACACATTGAGGCGGCTTTGGGTGATAACCAAATTGGTATGTATCACAATAAGCCGGTAGTTCGCTGGTCATTTGTTGAATCCACACGATTCGACACGAAACGCGCAAGGGAACTGTTACCACCGCAGGTAATTGAAGCCCTTGAGGTAAAATCTACTTCACGCCGTTTTACTATCGTTAATGAGGATGAATAACAAATGACTTTTGCACCTTTGAACAGTCCAAGTAAAGAATTGGCGAATGAAATCACCAATATCATTACCGAGGCTTCACGCTACACGCCACGATCTCAACAGGTTTATATTGGACCTAGCGAGGTTGGGCAAGAGTGTGTACGCCGATTGGCTTACAAGTTATTGGATTGGGATAAGGCTAATGAGTCGGGTGGCGGTTCCTGGGCAGCCAATGTTGGTACCGCCATCCACTCATTCTTAGAGGAAATTTTTAGCAAGTTCCCTGAAAAGTATGAAGTAGAGCAAAAGGTTCAGATTAGGGCAAACCTATCGGGAACAGTTGATTTATTTGATATTGAAAAAGGGTATGTGCTAGATTGGAAAACCACTTCACCTGCAGGTGTAAAAGCCAAGCGCAGTGAAGGCGCTACATCTCAACAGATTACCCAAGTGCAGTTGTACGGCTACGGAAAAGCCCAACAGGGCGCGGTGGTGAATAAGGTTGGCCTTATTTTCTTGCCTACCGGTGGCCAAATAACAGATATGCACATTGAGTTATTTGATTATGATGAAAGCGCAGCACTTTCAGCTTTGGCTCGATTAGATTCAGTTTATGAATTGCTATCAACCATTGATGTTGAAGAAAATCCTAAAATGTGGCCGTTAATACCTGCAACACCATCTAGAATGTGTATGTATTGCCCGTACTACCGCCCATTTAGCACTGATCTATCCATTGCTTGCAATGGTGATACTGGTGAACAATAATGTGCAGCCGTGATGGATGCGATTGCCAACCCTGGAAAACAATCAGCGATATAAATAAAGAATGGATTGAATCCAATCCACCAACAGAGTTAGAAAACAACTAACACCCAACCTAAACCAAAAGAAACGGGGGAAAGCCAAATGGCTTTTTCAGCACCAGTAGCAAATGAAGGCGTTAAGGTTGCAGACTTTAACGGCCACCTTCTCATTGTTGAACCAATTGAGTTCAAGGCAAATATCCAAACAGTGAACGGCCCTGCAGATGCAATTGAAGTAAATGTGGTTGATCTTGATACAAATGAAGAGCATATCTCTTTGCTTTGGTTCAATGTCGCACTGAAAAACGCACTCAAGCCCCTAATTGGGCAAAAGGTACTTGGCCGTATTGGCCAGGGAATCGCAAAGCCAGGTAAGAATCCACCTTGGCTTCTCAATGATGCAACAGGTGATGCAGATGCCGTTGCAAAGGCAAATGCTTACATTGCAGGCAATCTGCCAAAGGTTGCAGCACCTGCAACTGCTACTGCACCAGCAGCAAATATCAATGATCCTGCAGTGCAGGCTCTATTAGCTCAATTGGGAGCAAAACCAATTAACTAATTCTTGGCATACCTTTCTGCCAAGAAAGGCGTTGTGATGGTTCACTCACGGGGCAACTAGCAATAGTTGGAGCAGGTTCGATTCCTGCAACGCCGCGCAAGATACAACCGAAACGGGGGAGCAGTGCCGATTTACCAATTCAAGTGCGAGTGCGGTATTGAATTTGAACGCGAATTCAAGATGAATGATAAACACTTAGCTTTATGTGAGTGTGGCAAGTTAGCCAAAAAATCATTTACTGCAGTACCTGCACACTTCAAAGGAACGGGATGGGGGAGCAAATGAAAACTGCAGTCAGTTTATTTGCAGGTGTTGGTGGCTTTGATTTAGCACTACAAAACGCAGGTGTGAAAGTAGTTGCATCTGTTGAGATTGATAAAAAAGCGCAGGATGTGCTACGCCGGCATTTTCCTGATTCAACTATTTTTGGCGATATTACGGGGGTAACAGGTGAACAACTTAGAGCAGCAGGATTTGAACCTACAAATGGAATCATCACGGGTGGCTTTCCTTGTCAAGATTTATCCGTGGCTGGAAAAAGAGCAGGGTTGGATGGATCGCGTAGTGGATTATTCTGGGAAATCTGTAGAATCCTTGACGAAACAAGAGCGCAAAACTTTATCCTCGAAAATGTGCCTGGTTTACTTTCCTCAAATGGGGGCAGAGATATGGCCGTTGTTCTTGAAGCGTTGGTCGAACGCGGGTATAGCATCGCCTGGCGGGTACTTGATGCTCAATACTTTGGAGTACCACAACGCAGGCGTAGAGTGTTCATTGTCGGAAATCTTGGAAACAAAGGGCAATCACCTGAAGAAATACTCTCTATCTGCCAAGGCCGCGCAGGGTATCTTGAGGCGGGCAAATCGAAGAGGAAAGGTTCTTCCTCAACAATTGCAAACGGCCTTGGAGCAGGTGGCAACGCAATAAGTGGAACTTTATGCGCTAGAGATTACAAAGGAATTGCAGTTGATGATTTAACCGATAACAAAGCGATTATCCAAAATGTGGTTCACGAAAACTAAGCGGGCGCAAAATGTTGAAGATTATGAATCTTGGATTGATGAAGGCGTGGTGCCTACATTGAACGCAATGGATAATAACGGGGAAGCATTTGCAACAGTGCTTATTATTGATGGCACACGCGTTAATGATGTGCGTGTGTATGTAGATGGCATTGTGCCAACAGTTATTTCAAGATATGGAACGGGCGGGGGAAATGTACCAATGATTTTTGATAACAGTGATCCGAAAGAAACTATTGCTTTTGATACACAATTTGGGAGTAACGCAAACACCTTTGAGAATGTATCGCCAACACTTAAAGCTAGTCAACAACCGCCCTCTTTTTTAGAATCAAGCATTTTTCCAATTGATGATGCAAGAGAGATTGAAAAACACCAAAACGGAACAGGCATTGGTGATGAAAATGCCCCGGCATACACTCTTGATAGGCAACAGGTTCCAGGCGTAGTTGCCGTTGATTTCTATAACGCTTCGATTGGTGAAACTGCCCAAACCATTCGTTCAAGTAGTGCTACCAATTCAAACATCGGCGGCACAATGGATTTATCAGTGGTGCGCCGTTTAACGCCAACAGAGTGCGAGCGCCTTCAAGGATTTCCTGATGGATGGACCGATGGCCAGGCAGATAGTAGTAGATATAAGCAAATGGGCAACGCGGTTGCAGTTCCTGTTGTAAGTTGGATTGTTAACGCAATGGTTGCCGAATGAGCAATGAAATCTTAACTACCGCACTAAGATTTGCGAGCGCAGGCATTGTTGCGGTGCCGGTTGCTTCAGATGGATCAAAGCGCCCTGGTTTGAGCAGTTGGAAAGAGTACCAACATCAAATGCCAACCCCTGATGAGCTAATTAGTTGGTTTAAATCTGATTCTGAAGGCGTTGGGGTCATTTGCGGTGCCATTTCAGGCAATTTAGAGATGCTTGAACTTGAGGGGCGAGCCGTAAGCGCCAAAATGCACTTAGAAATTGCAGAAATCGCTAACGCATCAAATATGGGCGAGTTATGGGAGCGAATTAACGCTGGATATGTTGAAATAACACCTTCAGGTGGCCTTCATTGGCTTTATCGCCTCACGGGCGCAGTTCCAGGCAATACCAAACTCGCACGCAAGCCCGGTGAGAATGGTGGAGTTGATGTTTTCGCTGAAACTCGCGGTGAAGGCGGTTTTGTTATCACTGCGCCATCTTCAGGCCAAGTTCACCCTTCAGGTGGCTCTTGGGAGTTGCTACGCGGATCAATTGAGGCAATTCCAACACTAACCCTTGAAGAAAGAAACGCTCTTCACACTATTTTTGCAATGTTTGATGAAATGCCAAAGGCAGATTCAGTTACTTACGATGTAGCACAAAAGGTTGAAGGTGCTACTTCACCTGGTGATGATTTTAACGCCAAAACTACTTGGCGCGAGTTGCTAGAGCCTCTTGGATGGAAAATTGCTTATCAAAGCGCCGAAAAAACCACTTGGACACGCCCCGGCAAAGATTTCGGTGTTTCTGCAACTACCAATTACCAAAATACCGATAAATTGCGAGTTTTCTCAACATCTACCATATTTGATGCAGAGCGTTCCTACGATAAGTTTGGCGCTTACGCAGTTATATTTCATAACGGCGATTTCAAAGAGGCTGCGCGTGATTTGCGCTCGCAGGGCTACGGCCAACAGGCACTTGGCTCTTTTGATTTTAGCAACGCACTGATGCCCACAAATACACTTAATGCTCCTAGTCAACCTACTGTTTCAGCTTCAGATAATGATGAAGAGCAAGAATCAAGTTGGAAACCTATCGAACTCAAAGATTATTATGATGGTTTGTTCCAGGCACCTGTTGCCACGATTCTTAACCGCACTGATGGCCACGGCCTTATCTATACAGGGCGCGTTCACTCAATTTATGGAGAATCCGAATCAGGCAAATCTTGGGTAGCTCAAATTGCATCTGCCGAGATGCTAAAGAATGATAAAAAAGTTATCTATATTGATTTTGAATCAGATGCCATTGATATTGTGAACCGCCTCAAGGCGCTAGGGGTGAGCAGAGCCAACCTTTTACAATACTTCACTTATATCCGGCCTGATGGTCCACGCGATGTTGATGATCCTTATTGGCAATCTATCCTTGAGCCAAATAGCGCCACTCTCATCATTATTGATGGCGTTACTGAATCTCTCACTATGTGGGGCGGTGAAACCAAAGATAATGATGCCATTACCCGTTGGATGCGTATTTTCCCACGCACTGTTGCCACTGCCAGTGGCACTGCCGTTGTGTTGATTGATCACATCACGAAAAATGCAGAAACACGCGGGCGGTTTGCCATTGGCGGGCAGGCCAAGTTGGCCACGATTGATGGCGCTGCCTACCTAGTCGAGCCACTTGAGGCGCTATCGCCTGGGCGAATCGGTAGCCTCACAATGAGAGTTACCAAAGACCGCCCTGGATTCATCCGCAAGATTTCAGGTATGTGGAGAAAATCAGACCGCACCCAAGAGGCTGCGATTATCACCATTGATTCCACAAAGGCGCAGATGCAATATGTGATTGCGGTGCCATTGGCAGAGGATGAGTACGAATCTAATAAAGAGCTGAAGAAACTCAAAGAGATTGCCGAGTTCATTCATAACCATCCAGGGGCAAACCGCCGTATTGTCCAAGATGGCATCAGTGGTTCCAAAGAGGCCATTGGCGAGCGCCTAAGCGACTTGTTGGCCGGCGGTTGGATTGAGAATAAGGGTAATGAAAGATCCTTTATCCTTTACTTAACAGAGTTAGGTAAAGAGCATTTTTCACTAACTGATGCAATAGTTACCCAATTGGTAGTGGGATAAATGAGGTGTTCCGTGTTCCGTTCCGTTCCTTTTGTGTTCCCTTTTAAAAAAGGAACACAGGCAGAAATGAGCGTGATCGGTGTTCGTTCCGTTCCGTATCTGTATAGATACGGAATAAGGAACACCATCATTATCGGTATGGGAACGATTGGATGAGTTACTTGGACTTTAAGCCCGTTAACTGCCGAAAGTGCGGGAACCTTGTATGGGATGGCATTTCAGCCACCAGTGCTTGCCAGGTCAAACTTGATATAAAGCGTCTCAATCTTATTGAAGAGATACAGGCGCTCGCATCCGGCATTGCCACCTATCAGATACACCGCACTGCCGGTTCATTTGAGGCCACCCGCCGAATGGTGCCAAGGATGGGGGCAAAGGATCCTATTGTGCTTGCCACTCACACCTGCTACACCCTTACAGTATTTGCCGAGGAACCGCCCCACTATTGGGGAAGCCCAAAGTTATCCACAACTAGCGATGAGGTGCCATTTTGAGAGATATATCCAAGAAAGTATGGCTTCACCTTTCTGCCATCCCACGATTGCAGAAACTTGCCAGTGATCACCTAGCACCTGCGCGTTCAGGCAGTGGAGCAGTAAGCGCCGAGCGATCTATTGGGATTAATGTGGCTGCTCTTGATTACTCAATGGCCAAGGAAACCCTAGATATTCTTCACGGGTGGGAATCAATGATTCGAGAGGCACGCCAACTAACACCGCCTGCATTGGTTAAAGCTGAAGCCACAACTGAAGCCGAGGTTGAAGCAACCTGTAGTTTCCACTTGGCTCACCTTGATTGGTCATTGCAACAGGATTGGGCAAAAGACTTTGCAGCCGAGGTTGGAGAGATTCACGCTAAGGGAATGGCTGCCACTAAGCAATTCATTGAGCAACCCCGCCGAATCCCTTGCCCTACTGATGATTGCCGTAAGTTCATTGTGATTGATGTTGAAAACCTTATGGATGATGTGAGTTGTTTCGGGTGCAAAGAATCGTGGACTGTTCTCCGATTGGTTGCCTTGGCAATGTCTAACCCTAATAAAAAGTTTTACCTGGATGTTGAGGCCATTGCCTTATGGCTTGGCATTACCCAACGGCAGGTGTATAAGATCATAAGAGCCAACAAGATTGAACGCAAAGGTAGCCTTTACGATTTGGCAAGCATCCTTGCATCTAAGTAAAACTTGACGAAAAGTTCACACGCTACTGATACACTGCGTGTAACAGGTATTGCTATCTAATCAACTCTCCCCAACCATTTAGGTTGGGTTTTTTACTTTATGGATATGGATATGGATACCGAAACAATCAAAGAAATAGATGAAGCGTTGGCTCACGCCGTTGATACGCGCTCTAAAACCATTGACTCAAAGAAACACATTGTTGATAAGTTCATTGATGATTTACTTGATTCACGATTGGAGCTAACTAGATGATCAACATTTCGGTTAGCATCGGTGATGTAACAACTGAGATAACAACAGATTCAGTTCTATCCTTTGATGGAATAGATACATTACTTAATCGTGCAACTATCTCTGCATTGACTGCCTACAAAGAATATTTTATTTCAAATGAACAATATGAAACATTAGCCGAGGATGACGAATAACTATCAGGTGTGCAAGAAATGCAACATTGATAAACCGCTAACTGATTATCACAAAGATAAGCGCACACCGAACAATAGGCGAACTACTTGCAATGATTGCAGAAACAAACATAAGAGAGCAACACACATTTCATCAACTCATCGAAAAGATTTGCTTGAGGAACAAAGCTACTCTTGCGGGATTTGTGGAATTAATGGGGATGAACTACCGAAACAATTAGCAGTAGATCATAACCACGAAACAAATACTGTTAGAGGTTTGTTATGTAATAACTGCAATCTTGGGTTAGGACAATTCAAAGATTCAGTTGTGTTTCTATCTTATGCAATAGAGTATTTGGAAAAGCACGATGGTATTACCTAGGCCGTGCGCCGGATGTGGCAAGGTAGTGCGTGCCTCTCGATGCGTGGAATGTAAGCGCATACTGGATAGGGGTAGGCCAACCCGCACGCAGCGTGGATATGATTACAGTTGGAACAAACTAAGTAAGTATCTTAGGCAGTTGCAACCTTATTGTTCTATCAAGGGTTGCACCAATAAAGATTTAACTGTTGATCACATCATCCCCCTGGGGGATGCACCTCACCTTAGATTAGAGATAAGCAACCTACGGGTGCTTTGCCGTTCACACAATTCACAAAAAGGCAATACCTAAGCAAGCAAATACCCCCCGGTGGCAATCCCCCGTACGGGTACAAAGTTGCTTGAGCGTGCGGGATATAAACCCCGATGCCCTGAGAACGCAGTTCTCTGCAAAATTCAACCTGGGGGGTTTTGGTTTGTCTGAACTTGAACTGCTGCAGTTTTTGCAAACTAACTACCTACGCGATTTGAAAAAAAGCGCCAATCAGTTTGATCGCGCAGACTGCGTAAGCGATGAGCGCGGTTTGATTATTGAACTCAAATGCAGGCGCACGCATTACAACGAACTGTTAATTGAGAAACATAAGTTTGATGCTTTGGTTTCTAAAGCTGAAAACTTGAACTACCAGGCGGTGTATATCAACTCAACCCCGCTAGGTATTTATGCTTGGAATCTTTCAAGCCAAGAAATTGTTTGGCAAAGTGAACCGATGCCATCAACCACTGATTTTTCAAATGCCAACACGATAGATAAAGTTGTTGGATACCTACCAATAAGCAAAGCAATCAACCTGGCCGGGGGCGGTAGGTTACTAAGCGAAATGGATACCAATGACTGCAGGCAGACCGCGCAAGCCAATTGAGCAAAAGCGAAAGACTGGAAACCCTGGGCAACGCCCATTGCCTGATTCCAAAAATATAATCGCCTTGCCTCAAATCAAGAGCGATGCGCCTTTGCACCTTAGCGATGCAGGCCAAAAGATGTGGCTAGATGTTCGAGCAATGGCACCCTGGATAGCAAACACTGATGCCAGGTTGCTAGTTGAACTCTGCGAAAAGATGGATAAGAAATATGAGCTAAAGGAAAAGTTAGCCGCATCTGATTATGTGCTTTATACAGATAAGGGTTATGCCTACGCCAACCCTTTGTTTGGGATGCTCAACACTGTAGAAAACGATATTGTTAAATTGCTTTCCTTGCTTGGCCTCACGCCAACGGATCGCAGTAAGTTGGGGGTTGCTGAAGTTAAGGCCAAAGGTAAGTTAGAGGCTTTGCTTGAGCAAAAGAGAAATGGCTGATATTGCAGGATGGCCACCGCGCTGGTTAACTGAAGTTCCCATTGAGGATATTGAACGCGGTGATGGCGATTTGTACGCCGAGTTTGCAGAGGCCGTTTGTAGAGTAACCAAAGATTCAGTGGCTTCACCTGCCGGCAAGTTATTGCAACTGCGCCCCTGGCAAAAAGAGTTATTGCGCCATACCTTAGCCCGCCGTGAAGATGGCAGGTTTCGACACCGCACCGCCCTAATCGGGATGAGCCGCAAAAATGGAAAGAGCGCACTAGCCGCTTCAATGGGCTTGGCTGGTTTAACAATGGGCGGCAACGGATCTGAAATTTATTCTTGCGCTGCTGATAGAGATCAGGCAAGAATTGTTTTTGGCACTGCCAAGCGAATGATTGAGCTAGATGAAGAGTTATCTTCAATGTTCACTTTGTACCGCGATGCCATTGAGTTCAAAGATAAGGGCAGCGTTTACCGCGTACTATCTGCAGAGGCTTACTCAAAAGAGGGTTTAAACCCTTCACCGCTAGTAATCTTTGATGAGGTTCACGCCCAACCATCTTGGGAACTTTGGAATGTGCTTTCACTTGCAGGTGGTGCGCGTGCCGATTCGCTTCTCCTGGGCATCACAACTGCAGGTGTAAAGACTCAAAGCAATGGCCAAGATTCTCTTTGCTACTCGCTTTACCAATACGGCCAAAAGGTTGTTAAGGGTGAAACAAAGGATCCTTCATTTTTCTTTTCGTGGTGGGAGCCAACAACGCCTGAAGGCGATCACCGGGATCAATCACTTTGGCTTGAAGCAAATCCCGGATATAACGATTTGCTCGATGCAGAGGAAATGCAAAGCGCAGTTTTGCGTACACCTGAAGCTGAATTTCGTACAAAGCGCCTCAACTGTTTCGTAAATACTTCAGTTGCTTGGCTACCAACAGGCGCTTGGGAAGCACTAGCCGATAAGGATAGATTCCCTGAAGTCGGTGAGGATGTAATTCTTGCCTTTGATGGTGCGTTTTCAAATGACTCAACCGCGCTAGTTGCCTGGTTATTGGGTGGAGATAAGCCACACCTTATGGTTGTTGGCTTGTGGGAACGCCCTGATGATGCTGAACAGGGTTGGCATATCCCAGTTGCCGAGGTTGAGCAAACAATTATTGATACCTACAGAGATGAACGCTTCAATGTTAAGGAAATCGTTTTTGATCCTGCGCGTTGGCAGCGTACATTTATGGTTTTGGATGAAGAGGGTTTGCCTGTAGTTTCCTATCCCAACTCAGCGCAAAATATGGTGCCAGCAACGCAAAAGTTTTATGAAGCCGTTGTGAATGAATCATTTACACACGATGGTGATGAAAGGCTTGCGCGACATATAGCCAACTGCGTAACGAAACAATCAAGTAGGGGTGTTATGGTTGCCAAGGCGAGCAGTAGGCGCAAGGTGGATGCTGCAGTTGCATCAATCTTTGGTTATGACCGGGCCACACAACCGGCTGAACCACCTGCACCGGTGGCAAGATTCTTTTCAATTCAGGTATAGGGAGCAAAATGAAAAAGATTGATCTAGCAGTTACAGTAGAAATTGTTGGTGTATCACTGGTTACAACTGGCCTTGCGATGGTTTCAGTTCCTATTGCTCTAATTGTTTCAGGTAGTTTTCTAGTATGGTTAACAGAAAAGGCTAACTAATGAGTTTATCTAAGCGCCTTAGCAACGCATCAGGCGAAAAGCGTAATAATAATCAATATATTGAACCATTGATTCCAGGCCGCCCTGCGTTTGAAACAATGGCAGGCGTTGTTGTTGATTCTGAAACCGCTATTCGTATGTCCACTGTTTATGCTTGCGTTCGCTTGCTTGCAGATACAGTTAGCTCATTGCCTGTTTCTGCGTATGTACGCCGTGGCCGTAATCGTTTGCCTTATGCAACTGTTTATGGAGATCAACCTGAATGGGTAACTCGCCCAAATCCTGAAACAACACGCCTTGAATTTTATGAGCAGATTGTTACCTCATTTAAACTTGAAGGCAACGCTTACATTCTCACAGTGCGCGATGATATGGGCGATGTAAAAGAGTTATATGTTATTGATCCGCGTTATGTGCGTATTGAGCGCCGCGCCCCAGGTGAACCTTTAGTTTACTATGTGAAGGTGCGCCTTGAAGGCGGTGGAACCTATGAGCAGGTTCTCGATGGCCGCGAGATTATGCACATTCCTGATTTCCGTTTGCCAGGCCAGCGTTACGGCCTAAGCCCAATTGCGGCTTGCCGTACAACAATTGGTTCAGCGATGGCTGCAGATACTTATGCCGCTTCATACTTTGGTAATGCTGCTAATCCAGGTGGCGTTATCACAGTTCCAGGTGAACTTACTGAAGAGCAGGCAGCAGATATTGGCCGTGATTGGAATATTAGCCACACTGGTCCATACCGCGCAGGTAAAATTGGCATCCTTTCAGGTGGCGCTTCATTCTCTCCACTCACAATTAATGCAAATGATGCTCAACTTTTGGATACACGCCGTTTCTCAGTTGAAGAAATTGCCCGTATTTTCCGCGTTCCACTCTCATTGCTAGGCCATCCTGTAGCCGGTGCAATGTCTTTTGCATCAGTTGAAGCACAAAACCTTTCATTTGTGCAGCACTCATTGCGCCCTATCTTGGAGCGAATTGAGCAATCATTATCAACATTGCTACCTGAACCTGATGGATTCATCCGTTTCAACCTAGATGCCCTGCTGCGTGGCACAACAATTGAGCGTTATGATGCCTACACAAAGGGCTTGCGTGAAGGTTTCCTTTCAATCAATGATGTTCACTCTTATGAGGATATGGCACCAATTGAAAGTGGCGATGAGTACCGCGTTCCACTACAAAACATTGATGCAACAGATGCCAAAGATGTTGGCCTGAAGCTACGCACCGAGATTGCAGCAAGTTTGATTCAGGTTGGCTTTGATCCTGCAGCAGTAACTAAGGCAGTTGGCTTGCCTGATATGAAGCACACCGGATTGCCTTCAAGTCAATTGCAGCAGATTGCAACAATTGATCCTGCAGATCCTTCAGCAGCCTATGAGGTTAAGTAATGCCCTATTTTATTTCTGATAAACAGGGTGATTGCGCTGGATGGGCAACTGTTAAGCAAGAATCTGATGGTTCATACACAACAATTGGTTGCCACGATAATAAGCAAGATGCAGTAGATCAGATGGTTGCCGTATCAATCAGTGAAGGCATTGATCCAATGGGCGAGGTTCGAGCAGTTGATTTAAGCGTTCCTTCATTCATTCGTGAAAATGCCAAGCGTGGCCTGAAATATCTTGATGAAGGTTTTGGTGGTGATGGCCTAACTGAAGGCACAAAACGCGAGGCTCGCGATATGGCTGCAGGGCGCATTACAGAAAATAAAGTTCGCAAGATGGCACCCTGGTTTGCCCGTCATAAAGTAGATGGTGATGCTCCACAAAATAAAGATAGTTCAAATTCTCAATATCCTGGAGCTGGATTAGTTGCCTGGTTATTATGGGGTGGAGATTCAGATTTTAGTGATAGAGCGCAAAATTGGGCGCAAAGAAAAATTGATTCTATTGATTTAGAAATGAATCAACGCAATAGTTCATCAGATACTGTTGTTATTGTTGATGTTGATGGAACTGTTTTAAATGGCAGTGAAGGCATCCAAAAAAACATTAATTATGTTAATGAACTTGGAAAAGATTATTATATTCATATTGTTACTGGCCGCCTTGAAAGTGAACGCAGTAAAACTGCAACAGATTTGCGTGCAGCAGGTGTTCAATATAATGCTTTAACATTAAATAATACAGATATGGCTAGCCCTGAATATAAAAAAGCAACGGCTGAAAAAATTATGGAAACAAAAACAGTAAAACTTGCAATTGATAATGGGGATAGCGCAAGAGAGGCTTATCAATCTCTTGAAATTGAAACAATGAATCCATCCAGTATTACTGATGCAAACTCAAGGAGCAAGATGAAAGAAATCGAACGCCGTACATTTACAGTTCAAGATGTTGAGGCACGCCAAGCTGAAGATGGAACTATGCGCTTACGCGGTTATGCCGCAGTATTCAATGATGCAAGTGTTCCCCTACCTTTTAAAGAAACAATTGCGCCCGGCGCATTTCGCAAGACTTTGAGCGAAACACCGGATGTACGCCTACTCATTAACCACGAAGGCTTGCCATTGGCTCGCACTAAGAATGGAACTCTCACACTCAGTGAAGATGAGCGTGGCCTATTTATGGATGCAGAGATTGCAGATACAACTGAAGGCCGTGATTTGTATAAGTTAGTTGAACGCGGTGATGTAGATCAGATGAGTTTTGCGTTCAGAGTCATTCGCCAAAAGTGGAATGAGGATCGTTCAGTTCGCACACTTACTGAAGTTTCACTAGCAGATGGGGATGTTTCAGTTGTTACCTATCCTGCATATCCAACAACAACTGTTGAAGCAAGAGAGGCACTACAAAACGCAATGGATGCAATCAAAGAGGGCCGCGCCCTAGATGGCGAATCAACACTTGTTATTAATTCAATTCTTGAAAAAGTTTCTGAATCTTACGATAGCCTTGAGGAAGGCAAAAGTATGCTTGAGGTTTTGCTTGGACTAGATACTTTAACACCAACTATTGAAGTTGAAGATCCTGAAGTTGAGTTACAACCAATTGGTATGCCTATGGCTGCAGGCCGTTCAATTTCCCTACGCCTAGCCAAAGCAATTATCAACAACACAAAATAATATTCTGCTAGCAAATTGTTAGCAGATTGAAGCCGGAGCGAATCCCACACCCTAAAAGCGCCGTGGAGAGCATCGCCACCACCTCACAAAAATCAAACACTCATTGGAGAAAAATGTCTAAGTCATATCTTGATATTGCTCTTGAGCGCCGTGATGCAGTTAAGGTTGAAATGGATGCAGTTCTAGAGGCAGTTGCTGCCGAAGAGCGCACCGATCTTACTGCAGAGGAAACCGAAAAGGTTGATGCTCT